>CERH01028750.1_pt1 | contig 9897 bp, 8 predicted proteins | sample 530991 | NCBI WGS metagenome assembly CERH01 (sample SAMEA2621191, study PRJEB7988) | marine metagenome | biome: marine biome (ENVO:00000447); feature: mesopelagic zone (ENVO:00000213); material: "saline water (ENVO:00002010), including plankton (ENVO:xxxxxxxx)" | depth 800 m | reverse complement strand
GAAGCTCGACAAGAAAGCGGTCCCGCCAGCCGAATTCCGCGCCGAGTGCCGCGCCTATGCCCAGAAATGGGTCGATGTGCAGCGCGAGCAGCTCAAGCGCCTCGGCATCATGGGCGACTGGGACAATCCGTATCTGACGATGCAGTTCGACAGCGAGGCGACGATCGTCGCCGAATTGATGAAATTCGCCGAGGCGGGCAATCTCTATCGCGGTTCGAAACCGGTGATGTGGAGTCCGGTCGAAGAAACCGCGCTGGCCGAGGCCGAGGTCGAATATGAGGACATCACCTCGACGCAGATCGACGTGGCGTTCGAGATCACCGAGAGCCCGATTCCGGAATTGGTCGGCGCGCATGCAGTGATCTGGACGACCACGCCGTGGACGATCCCGGTGAATCAAGCGCTCGCCTATGGGCCGGAGGTTGAATATTCTGAGCTGGTTGTTTGGCCTGCCGAATTGCCTCTCGAAAAAATGTCGCGCCAAGAGAAGCTTGCCAACGCTGCGATTATTCTCGTCGCCAGTGACCTTGTGCCCGCATTTGTCGAACGTGTCGGTGTAATCGCTGTCGTCCAGCGCACTTACAAAGGCTCCGACCTCGCCGGGACCGTCGCTCGCCACCCGATGCACCATCTCGGCGGGTTCTACGCCAAGCCGCGGCCCTTTCTGCCAGGCGATTTCGTCACCACCGACAGCGGTACGGGTCTTGTCCATATGTCGCCCGACCATGGCGAGGACGACTTCCTGCTGTGCCGGGCCAACGGACTCGAGCCGGTCTTCGCCGTCATGGCCGACGGGCGTTATCGCGACGACTGGGAATGGCTCGGCGCTGGCGATCTGGACGAGAACGGCAAGGAACGCCGCCGCAGCGTCATCAACAAGCCCTTTAACTCACCCGAAGGCCCGATTTGCAGCGATTTGCGCGAAGCGGGCGCGCTGCTGTCCGCCCGCGACGATTACCAGCATTCCTACCCGCATAGCTGGCGGTCGAAAGCCAAGGTCATCTATCGCTGCACGCCGCAATGGTTCGTGCCGATGGACAAGGAACTGGGCGGCGGCGGCTCGCTGCGCAGCCGCGCCATGTCCGAGATCGAACGCGTCCGCTTCATCCCTGAAAAGGGCCGTCGCCGGATCGGCTCGATGGTCGAAGGCCGCCCCGACTGGGTGCTGTCGCGCCAGCGCGCCTGGGGCGTGCCGATCACGCTGTTCGTGAAGAACGGCACGGGCGAATATCTGCAGGACCCCGAAGTCAACGCGCGCGTCATCGCCGCAGTGCGCGAGCAAGGCGTCGATGCCTGGGACGAGAGCCGCAAGGCCGAATTCCTCGGCGATGCGCACAATCCCGACGATTACGAAATGGTCGCCGACATCCTCGATGTCTGGTTCGATTCGGGCTGCACGCATGCCTTCACGCTCGAAAGCGGGCGCTGGCCGGCGCTGAAATGGCCCGCCGACCTCTATCTCGAGGGCAGCGACCAGCACCGCGGCTGGTTCCAGTCCTCCCTGCTCGAAAGCTGCGCCACGCGCGGCCGCGCGCCCTATGACCAGGTGCTGACACACGGCTTCACCATGGCCAGCGACGGGCGCAAGATGTCCAAGAGCCTCGGCAACACGATCGATCCGCTCAAGGTCATGGAGCAATACGGCGCGGACATCATCCGGCTGTGGGCGCTCAGCGTCGATTCGACCGAGGACCACCGCATCGGTGACGAAATCCTCAAGGGCGCGGGCGACCAGTACCGCAAACTGCGCAACACTTTCCGCTATCTGCTCGGCGCGCTCGACGGTTTCGTCGGCGATATGGGCGATGTCGGCGAGGTACCCGAACTGGAAGTCTACGTCCTCGCGCTGCTGGCCGATCTCGATGGCAAGCTGCGCCACGCGGCGGAGAATTACGACTTCAACGCCTACACCCGGTTGCTGGTCGATTTCTGCAACGAGGATTTGTCGGCCTTCTACTTCGATATCCGCAAGGACGTGCTCTATTGCGACGGGCCGGGCAGCGTGAAGCGCAATGCCTACCGCACCGTGCTCGACCTGCTGTTCCACGCGCTGGTCCGCTATGCCGCGCCGGTGCTGGTGTTCACGGCAGAGGAAGTGTGGTCGACGCGCTACCCCGATGGCGGCAGCGTCCACCTGCTGGAATGGCCGCAGGTTCCGGGTGTGACCGCCGATGGCGCGCGCTGGGCGCAACTGCGCGAATTGCGCGAGGACGTCATGGAAGCGATCGAGCCGCTGCGCCGCGACAAGGTGATCCGCTCGGGACTCGAAGCCGACGTCGTCGTGCCCGCCAGCGCCGTTCCCGAAGGTTTCAGCGATGCCGACCTGGCCGAATTGTTCATCACCGCGTCAGTCGCGCGCGGCGATAGCGACACGGTGACGGTTACGCGGACAGATGAAAGCAAGTGCGGGCGCTGCTGGCGCCTGCTGCCCAGTGTCGCCGAGGATGGCGACCTGTGCGATCGCTGCGAAGACGTGGTCGCCACGCTGGACGGTGCGGCATGACCCCCCTCCTGCGCAATCGCCTGATCGGCTGCGTGATCGCCCTGGTGATTTTCGCGGCCGACCAGTGGAGCAAGAACTACGTCACCAAGACGCTCGGCATCGACCGGGTGGGTGACGCGATCGAACTGCTGCCGATCTTCGATCTGCGTTTCACGCGCAATTTCGGCGTGTCGCTGGGCATGTTCGAAGCAACCAGCCCGGAAATGCGCTGGGGCCTGGTGCTGGTGACCGCCGTCATCGCGCTGGTGGTGACCGTGTGGATGCTGCGCGAAAAGCTTCTGGGCGACATCCTCGCGCTGTCGCTAATTCTCGGCGGGGCGCTGGGCAACATCAAGGATCGCTACGAACTCGGCTATGTCGTCGACTTCGCCGATCTGCATTTCGGCGATTTCCGCCCGTTCCTGATTTTCAACGTCGCCGATGCGGCTATCACCATCGGCGTGGTCATCGTCCTTGCACGCGCCTTTTTCATGCGCGACAAGGACGAGCAAGAGGTCGACGACCTCATGAACAGCAAGGCGGCCGACGCCGCGGAGAGCAAGTGATGAACCAATTCACCCGTTTCGCCCTGATCGCCGGGCTTGGCGCCATGACCGCAGCCTGCGGCAGCAATGGCCTGCTCAACCGCGACCGGCCCGATGAATTCGCCGTCCAGCGGCAGGCCCCGCTGGTGGTGCCGCCCGATTTCAACCTGGTCCCGCCCAAGCCCGGCGCTCCGCGTCCGGCCGAAGGCAGTGCCGCCGCGCAGACGCTGGAAGCCCTGTTCGGCGGTCCACAGGCGCGCAGCAGTGTCGAAACCAGCGTGCTCGAACGCGCGGGAGCCGCAGACCCCGGGATCCGCAGCGCCGTCGGCGATCCGGCGACCGCCACCGTCGCCAAGGGCAGCGTGACGCGCGACATCGTCGCTGCGCCCGAGGGCGATGGCGCCAATGCCGTCGCCGTAATCCCGGGTTGAGAGCCTAGCTATTTGGAAGAACCTGCCGGCGCCAGTGCCGGCAGATTTCCACGCCGCGTCAGGCAGGCTGCGCTGCTCCGTCCGCCTCGTTGCTTACCAGCAGCTTGTCGATCCGGCGGCCATCCATATCGACGACTTCGAAACGCCAGCCCTGATCGGTGAAATGGTCGCCTTCGTTGGGCAGGCGCTTGAGCACATGCAGTGCGTACCCCGCCGCGGTGCCGAATTCGCGGTCTTCGCCATATTCGATCCCCAGCCGATCGGCGAGCACGTCGGCGGATAGCGAGCCCGAAACCAGCAGGCTGCCATCGGCGCGCTCTGTAACCCCCGGCGAATCGCCCGGGTCCTGATCACTCGCGAAATCGCCGACCAGCGCAGTCAGCAGGTCGACCGGCGTCACGATACCATCGAGATGGCCGTATTCGTCATGCACCATTGCCATGGCGATTTCGGCCTGTTGCAGCACGCGCAGCGCGTCGACCGCGTCCAGCTGGTCGGGGACCACCTCGGTCTTGCTCATCAGCGCGGCAATATCGACCGGCTCGTTGGCGATGAGGCGCGACAGGATATCGCGCACCTTGACCACGCCCAGCACCCTGTCGGGCGACCCTTCGGCCACGGGCAACAGCGAATGGGGGCTGGCGTCGAGCACCGCACGGACCGCAGCTTCGTCCGCCGCAATATCGATCCAGTCGACTTCCGTGCGCGGGGTCATCAGCTCGCGAACGGGCCGCTGGGCCAGCCGGACGACGCCTTGCAGCATCTGGTGCTGTTCGTGTTCGATGACGCCGCTGCGCGTGGCTTCGGCAAACAGCATGTGCAGCTCTTCGGCGGTAACCGCGCTCTGGCCTGCCGGCCGCACGCCGAGCAGCCGGATCAGCAGACCGGACGAGGCGTCGAGCAACCACACCAGCGGGGCGGCGACCTTGGCCAGCACCGCCATCGGCCGCGCCATATAGATCGCGATTGGCACCGCAGCGCGGAGAGCCACCTGCTTGGGCACGAGCTCGCCAACCACAAGGCTGAGGTAAGTGGTCAGTGCGATTACCGTGGCGAAGCCCGCCTGGTCCGCCCAGTCCGCAGGAACGCCGAGCACGGCCAGGCGCTCGCCCACCGGTCCGCCGAGGCTGGCTCCAGAATAGGCGCCCGCCACGATTCCGATCAGCGTAATGCCGATTTGCACGGTCGAGAGGAACTTGCCCGGTTCCGCGCCCAGCGAAAGCGCGATCTGCGCGCCGCGATTGCCTTGCTGCGCTGCCGTACGCAGCGGGGCAGTGCGCGCCGACACGATGGCCAGTTCGCTCATGGCGAACACGCCGTTGAGCACGATCAGTCCTGCAATGATCAGCAGGTCGGTCCAGGGAAAAGGTGTCACCCGCGCGTGGCTAGCACAATTGCTCCAAGCTGCCAGCGTTTCGTGCGACTTATCTGCGCCGGGCGCGGAACAGGCGCGCCGCTGGGCGGTTGGCTTGGTTGTGACGTGGGTGGGCGCGTCCGGGATATATCGCCTGGCACCAAGCCCGTATTGGGGCCGCCTGCCACCTCAGAGGAGGAAAACTACATGAAAAAATCGCGCATTCTTACCGCCAGCCTCGCTGCCGTATCGATGATGACCGTATCGGCCTGCGTAACCGACCCCAACACCGGCGAACGCAAGGTTTCGCGGACCGTGCTCGGCACGGCCGGCGGCGCACTTGCCGGCGGCCTGCTCGGCGGCGTGATCGGCGGCAAGACCGGACGCATCATCGGCGCGGCAGCTGGCGGCGTGGCCGGCGGCGTGGTTGGCTACAACATGGATCAGCAGATCAAGGAACTCGAAGAGCAGACGGCCGGTTCGGGCGTCGACGTCAGCGAAACCGATGGCGGCGAAGCGATCCTGGTCAACCTGCCCGACGGCGTGACCTTCGCCACCGGCAGCTACACCATCACTCCGGGCTTCCGTGACCTACTCGACCGCGTGGCCTCGAGCCTGACGCAATATCCCAACAGCCTCGTCGACGTATATGGCCATACCGATACCGTCGGTTCGGCCGATTCGAACCAGCGCCTGTCCGAACAGCGCGCGCAGGCAGTGGCGAATTACCTGACGTCGCGCGGCGTCGATTCATCGCGCATCCGCTGGATGGGCTTCGGCGAGACCCGCCCCAAGGTTTCCACCGGCGACAATGTCAACGAACCGCTCAATCGCCGCGTCGAAATCAAGATCATTCCGTTCGACCAGCAGGACATCCAGGCGGCCCAGTCGCAGGGAATGTGACGGGCAAGTCCGACACCCAGATTATCGATCGGGGCCGGCATTGCGCTGGCCCCGATTTCGTTCGGGCAGCTCTTCCAGCCGTCATTCGGGCAGGTTGTCCATTCGCCGTGCCAGCCGCTCCACGGCATTGGCGTGAATATCGGGCGCGCTGACCAATACGCCGAAGTCCCGCGGGTCGCGCTTGTTGTAGTCGAGCTTGCGGCCATAGGCGTCGCTCACTGCGGCACCGGCCTCGCGCGCGATCATTCCGGCCGCGGCGATATCCCATTCGAAACCCCAACGCACCGTCGCAACTAGATCCGCTTCGTCCGCCGCCACCATCGCGATTCGCAAGGCGATCGAATTGGGCTGGTCGACCGTGACCAGATCGGTGTCGGTCTTGGGCAAGACATGCGCAGGCACACGCGATCCGGCAAATTCGCGGCGGGTGGAAGCAGTCAGCCGCGTACCGTTGCGGAACGCGCCCTGCCCTGCAACCGCTTGCCATGTCTCGCCCCGCGCAGGGGCACACAGCGTGCCGATCAGTGGCCGGCCAGCGCTGATAAGCGCGACCGAAACCGCCCAGCCGCTGCGCCCCCGGATGAAATCGCGGGTCCCGTCGACCGGGTCCACCAGCCAGATCAGGTCGTGGCCGAGACGCGCCGGATCATCGGCGGTTTCTTCGGACAGCCACCCCGCGGCAGGCAGCAGCGCGCCAAGCTCGCGCTTGAGGAAGGCATCGACTGCGAGGTCGGCCTCGCACACCGGATCACCCGGTTTCTTTTCCCATGCATCCAGCGCATTGCCCGCCCCCGGCCACAGATCGTAAGCGATCCGTCCGGCTTCGGAGACGATGGATTCGAGGCGCTGGCTGTCGATCATGGCTATCGGTCCGCGCCCTGCACCCGAAAGCGGGCCTTTTCAAGCGGGCCCAGACATGCTTATGGCCGGTGCGACTCTTATTCCCCCACGCGCGTCACGCGAAGGACGAAGGATTCCCATGAACATCCACGAATACCAGGCCAAGGAACTGCTTGCGAAATACGGCATCGGCATCCCCGCCGGCCATGCCGCCCTTACTGTCGAAGAAGCCGTGGAAGGCGCCAAGAAGCTGCCCGGTCCGCTCTACGTCGTGAAAGCGCAGATCCACGCCGGTGGCCGCGGCAAGGGCACGTTCAAGGAACTCGGCCCCGACGCCAAGGGCGGCGTACGTCTGTCGAAGAGCATCGAGGAAGTCGAAGCCAACGCCAAGGACATGCTCGGCAACACGCTGGTCACTGTCCAGACCGGCGATGCCGGCAAGCAGGTCAACCGGCTCTATGTGACCGACGGTGTCGACATCGCGCAGGAATACTATCTGTCGATGCTGGTCGACCGCGCCACCGGCCGGGTCGCCATGATCGTTTCGACCGAAGGCGGGATGGATATCGAGGAAGTCGCGCATTCGACTCCCGAAAAGATCGCCACCATCACCATCGACCCGGCGCAGGGCTTCATGCCGCACCACGGCCGCGCGGTGGCCTTCGCGCTCAAGCTGACGGGTGACCTCAACAAGCAGGCCCAGAAGCTTGCCAAGCAGCTCTACACGGCCTTCATGGATCTCGACTGCGAGATGCTCGAGATCAATCCTTTGGTCGAAACCGAGGACGGCAACCTGCTCGTGCTCGACACCAAGATGAGCTTCGACGGCAATGCGCTGTTCCGCCACAAGGATGTCGAAGCGCTGCGCGACGAGACCGAGGAAGACCCGGCCGAAGTCGAGGCCAGCGAATACGATTTGGCCTATATCAAGCTCGACGGCAGCATCGGCTGCATGGTCAACGGCGCGGGCCTCGCCATGGCGACGATGGACATCATCAAGCTCAATGGCGCCTTCCCTGCCAACTTCCTCGACGTCGGCGGCGGCGCGACCACGGAGAAGGTGACGGCGGCATTCAAGATCATTCTCAAGGATCCCGCGGTCGAAGGCATTCTCGTCAACATCTTCGGCGGGATCATGAAGTGCGACGTCATCGCCAATGGCATCGTCCAGGCCGCGAAGGACGTGAATCTCTCGGTGCCGCTGGTGGTCCGCCTCGAAGGCACCAATGTCGAAGAAGGCAAGGCCATCCTCGACAATTCGGGCCTGGCGATCGTCAGCGCCGACGATCTGGGCGACGCAGCGAAGAAGATCGTCGCCGAAGTGAAGCAGGCAGCCTGATCGGCGCCTAACGAATTGCCGCATCCGCTCGTGCGGGCATCATGCCTGTGCGAGCGGGGCGGCACGATCCCCCGGTCCCGAATACAAGTCGGGCCATGCGAACAGCGGGTTTCGCAGGCGTGCTTTCAGCGAATGCGGGTAAAGCGGAACACCAGTTCCTCGGCCGCTTCGCCGGCGCCCTTTACCCGGACCGCCACCAGCAGCCCGTCCGCGCCATCGCAGCGATAGGTCAATGCGCTGAAATAGGCGGCACATTCCTCGATCGCCAGCAGCGGGAAGGACACCATCTCGTCCTTCTCCTCCCAGCCGGTGAGGTCGGGATTGAAATGCTTGAGCCGGACGACGAGCGATCCGGCGTCTTCGGCAATATACATGTGCTCGGTGAACATGATGCCGCCGGCCGGCGTTTCCTGCACGAAGCTTCCCACCATGGTTCCGCCGCTTGAGGGGAGCCAGCTCTCGTATGCCGCCGCTTCGCCGATCCCGCTGCCGTGCCATTGGCCGACCAGCCAATCGAGCGCTTCCACCTGCGCCGGCGGAGGTATGTGACCCTCCGGAGCGACGCGGGTTTCGTTCGCCTGCGCCGGTGGCGCCATCAGCGCTCCCGCGGCCGCGGCAATCGTCCAGACGCGCATGGCTTTCCTCCCATCGACAGGAGGCGAAACTATTCGCCTCGCCAGCCATAGTAAAGCTGCAGGCCGGCACCGCTTGACCCGCCGTGCCGGTCACGCGAGGGATCGTCCCAAGCGCCGCATGGTGGCCCTCCGGCTTGCTTGACGTTTACGTAAACGCAAGCTAGGCGGTGCCTACAGTTTCTATCGAGAGGAAGGTATCGCATGAAAATCCTCGTCCCCGTGAAACGGGTGATTGATTACAACGTCAAACCGCGCGTCAAGGCGGACGGTTCGGGCGTGGACCTCGCCAACGTCAAGATGAGCATGAATCCCTTCGACGAAATTGCCGTCGAAGAAGCCATCCGCCTCAAGGAAGCGGGCAAGGCCGAGGAAATCATCGCCGTCAGCATCGGCCCGGCAAAGGCGCAGGAAACGCTGCGCACGGCGCTCGCGATGGGTGCCGACCGCGCGATCCTGGTCGAAACCGACGATGCGGTCGAACCGCTAGCAGTCGCGAAGATCCTCAAGGCGATCGCCGCTGAGGAAGAGCCCGGCCTGGTGATGTTGGGCAAGCAAGCGATCGATGACGATTCGAACCAGACCGGCCAGATGCTCGCCGCGCTTATGGGCCGTCCGCAGGGTACCTTCGCTAACACCGTCGAAGTCGATGGCGACAGCGTCACGGTTAAGCGTGAAGTCGACGGCGGTCTGCAGACGGTGAAACTCACCCTGCCGGCGATCGTCACCACCGACCTGCGTCTGAACGAGCCGCGCTACGCTTCGCTGCCCAATATCATGAAGGCGAAGAAGAAGCCGCTCGAGACCAAGTCGCCCGCCGATTACGGTGTCGATACCGCACTCCGCCTGACGACCACGAATGTCTCCGAACCGCCGGTTCGCCAGGCAGGCGAGAAGGTCGAGGATGTCGATGCGCTGGTCGCCAAGATCAAAGCGCTCGGTATCGCCTAAGTCAGACAGACGAGAAGGAATACAGACATGAAAACCCTCGTTTGGGTCGAACACGACAACGCCAGCCTCGCCGATGCCACGCTGGCGGCGGTTACCGCCGCCGGAAAGCTGGGCGAAGTCCACTTGCTGGTCGCTGGTTCGGGCTGCCGCGCAGTGGCCGACCAGGCGGCGAAAATCGCCGGCGTCGGCAAGGTCCACATCGCCGACGATGAAGCCTATGCCAATGCACTGGCCGAAAACGTTGCCCCGCTGGTGGCCGAGCTGATGGAACATCACGACGCATTCGTTGCGCCCGCTACCACCACCGGCAAGAACATCGCGCCGCGTGTCGCCGCGTTGCTCGACGTCATGCAGATTTCGGACATCCTTTCGGTCGAAGGCGACAAGACCTTTACTCGCCCGATTTATGCCGGCAACGCC
>CERH01033134.1_pt1 | contig 9908 bp, 14 predicted proteins | sample 530991 | NCBI WGS metagenome assembly CERH01 (sample SAMEA2621191, study PRJEB7988) | marine metagenome | biome: marine biome (ENVO:00000447); feature: mesopelagic zone (ENVO:00000213); material: "saline water (ENVO:00002010), including plankton (ENVO:xxxxxxxx)" | depth 800 m | reverse complement strand
GGGTAAAAATCAAGTGGTAAGTATTTTTAAAAAAGGTAAAGAGGCTCTTAGAAAACAGAGGAAAGCATGAGTTATGCAGTTGGTAAAAAAGCGTATGGACTATGTGATATTTGTGGTCAACGTTTTCGTTTGAATCAGCTTAAAAAACAATGGAACGGACTCAGAGTATGTCCTCAAGACTACAGCGAAAAACATCCTCAACTACAACCAAGACACAAACCAGCGGACCCTCAAGCTCTGCGTGATCCTAGACCAGACACTGATTTAGAGGTTGGACAAGGCAGAGTGACAACTAATGATGATCCTATCGGTAGGATTATTTTAGGAAACAAATTAACAGCATCTATTGGAGATGTTACAATCACAACATGACCTTAACTGAATTAAAAACTTTAGTAGAAAATTTTGTAGAAAGTTCTGAAACTACTTTTGTAGCTTCGTTAGACGATTTTATAAAATCAGCAGAGGACAGAATCTTTGAATTAGTGCAGTCTGATTTTTTTAAAAAAACAGTTTCAGGTAATGTGACTACAGGCAATAGATTTTTAACTTGTCCAACAGATTTTGTTTTAAGTATTTCTTTAGCAGTTATAGATGGTAATAGTGACTATCATTATCTTTCAAAAAAACATTCTAGTTTTATGCAGGAATATAGCAAAGATATAGCTGATTCTTCGTTACGAGGACTGCCAAAGTATTATGCAGATTATGATAAAGAATTATCAACCGCTGCTGATGACGGCTCTACTTTATTAGTAGCTCCTGTACCTGACACAAATTATTCTGTTGAACTAACTTATCTACATAAACCAAATAGTTTAGTTACAGATACCACTGGAACTTGGTTATCTACTAATGCTAGAAACGCGCTTTTATATGGAACTTTAGTAGAGGCATATACTTTTTTAAAAGGAGATCAAGATATCATGGCCTTGTATGAAAATAGATTTGTGCAAGAAATAGAACGATTGAAAAATAGAGCAGAGGCAAGAGGTAGACGTGATGAATACAGATATGATTCATTGCGTTCAAATGTGACATAAATCTAGGGGCGTAAGTGAAGCCGATAAAAAAATTAAAGGGGAAGACAGTAGGCATCGTTGGACTAGGATCCAGTCAATTAGAATACAATTTAGCTAAATCACACAGTCAACATTTTGATGAGGTTTGGGCTATAAACAATGTGGCTTCAGTAATTTATCACGACAGAGTTTTTATGATGGACCCACCTGCTAGGTTTTTGGATACCGATAATGCTGGTGGTCAAACTGAAGGTATGCGTAAACTTTTATTAAAACACGACAAGCCTATTTATACTTGTGTAGATGACGAACGCTGTAATGAAAATTTAATGGAGTATCCTATTGCAGAGATAGTCAAAGATTTAAACTGTCATTATTTAAACAACACAGTAGCATATGCGATTGCTTTTGCACTTTGGAATCAAGTAGGCTGTTTAAAATTATTTGGTATAGATTTTTCATATAAAGGTAATTTACATTTTGCTGAAGCAGGTAGAGCTTGCGTAGAGTTTTGGTTATGCAAATGTTCAGAGGCAGGTATGCAGATAGAAGTTGCTTCCAGTAGCGGACTGTTAGATACCTCGATACCTTTAAATGAAAAGCTTTACGGCTATCATAGGCTAGACGATCCTTTACTTCCTGTTTTAAAAGACGGAGTTTTAACTGTGCAAAAGCAAAGTGCTTTTGAAAAAAAGGTTACAGAGGAACAAATCTTGATTGGTCGTCACGATGAACATTTAAAACCAGTGGAGCCAAACAAATGGTAGACGAAATAACTCCTGGCGGATTGCCAGAATTAGGTATAGTAGAAGCAAAAACAGCTAACTTTGGTGGACATCCACCAGAGTTTTGGGCAGAGCGTTTAACAGAAAAATTAGTGCAAGCTTCTGGAGACTATGAACCACACGTTATTGAACAAGCAAAAGCTTATCGAGATTTAATTTATCAAGTTTGTTTAATTTACATAAAAAATGCTATAAAATCATACAAAGCCAGTTTGATTCAAGAGCTAATAAAAGGCGGTGATGAGGACTTGGCTAAAATTATAAAAAGGATATAAACATGGCAATATCATCGACACTTACAACTAGTTTCAAGAAAGAGCTACTTGAAGCGGTACACAACTTTAAAAACTCTGGTGGTGATACTTTTAAACTAGCTTTATACACAAGTTCAGCTACTTTAGGAGCCACGACTACTGCTTTTACTACTACTGGTCAAGCTAGTGGTACTAATTACTCTTCCGGTGGTGGCACTTTAACTAGAGTAGATCCTACAACTGGCGGAACCACAGGTTTCACAGATTTTGCAGATTTAACTTTTGGTACGGCTACTGTTACAGCTAGAGGTTGCATGATTTATAATTCATCTGACAGTAATAAATCTGTAGCCACTATTGATTTTGGTGGAGACAAAACATCTACTGCTGGTGATTTTACAATCGTATTTCCAGCCGCTGCAGCAAGCACAGCTATTATAAGAATAGCTTAAGGAGGCCTTGAATGGCTAACATAACAGGTTGGGGCAGAGGCACCTGGGGTCAGGGTCCTTGGAGCGAACCCATACCTGTAGAAATATCTGGTTTAGCTGGAACTTCAGCATTAGGCACTATAACTGTAGATGCAGAGGCAAATGTTTCTGTAACTGGTCAAAGTGCAACTTCTGCTGTAGCAGGAGTAGGAGTAAACGCGCAAGCAGTTGCTACTTTACCAAGTTTAATTGGTACTGTTGGCTCGGTATCTGTGGCTACAGATGCTGAAGCAAATGTTAATTTATCTACTTTAGTTGCTACCTCAGCGTTAGGAACTTCAACGGTTCATCACAATGCTAAGTTCACTTTGTCTGGTGTCGTTGGCACTACTAGCTTAGGTACGATCACTGTTAGTCACGCAGACAATCCACAAATTTCAGGAGTAGCAGCCACTGGAGGCTTAGGCTCGTTAACTATTACTGGTGATTCTAATTTTACTGTTACAGGACAAGCAAGCACTTCCGCGGTAGGAACTGTAACTATTCCATTCCCAGTAAGTGTTACCTTAACTGGGCAAAGTGCAACCTCTAATTTAGGAACCATAGTTGTTAATCACTCCGATAATCCACAGATTACAGGAGTAGCAGCCACTGCAAGTATAGGCACTGTAACTGTTATATTTGGAGTAACAATTACGGTTACTGGTCAATCAGCCACTTCTAGTTTAGGCACTGTAAGTGTTACGGCTCCTGTATCTTTAAATTTAACAGGACAAGAAACAACTTCTAGTCTTGGTTCTATAAGCACTTTAACTAAAACCAATGTAACTCTCACCGCTTTAACAGCCACAGGTGAAGTTGGAGAAACCTTAATTTGGTTTAAAATTGATGATAAACAGACACCAAACTACAGTAATGTGAGTGAATCACAAACTCCTAATTATAGTAATATAGATAACACACAAACACCAAATTATAGTAATATAAACGAGGTACAAACTCCTGGGTGGTCGGACGTTTCTGAAACTCAAACACCTAATTGGAAAGAGGTAGCATAAAACATGGCAACTTATGTAAATGATTTAAGATTAAAAGAAATAGCCACAGGTGACGAATCAGGAACCTGGGGGACATCAACAAATACTAATTTAGAGTTAATTGCAGAAGCATTTAGTTTTGGCACTGAAGCTATTACCACAAACGCAGATACGCATACAACTACAATAGCTGATGGTTCAACAGACCCCGGCAGAAGCATTTATTTAAAATACACAGGCACGCTTGATAGTGCTTGTACTATTACTATTGGACCAAACACAGTATCTAAACTTTGGTTTATAGAAAATGGAACATCAGGCTCACAAAACATAATTATATCGCAAGGTAGTGGCGCTAATGTAACTGTACCAGCAGGAGAAGTAAAAGCTATTTACTCTGACGGCGCTGGTTCTGGTGCTGCCATGGTAGATGCCTTTGCTAATTTAAAAGTATCAGATGCAGCACAAACCAACATAACTAGTTTAGGAACTTTAACTACTTTAACAGTCGACGATATTACAATAAACGGCTCCACTATTTCTGATGCTGCTGATTTAACTGTCGATGTTGGAGGCGATATTGTTCTTGATGCAGATGGTGGTAATGTCACATTTAAAGATGGCGGTACTGCTATCGGAGATTTAGTAAATTCATCATCTGATTTTGTCATTGAGTCTAAAGTACAAGACAAAGATATTATTTTTAAAGGTGATGATGGTGGTTCAGGAATCACTGCGTTAACACTTGATATGTCTGAAGCAGGTGTTGCAACTTTTAATGCAGGGGCTACTTTTGGTGGTGCAGTAGGCGGTACGTCAGCCACGTTTAATGGTGGTGTTACTGTCGATAATATTACTATAGATGGCACAGAGATAGATTTATCAAGTGGTGATTTGTCTATTGATGTTGCTGGAAACTTAAATATAGATGCAGATGATAATGGTGAAGTTAGATTTTTAGATGGTGGCACACAATACGCACAAATTAAAAAAGATGGAAACAATGCCCTCCTACAGTCTATCGTAGCTGATGGAGATTTAGTTTTTCAAGGTATAGATGGTTCATCTTTTGTAACTGCTATGCAGATTGATATGTCAGCAGCAGGTCGTGTTGGAATAGGGACTACAACTCCAAGCATGAAAGTTGATATAAAAGCGGATAATGGTGATCAACTTAGGCTAGACAACGATGGCGATAGATTTACACAATTAACTTTAGCTAATAATGGCACTACCAAAGCAAATTTTAACTTTGATAACACTGATGCTTTAGCTGAAATTTTTGCTGGAAGTGGTGCAGGTATAAAATTTTCTACTAATGCCTCAGAATCCATGAGAATTGCATCTAGTGGTGCAGTAAGTATTACTGGTTCTTTATCAAAAGGAAGTGGCTCTTTTAAAATAAATCATCCTTTAGAATCAAAAAAAGATACTCATAATTTATATCACTCTTTTGTTGAAGCGCCTAAAGCAGACAACATTTATAGAGGCACAGTCAATCTTAAAGATGGTGCAGCTGAAATAAATCTTGATGAGGTATCTAATATGACAGAGGGAACTTTTGTTGCTTTAAATAGAGACATACAATGTTACACATCAAATGAAACCGATTTTGATGCTGTCAAAGGTGTCGTAGCAGGCAATACACTCAGCATAAAATGTCAAAATATAAATTCATCAGCTACTATTTCTTGGTTAGTAATAGGAGAGAGACAAGACGAAGAAATTTACAATTCGACTCTTACTGATGAAAGTGGAAAGTTAATAGTAGAAAAATTAAAATCCGAAGAGGAATAAAAAATGGCTATCAACTATAAATGGAATGTTAAAACTGTAGATGTAAAAAACATAGATGGGAATGTTGATACTATCTACAATGTGCATTGGCGGTTGACTGCAACTGATGATGCAAATACTTTGGAGGATTTTAAAGGAGAAGATTCACCTGTTTCTGCAAAATTTTATGGCACACAAATTTTAGACACTTCAGATTTATCTAACTTTAAACCTTTTGCAGATTTAACTGAAAATGATGTAGAAACTTGGGTAAAAGCTGCCATGGGTAATGATAAAGTGACAGAAATGAAAACCTCTTTGGCTTCTCGAATAACTGAAAAAATCACGCCTACATCTATGACAAAAACTTTAACGTAATTTTGTAGTAGAAACATAAGTAAACACTTAAAAACTTTGTAAAAAAACTCTATACTAAGTTAATGAAAAAATTAACTTTATACTGCGTTTTCCTTTTTGCGCCCTTCTTTTTATCCTCTGCTCAAACAGGCGATTGTGATGTGGGCACACAATATTGTGAAGGCAATAGTTTAACCACTACTAATACAACCACTACAACCAATACTAATACTAATAACAACACTAACAATAACACCAACACTAATACGAATACTAATAACAACACTAATACCAATGTCTCTACTAATACAAATACCAACACTAGTTCAAGCACTAGTATCAATACTAGCACTAGCACTGTTAATTCTACTGCTACTCAAAATGTGACTAACAATAATACTAATGTAAATATTAATACTTCGACTAATAACAATACCAGCACTAGCACTTCTGAAGTAAACACTAACAATCAAAACGTAAATACAAACACTAATACAACAACGAATACTAATAACAACACGTCTAACTCTACGCAAAAGATAGAACAAGATATTACTTCGCCACCAGCTTCTGCTATCGCACCTAGTATCATGTCCTATTCACAGGATCTTTGTACCACTGGTGTATCAGGAGCTTTTCAAGGCCAGCTATTTGGTTTGTCCGGTGGTAAATCAGTGCGTGATGAAAATTGTGAAAGATTAAAATTGTCAAAATATTTATACGATAGTGGTATGAAAGTTGCTGCTGTTTCGATTCTTTGTCAAGACGCTAGAGTTTTTGAAGCCATGCAAAATGCTGGTACTCCTTGTCCTTACAAGGGTTTGATAGGTGAAGAAGCAAAGATAGCCTGGACTCAAAACAAAAAACAAATGCCTACTTATGAAAAAGAGTTAGCTTTCTTTATTGAACAATGCAGAGGCACAATACATACAAGTGGCAAACATAAAGGTAAACGTAAAAGCGTTCGTACTTGTGAAAAAGAATTTAATCAGTCTTAGTTTATTATTTAGTAGTTTTCTTTCTGCTAATTATATTTACGAAAATAATCAAGCATTGTTTGATTTGACTACTCAAGCAGATGCTACTAATTTAAATGCAGGGGATGATCAACTATCCAGTGCGTTTAATTTAGATTTTACTTTTAATTTTTACGGAGAAACATTTACCTCAGCGCGTATGGCCACCAATGGTTGCCTGCATTTTGGTTTAGGCACAGGTAATATTAATTACAATAATTATTGTGGTGATTACACTCCTGATCCATTACCTCAGTATGACAATACTTTGTTTCCCTTTTGGACGGATTTAATTAGAGACAACGACTCTAAAATGTTAGCTAAAAATTTTTCTGATAAAGCCGTGTTTGGTTGGTATGACTTACGTGAGTTTAATCGTAGCGGTAGTGACAACAGCTTTGAAGTAGTGCTTTGGACTAATTCTACTTTTGATTATCGTTATGGAGAGTTAGATATAAATAGACATGATGTATTAATAGGAGAGCAAAAAGACACAAATAATTATTATCAATATTTGTTTTATGATGAGTGTAACACTGGCACCACTAACTCTAGCGCTTGTGTTAGTGTTGATTGGAACAACTCTATTATAAATTCTACTTTAGAAAATGGTGGTTCGCTTTATGGTGATGGTGCAGGTAACACGCTCGATTGTTCTAATCCACTCAACGATACTAGCTGCCCTGGTTATTGGGAAGCATTTGACGATCAACAGTGTGCTCTCGATCCACAATATGCACCTTTTTGTCCAGGCTATAGATTTGAACAAGATATTAGTTACTTTGTTATGGAAGAAGAATTTGACTATGGTTTTGTCGATGAACAAGAACTTATGGCCACGGGTACCTTTATTGAAGAACCAGAAGTTTTCTTTTACGAAGAAGAAGTATTCTTTGAGCCAATCTTTGTCGAAGAAACTTTCTTTGAACCAGTATTTATTGAAAGTCCTTTTCGTCAGGAAGAAATATTTTTAGATCCACTGCCAGAGCTTTATCCTGAGCTACCCGTGGAATTAGTTGCACTCAATCCTTTTGAACAACCTTTTGAATTAAGTTTACGTATTGAAGAAGAACCGATACGAGAAGAGATTATTGAAGAAATATTTGTTGAAGAGTTTGAAGAACTAGAAGAATACTTTGAACCAGAGTTTGAAGAAATAGAAGAAGTAATAGTTGAAGTTAGAGAAGAAATAGAAGAGGTGGCAGAAGTTGAAGTAGAAGCTGTTGCCATTGGTAAAATTGATGAGGAGTCAGGTATCACTCAAACTCAATTAGATGTAGTAGCACAAACGATTAGCACTGCTGCTAATAGTGTCAGTGGTACAACTGCGGGAACTGATGTGCACTCAACCGGTGGTAGCACTGGAAGTCAAACTAGCGTGGACAGTAATTTTAATTTAAACATTAGCACTATGGATTCAACCATGAGTGTTGCTCAGGTTGAAACAGAAACTACCACAGTAACGACAGCCACTGTTACAGATACTTCTACTAGTGTCGAAGAAACAGGGACCATGGACTTAGAGGTGCGCTCAGAAGCAGATACTATTACTGATGAGATTGTAGCGCAAAATTTACAAGAACAAGCTCAAGAAGTTATAGAAGAAAGAGTTACTTCGGATAATGAATATGGTAACGAAGACAAATTAATTAGTTTTATAAATTTTGTACCGGGCTTTGATAATTATCGTAATGCTGTAATACCTGATAATATGTCTTGGTATGCACCAAAAGCTTTGTATACAGACAGTAAAATATTAGATAACGATTTAGGATACACTAAATTGTTTGATGCAAATTATCAAAATCTTGTTAAAATAAAAGCTACACAACCAAATTTATAATATGGACTGGATAAAGAATAGATTAGGACAGGTGATAGCGTTAGCAGCTTTGGTCAGCACCATAGCAGGATTTGGTTATGCCGGCGCGGGTTACGTAGCTCGTTTAGAAGCAGTAGAACAAAAATCTGGTGTTTCTTACACACCGCAGTTAAAAGCTTTAGAAACTGCGGATAATGCTTTGACACAAGATGTCATAATCTTACGCGGAGAAATAAAAGCTTTACGTGCAGAGTTAGACATTTTATTTAAAAAAGTAGATAAAATAGAGGACAAGCAGGATAATTCCAGCAACCCTTTGACACAAATTAAGTGAGGTAATTATGGACGTATTATCAATTATTTTAGGACTCATTGCGGTCCTTTTTATTATTAAATATTTTAAACCAACGTGGTGGGAGAAGATAACTACAACAGTTTCTGCTGCCGTCACATTTTTAAAATCCTTGAAAAAAGACTAGGAGGTAGTTATGCCAGGGCACAAAAGAAAAAGTATGGGCGATGAAGACATGGGAGCCATCGCTAGAATGGAAAAAGGCGGGATCGTCAAAATGATGAAAGGTGGTCGAGTCCGCTATAAAAAAGGTGGTCTAGTAGAGGATATACAAAAGTTAGAACGTGGGGGTAAAAGCGAAAGTTTTCCAGACTTAACTGGTGATGGCAAAGTAACTTATGCAGATATCTTAAAAGGTAGAGGCGTAAAAGAAAAATAAAATGGCGAAAGCAACCGTCACCGAGGTAGATAAAAGACTAAGCTCACATGAGGCAGCGTGTGAGCAACGTTGGCGTGAAAACTGGCGTAGACTAGACGGTATCGAAATAGAAGTAAAATCTATTAACAAAAGTATTAGAGGAGGCTTGGTATTTTTTGGCACAATCATGCTGACAATTACTGGGTTTATGTTAAAAATCACTCTCTTCTAATTTATTTTTTCGTGTAAAATGAAAAAATGGCACTACAAAAATATGTTTTTAAACCTGGAATAAATCGAGAAGGTACGGCTTATGATAATGAGCCTGGCTGGTTTGATTGTAATCTAATTAGATTTCGTGCTGGTAGACCAGAAAAATTTGGTGGTTGGCAAAAATTAATCTCATCTACCTATGAAGGGACCGCTAGAGCGTTACATAATTTTATTTCTCTAGCAGGAACAAAATATTTAGGAGTAGGTACACATTTAAAATACTATGTCGTTGAAAATAACAACGCGTTTAATGATATTACGCCAATTAGAAAAACTAGCACCAACTCTATAACCTTTGCTGCTACTAATGGTTCCTCTACTTTAACAGTAACCGATAATGCTCACGGAGCAGTGGTAAATGATTTTGTTACTATTTCTGGAGCAGCTAGTTTAGGAGGTTTAATTACTGCTACTGTTTTAAATCA
>CERH01037398.1_pt1 | contig 9934 bp, 20 predicted proteins | sample 530991 | NCBI WGS metagenome assembly CERH01 (sample SAMEA2621191, study PRJEB7988) | marine metagenome | biome: marine biome (ENVO:00000447); feature: mesopelagic zone (ENVO:00000213); material: "saline water (ENVO:00002010), including plankton (ENVO:xxxxxxxx)" | depth 800 m | reverse complement strand
TCGAACGAAGACGTGGTATTTAACACGAGCACATGGATGCCGAGCTAATAGGAGCAGAAAAGATGATCATAACTGATAAGACTGAGCTAAGAGAAATAATATTCGCCGACGTTAGTAAAGAGGAATTAGAAGACTTACATGATTCTTATCTAATCCAGCAAATTGTCAAGAAACTGTGTATAAAGGAAGCATGGGAAGAAGCAAAGCACGAAACAAGATTAGTCGCCCATTTCAATTACTTCATCTGGAAAGACCAAATACGTATCCTGTTGGCTGAGCTGTTTCGGAACTGGCTCGTACATTTATTTTACAGTCCCAAGAATAAGAATAATTTCTTTTCATTGTTGCAACGTCTGTTAAAGAAAACAACACCCAGTTACATTAGCAATAACTAAAGAGAGGGAAAAGATGGACACTAAAAAGGTCGAAGCAACTAGTGGTAACATCGTCGGTAGAATTCACGGACCTAAGGCAGTGTCGAAAGGAGGTATGAAAACACTGGAATTTGCCCTTGAGCACGCCTTAATAAAGCAAGGGCATATTAGTGAAGAAGATGGCACAAGGATTCTGCAAATCCTGAAGGCAAATCCCTCCACGCAATTAGCCGTTCTAGGAAAGAGAATAGCCCAGATAAAAAAGATGGTGGAGGAACTGGGGTCTGCTAAGATTTGGTGTGAAAGATTGGTAGAGGATAGCGCCGAAAGTCTAGAAGAGATACGGAAGATAGCTGCATTAAACCCCAACTGGAACACGGAGGAAGAAGAGTAATGAGAAATACCATGTCGCCAGAAAGGAAGGCTGAACTTCTAAGAAGATTAGAAAGAGGCGCAAAGATTGCTGCCGATACTGAGGAGCAGAGAAGCAGGAAGCGCCCGCGCAAGACTAGAACCTTTCTAAATCTCGACCAGGTGGACGAAATTCGACAAATAGGCAAGCGCCTATCCGTACGGGACTTGTCCATCAAGTTTAACACGTCTGAATCCACGATCTATCGAGTGTTGGATGGCGAACACAAGCTACAAAAGGTAACAGAAGAGGTCACTCCCTTACCTTGGAACCTGTTGGCTGCATCCTTCGCACTAGGTTGTATAATAACAGGTATCATCTTAACATTCCTTCCTATTCCTTTCACCCTATAATTAACTAGCGGGGAGCTGGTTGACGCTGGCTCCCCGCTTAAGGAGAAATAAAAGATGAAAACTAACGACCTCAAAAAAGGTGATCGTGTACGACTCCACAATGGGTGGAACGCGACAATTGAAGATAATCGAAAAGGTAATACTCGAATGGCGACTGTTGAGGGATTTGTAACTGAGATGGGTTCAATTTACTCCCATGATATTAAGGTTTTCTTTCCAAAAGATGTTGAGGATACCTTCGAGATTGATATTGAGTTAACTCCTAAGCAAATCAAGTTTAGGGACACTCTTGAAAGCTATAGCAGATTATACAGATAATGTCAAACTATCGCTGGAAAATTACCCAAGACTATATCGAGGGAGATGATCTAGAACACTCTGCCGTTGGTGTTGAGGGGCCATACGGACTTGATGAAACACTAATGACGAACCCCACGCCCTTCTCCATGTACGACGATGACAGTGAGTGTTACTATGAAGGAATGATCTATGGAGATTTCACAGGTTTCGAGCCGTTAGATGACTTCGGAACGCCAAACGCTGGCTGTTCTATGATTAAGATAGACGGGCGTTTGTTATAGTAAGTTGGGGAAATAGTTCTTGACAACTCGGGAATTATTTCGTATATTAAATAACAAGGAAGCTCAAAAGATGGAGACCTAAAGATGGAATTTGATCCTCCTCATCAGACAAGATTTACTTGCTATACGCCGCCTTACGATATAAGATACATAAGTCGCCTGGCACAGGATGCCAGAGACTTATATGAAGGTGTGAACAGTGAAGTTCCTACCCAAGATAGAATCTTGGCCGACGCCATGACTGTAGACTGGTCCATTAGGGAAGAGACGGCAGTTCACAATAATATGATGAAAGGAGAAGATGGGGAAGATTGTGAGTCACGATATGTATCAATTTATGGAGCTAGAAAAGGTCCTAAAAGTACTAGAACACCTCCAGAAGCCAAAAAAGGCAGGAGAAAAAGATGAGAGGGATAGAGATATGATGTCCAAGAAGAACTATATCGCCTTTGCCGAGTTGCTAAAAGAGCGCCTAGAGTCTTGTGGCGATGATCTAGGAGAGGCCACAAGGGATAACTGGTATAGTGCTAACGTCGAGTTTGCGCTCGGAAAGTTGGATGAGCTGAAGATTATAGCTGAAAAGCTTGCAGACCTCCTAAAAGCAGATAATGATAGATTTGACCGTGTAATATTTAGCAACGCCATTTACAGCAGGACAACTAGAGATGCCATTACCAAGTCGCAAGCGGAAGCTGCGGAGGCTGCCGAGCTAATGCCGGGAGAACTGACCAAAGACGTGGAGAGGCCGTATTAAATGCTAGAGTCCCTCCCTCGCCGAGACCTGTGGATAAACGGTTTACAGGATGTGGGGTCTTAGGTCTTGTGGATCACAGACAACATATAACTCTAAACCTTACGACGGGACTGGCGCTCGGGGTATGCGCACTCGTGCCACAGTAGCGGGGAGGGGCTCACTCTTGAAACTAGCTTATGTAGATGTAGAAACAACTGGACTGAATCCACAACTGCACACAATATGGAGTGTGGCAGTTATAATACAAGCTCCTGGAATGGACACTGAAGAGTTCTCATTTAAATGTCGGCCACTGCCGGGAGCTGCAGTTGATGGGAAGGCTCTGAAAGTTGGGGGTATAAAGGAAGAGGATCTCCTCAACTTCAGTGATCCAACTGTATGCAAGAAGGACTTGGAGAAGTTCCTCTCAATATATGTAGACCGCTATGACAAGGGAGATAAGTATAACTTCATTGCATATAACTCACCATTCGATATGGAGTTCCTCCGTAATTGGTTCGTGCAGCAGGGGGACGATTATTTCGGCAGTTGGTTCTGGTTCCCAGACATATGTGTAATGAGAGCCCTCGCCGGCAAACTTATGGGCAGTCGGAGGAATATTAAGAACTTCCAAATGTCAACCGTGGCTAAGTTCCTTGGAATAGAAATAGATCCAAAGCTATCCCACGATGCCTTGTATGACGCTCGAGTGGTGAAACGGTTGTATTCCGAGTTCGCTTAAGAAGAGAGGTGAGTATATGAGAGGAACCCGAAGTTTCAACATGCAGACTTATGTAGACGCGAGAATAGTTGCGGGGCTAGTCAAATACTTTCAGACGATAGGAGTTCCACATAAGTCCAGCTACTCACACATGCTGAACCAGGTGCTAAAAGCTGTGCATGCTGACTGGGAATGCGAACACTTTGAGACTACCGAAGAGGCCCTACAGTATCTACACGAGCAAGGCTTCTCCGTATCTCAAATGGGAACACCTGGAAGGGGCGACAAGATTCTCCGAGCAATGAACAAGGACGCATTAAAAGAAGTGTCAGAAGTGGAGGAGGCTCCTACAGTTAACAGTGGCCGGGCAGCAGAGATAGTCCAGCTGTTTGACCAAGAGGAATAAAATAATTGCATTGTTGGTCGATTTTACTTGACAACTCGGGAATAAATGACGTAATTATAGTACTATTGGAAACCAGTACGGAAAGGAGGGGGGAATAAAGCGGTAATAAGAGATGGGCACGTACCACCTCTTGAACATTTTGTTCAAGAGTTCTTAAAAACAGGAGATTAGAACAGTGAGCGAAGCAACGGAAGCAACCCCTGGAATCTGCGGAATCAGTGTTACATCTAAGAAGACTGGACGAACGCTTACCTTCGAGCGGAACTTTGGCGCAACCCTCGACGAAGCTACTGAGATGTTCGGTGCCGATGTAGTCCTTAGTGTATTCCACGCCCAGGCTGTTATACGAGCGCAAGGAGTGGCCCGTAGCATCCTCGACAATGAGGAAAACAGCGATGATAAGGCACTCGACGCTGGCCTGAACTACACACCAGGAGTAGTTCGCAAGGGTGGCGGGAGAGCTAAGAAGGATCCTATGCGGGCTCTGGCAGAACATGCTGTAAAGGCAGGTATTTCCCACGAGGTCCTTGTTCAGCAGATGCAAGAGGCCCTGGCTGCGCTGGAGGCAGAAGAGCAGGAGTAATCACCCCAGGTGGTGGGGGAGCCCTCCTCATCTCTCCCACCACCTATAATAAGAGGAGAAAAGAATTGAGTAATGATAGCGTCAAAGTGTATGTCATATCAGACTCCGGCCACGATCTCTCCCCAGCGGTCAAGTTTGGAGAACTGGTGATAATGAGCAAGGGATATGTAGATAAGTATAACACAAGTCAAATGGTACGGGCCTTTGAACCTCATATGGAGGGCAGTCGCTCACACGATTTCATCCTAATATCTGGACCTACCGTAATGAGTAGCGTAGCTTGTAGCATGTTCTCAGCCAAGCACGGCAGACTTAATCTGCTACTATGGAGAGCTGAACAAGATGGCAATGATAGATACTTACACAGGAGGCTAGTATATGCATAGATCGAGGAAACAAGAAGCTGCCTTCAAGAGGAACCGAGCAAAGGGACAGATACAACTAGCATACAACAACTTCAAAGACCTGCTGCATAATGAAACTCTACTAATACATAAAGAAAGGCTGAAGGTATTATCTGCCCTGTTTTTAGTTAGCAAAGTACTTGAGAATTGGGATGCTGGAACTCTTACACTCAGTAAGGCCGACTGGGATAAGTCTCGGCAGGCCGCCCAGGCTATAGATGGGTGGGTACAAGAAGACTACGAAGATACTGAGGAAGCCATAAAGAATCTAGAAATGAAGTTAGAAGGAGAAGAATAAGATGCCGATAGCTGACCAAGAAACCTGGGAAGTTCAAGATGCAACGAAGATACAGGCGTACATGGTATGCCCTAGAAAATATTTCTATGAGTATGTTCTAGGCTGGCGCCACAAGATACCTAACAAGCACCTCGCCTTCGGAACAGCTTGGCACCTGGCCATGGAGGTGGTGTTACAAGATGGAACTTCTGCCGAGGCCCTCGCCAAAGCATACCAGTCCTTTGAGAGTAGCTATAGAGAAACTTTCGATCCCACATGGGACGAGGGAAACTCACCAAAGACCCCAGCTACAGTTCTAAGAGCCCTCCCAATGTATGCGGAGAAGTATGCTAATGACGACTTTAAAGTATTACGTATTGAAGTGGCAGGCTCAATACCGGTTAATGATAAGAGGGTTATTCACTTCAAGGAGGACACAATATGTGAGGGGAAGGAAGGAATATTCTCCCTCGAACACAAGACTGGCTCGAGTTACACAAATTCTTGGATCGCCCAGTGGCCACAGAAGATGCAAGTAGGAGTTTACACCCATACTCTCTATTCAATGTACCCTGAGAACCAGGTTTGGGGAGTAAAGATAAACGGTTTCTTCCCTCGCGAACCTCCCAAAATGAAACTAAATGGTGAGCCATATAAGGGAGCTAGGGATATAGAGTTTCATAGGGTGCCCATAAGAAGGGACGTACAGTCCCTTAACTCCTGGCTATGGGAAGTAAACCGCTGGCTAGATAACATAGAGGACGACTTCCAAAGACTTAGCGAGTCTACTGAGGATGATCCTATTCTAGAAGCATTTCCAAGGAACACTGAGAGTTGCACAAAGTATGGTAAGCCTTGTGATTTTATAGATTACTGTACCTTGTGGCACAACCCTTTAAGGGAGGCGGAAAATCCGCCACTAGAGTTCAAGGTTGAGCACTGGGATCCTAGAAATAGAGATAATGTGAAAGAGGTTATAGAGTTGTAATGAACGAACGCGCAATTGCTAGCATGGATGAGGCAGAACTCCAAGGTATAAGAGCGGAGTCAGAACACAAAGCAACTAAAGAACACGTAGCGCGGCTACTTACAGAGATATACAGACTGAAGAGCTTAGTCCGTACTTACGAAAAGGTGGACGAGGCTAGACATAAAACATACTGGCTAAAAGTTGAAGGTCTTAGAAAGGACACAGATGGGAAGAAGAAATAGTATACTAATAAAAGCACAAGCAGTTACAGTTACTCCGTCCACTGTAGGAAGTGCAAAGGAAAGTTCTGTTGATATAGTTATTAGAGAACCTACAAAAGAAACATTAGTTAGGTTAATAGCTGAGTCTAGCAGATTACTAGAGTGGCTAGAAAGGAGAGCAGAGTAGAATGGCTACTGACGTATTCTTGAAAGTTCAAAAGAGAGTGGATGACGTAAGAGCTAGGTATAAAGATAGCGCTAGTAGTTGGGTGAACATCCTCGCGTATGGTGACTTTGGCACTGGGAAGACCAGCCTAGCTGCCACTTGTCCCACCCCAGTGTTTATAGATTCCTTTGATCCTGGAGGAACTAAGACAGCGGTGCTCCAACCCCTTATTGAGAAGGGGGATATAATAGTTGAAAACAAGTGGGAAGGAGACACTTGGAAGGAGCCCTACGCCTTTCGTGAGTGGGAGCTGGAGATGGAAACGCGAAGGCGAGAGGGGTTCTTCGAGCACATAGGGACATACATCCTCGACTCCGCTACCAAGTGGAGTGATTCTATAATGTTCGCCATCTTGAGGAACGAGGGGCGAAAGGGAAAGACTCCACAGATCCAGGACTATCTAATCCAGCAACTAACAGCCATCGACTGGCTAAACATTATAATGGGATTTCCATGCCACTGTGTTGTGACCGGACATATAGGGTATGATAAGGATGAGCTGACTGGAAAGATAGAGACAGGTCTACTGATGTATGGCAAGCTAAGTGCTAAGGTTCCTCTAGTCTTTGATGAGAAGTATATCTCGACAATAGCATCCACAGCTAAGGGACCGGAGTACAAACTACAAACCAGAAACGATGGGTATAAAAAGGCTGAGACAAGAATGGGCGGGCTTAAGTTTGACTTGCATGAAGACCCTGATATAAGAGCCCTAATGCGTAAGGCGGGTATGTACACTGCTGATAAGCCATCACTTTACTCCACAGAATCCTAATCCCTCTACCATTTCGCTGCTAAAATGGAGGCAGCTGCTTTCTGCTAGTCAAGGCATACAAATAAACCTAAACCTAAACCCAAACGAGGATATAATGAGTATTCTAGACGTAAACCTTAGTGATCACATTGAGATCAAAACTCTTCCTGATAATAGTGAAGTGCAACTCCGCATCGCGCGGGCTGACGTCGTTCCAGTGAAGGCCGACCCGTCACGTTCTCAACTGGCCCTCATCTTCGACGTCTCCGACGATCCTGCAGTAGATGATATAAGATCCTGGATCGGTGTCCCGACCGAGGAGTTCAAGTCAATAGACCCTAAGCGCTATGCAAAAGCTTGTACTCGTCTGCTAAAGTTTGCACAGGCGTTTGGCATGGACACGAACGAATCTCTCGATACCAGCAAGATGGTAGGACTAGAGGGTTGGGCCGTTCTTAGGGAGGAAGAGAACGAGATGACTGGGGACAACCAGAACTCGGTAAAGTATTTTAAAGACCTTAAGTAAATAGCTTGGAGTCTAGGAGTGTTGAGCTGTCGTCTGGTTATGGAGGCTGCGAACAGCCAAGAAAGAGGGAATTCATAATTGGGTAGCTCAACCTTCTAGACTCTAGCTTTTAGGGAGAAGCAAAGTGATAGATGATGTAAGTATAACGTTTGAAATTTCTAAAGACTCCCATAACATTATAAAGAAACATATACCCCACGGCCTCCGGAAACATGCATACCGAGCACTGTTAGAAGGGTATGCTATTAAACTGGAAGACAATGCTATGGAGGGGATACAAGCAATGCTGGAATACTCCCTTCACTACCAAGAACTCATTGAAAGCGGACTAAAGAAGTTGGGAGAAAGATAATTGAGCGATCTTCTTAGCGAGAAGAAAGGCTTAGGTTTAGCAGAGCTAAGTCCTAAGGATGGCCTTGCCCTCGTGATGGAGGTAAGAAGAAGGCGACGGTTCAGACCACCTAAGCCAGAGCCAAAGGCCAAAGTACAGAAGGAACTTAGCGTTAAAGAACTGATAAGTAAGCTGTCTGCCAGCCAACTAAAAGCCGTCCTTAGTACTCTAATAGAAGACACCAAGACTAACGCCCTAAAGACAAAGGAGGCCCCTGAATGACCGAGTCCCCGCCCAGCCCACCGCAACCTACTGTTGAGCTTGCTAACATATCACTTTTACAAATAGAGTTTGGGCATAGGTTCAGGGGAGACCTTGGAGATCTTAAGAGTCTAATAGAAGACTTTAAAGAGAAGGGTGTTATACAACCTATAGCTGTTATGCGGCAGGATAATAACACGCGCCCTTATAAACTTATAGCTGGTGGGCGTCGTATGTCTGCGGCTTTGCAGTGTGGCCTTGTAGATATTCCATGCAGGATATATCCCTCAGACCTATCTGATTTGGACTACAGAGAAATAGAACTGATGGAGAATGTATCGAGAAAGGAACTATCTTGGCAAGAAAGGGTTATGCTAACCGAGGAAATCGACCGCCTTAAGAAGGAAAGGTATGGAGAGAGCCACGGTTCTGAGGAAGGGCACTCAGCATCCGACACAGCAAAGCTGCTAGGCGTTTCGCACATGACTGTAAGTCGTGAGAAGAAACTGGCTGAGGGTATAAAGAGGTATGGTGATAAGCTAACTACAGCTAAGAATCAGAGCGAGGCGCTAAGGCTTGTCAAGAGATTAGAAAGGCAAGATCAAGATACGAAAGTTCTAGTAAAGTATAAAAGTGATGTAGAATCCAACGTAGACCAAGTCAAAATGGTCCTCGGTAACAGCTATAAACATGATGACTTCTTCCAAGGCGCTGAGTATATGCCTTCGGAGGCTTACCATTTTGTAGAGATAGACCCGCCCTACGGGATAAACTTAAAGAACATAAAGCGCGGAGCTGACACAGGAACTATAGAAAACTACAACGAGATAGCCGAGGAGATGTACCCTGACTTCCTAACCAAGCTAATGGAAACTGTAGAGCGCCTTATGTTCCCCTACTCTTGGGTCGCCTGCTGGTGCGGATTCCAGTGGATGGAAACAGTAATGTCCTGTATGCGCGAGGTTGGGCTAGAGGTATGTCCAATCCCAGGCGCGTGGATAAAGGGCACAGTCGGCCAGACAAACCAACCAGAGACTAGACTAGGCTCCGCCTATGAGATCTTTGTGTACGCAAGGAAAGGCCAGGCAATCCTCCGCCAACAAGGGCGAACTAACACCTTCCATTATCCTCCCGTAACCCCTGACACAAAAATACACCCGACAGAGAGGCCGATAGAACTTATGGTAGAGATTATTAAAACTTTCAAGGCGCCCGAAGGAAGAGTCCTAACGCCCTTCGCAGGAAGTGGCAATACACTGCTAGCCGCTTCTAATCTTGGAAGCTCTGGTACAGGCTTTGACCTGAGCGAGGAATATCGAAACTCTTTTGTGGGCCGCGTAGATGGTGGAACTCCAGGGAAGTATACAAGTGTAGGACTACAAACAAACGCTAACAACGGCTCTTGAACAGGTTGTTCAACAGATGACACAAATGCATCCACCTCCTCTAACAGACGTCCCTGCTATCTACACAGAAGGTGACCCAAGAACTGCCAAGTACGTACTGATTGGTGAGGCCCCAGGCGTGGACGAGCACAGATCTGGGGGAGCCTTCTTAGGTAAGGCGGGACAACTATTAAACGAGTTGCTTCTGTCAGCTGGTATACAAAGAAGTGAGTGCCGGCTGGACAACGTATTCCAGTTTCACCCTGCACAGAATAATTTATCGCCATACTTAGTTGTAAAAGGAAAGAGTACTTTTGAGAGTGCTGATTTCAAACTGCAAAGAGATAACCTTATAGCGCGGCTACGGGAGACAACAGCTAATATTATAGTCACCTTAGGCGCTGTGCCAACATGGG
>CERH01015535.1_pt1 | contig 9941 bp, 11 predicted proteins | sample 530991 | NCBI WGS metagenome assembly CERH01 (sample SAMEA2621191, study PRJEB7988) | marine metagenome | biome: marine biome (ENVO:00000447); feature: mesopelagic zone (ENVO:00000213); material: "saline water (ENVO:00002010), including plankton (ENVO:xxxxxxxx)" | depth 800 m | reverse complement strand
ACTGGAGAATGGAAAATAAAAACTAGTCCTAGTGTATCTTATGGAACTAATGGATTTTTTATTCTTAAAGATGGTAATTCAGTAACAGATGAATCTCCTAATACTAATAATTTTACAGTTTCAACAGGCACACTTACAAAAACAGAAGATAATCCGAGTAATAATTTTGCTACATTAAATCCTTTGTATAGAAAACCACAAACAAATCCAAGTGAATTAACTAATGGAAATACAGGAGTTATTGGTGGTTCAGCTCATAGAGCTGATGTTCCAACAATAGCAGTTAATTCTGGTAAATGGTATATGGAAGCAAAAGCTATTTCTGGAAATACAACAAAGTGGTGGTGGGGATTATCAAAAGTATCAGTTGCAGAAGAAAAACAAAGTTTAGCAAATACAGATAATTTTATTTATGGAGATGCTTCTGGTACACAAGGAGTATATAGCAATAATCTTAAAGTAGATGGTTCAACAGCAATATCAAGTATATTTGGTGGTGCTGTTGCAGCTAATGATATTGTTATGATAGCAGTTGATTTAGATAATCAAAAAGTTTGGTATGGATTAAATGGTACTTGGAATAATGGTTCAGCAAGTCAAAGTACAACAATTAATTTATCATATCCAGATAGTACAGCTTTAACAGCAAATGAATATTATTATATCGGTGTTGGAAACGAAAATACTAAATGGCATACTAACTATGGTAATGGTTACTTCGGAACAACAGCAGTATCTAGTGCAGGAACTAACGCATCAGGTATAGGAATATTTGAATACGATGTTCCAACTGGTTTTACAGCATTATCAACTAAGGGGTTAAACGAATAATATGGCATACACAACAATTAATAAATCTACAGATTATCAAAACGGTATTATTATAAATGGTAACGGTTCAACACAAGCATTGACAGGTGTTGGACATCAGCCAGACTGGATTTGGATGAAGAGATCAAATGCAACTGGGCATCATAGATTGATTGATACAGTTAGAGGTATTTCAAAAATTATTAATTCAGATTTAACTAATACTGAAGCCACAACTGCTAGTTATGTGACTGCTATTGGAACAGATGGATGGACGGTAGGTAATAACACAGATGTAAACGCTAATGGTGGTGTAACAATGGGATGGAGTTGGAGAGCAGGGCAAGGCACAACAACAAATCCCTCTGGAGGAACAATTACAACAACGGCCTCAGTTGATACAACAGCAGGTTTAAGTATTTTTACTTACACAGGAACTGGAAATGCGGCTCATTTAGCACATGGATTAGGTGTAGCTCCAACTGTTGTTTGGATTAAAGGCAGAACAAATACAGATCAATGGTTTGTTAAACATCCAGGTTTAGCAGCAAATGAATATATATATTTAAATGGCACTGGTGCAGCTACATCAGGAGCAAATGTGTGGAGTGCTACAAATCCAGATGCTACAAAAATTTATGTTGGAACTGATGCAGGAGTAAACGGTAGTGGTGAGGATTATGTTTGTTATGCCTTTGCTGAAAAAAGAGGTTATAGTAAATTTGGAACTTATAAGGGTAATAATAATTCAGATGGTGTTTTTGTTTATACTGGATTTAAACCAAGTTTTTTATTAATTAGAAGAGCTGCAGGTTCTCAAAATTGGGTCATAATTGATAATAAAAGACCTGGATATAATGGTGTTGCAACAGGAGATAGTCAAATTTTAAGACCAAACACTGCAGATGCACAAACAGAGAATAATGGTGTTGACCTATTATCAAATGGATTTAAATGCAGAAGTAGTGATGGAGACACAAATGGATACTCTGACACTTATATTTACATGGCATTTGGTCAATCTCTGGTAGGCACTAACAACATTCCAGCATCAGCTCGATAGTCTTACATAAAGATTTCAATATGTTATAATATGGTGTGGGGAGTACCACCTTACACCACTCCCCACGTAAGGAATTTATGTTAGGAATTACAGCGATATCACAAGATGCAATTGCATCACTAGGGACACCAACTACTTTTGCACCTGTATCAAGTGTAAATTTAACTACATCAATAGGCACACTAAGTTTTATTGGTCACGCAAACATAACTTTAACTGGAGTACAAGCACAAACTCAAACTGGATTTTTACAATCTGACCCAGATGTAATTCCAGCAGGTCAACAATTGAATACTGTAATTGGGCCTTACTCTATTCAAGCTGATGGTACAGCAGTAATACTTTCAGGTGCAGGGGACGAATTAGAGACATCAACTGGCACAGTTTCGTTTACAATAACTGGTTCAACACAAACAACAGGATCAAGTGCATCAATAAGTGTTGGAACTGTTGATGTGGTATCAGCGGTAAATCCAACAGGTGTGCAGGCAAACACCACTGTTAACAATGTTCAACAAGTTACAGGTACGGCTGTAATTCAATTAACTGGCGTAAGTAGTGCAGTAAATCTTGGTGAAGAGACTGTAGTAATTGATAATACACCAACAATTACAGGAAACCAAATTAGTACAACTCTTGGCTCTGTAACATTAAAACTCAACACTCCTGTCAATTTAACAGGTATACAAATGTCTTCAGTTATAAGAACACCAAGTACTTTAGCATGGTCAGACGTAGATATTAATGTAACAAATACTTGGATTGAGGTTGATATTGCGGCATAATCAAAATATAATATAAATATGGCATCAACATTTTCTACAGATTTAAAATTAGAACTAATGGCAACCGGTGAGAATGCCGGTGTATGGGGAACTAAAACAAATACTAATTTACAATTAGCAGAACAAGCAATATCAGGTTACGAGTCTATTTCTGTAACCACGACAAATATATCTTTACTAATGTCTGATGGTTCTATTTCTCAAGCTAGAAATATGGTTTTAGATTTTACAGGAACATTAACTGGAGCAACAACCATTACTGTCCCTGATAGTATGGAAAAAGTATATTTAGTTAAGGATAGCACAACAAGAGCTGGTAACACTTTAACATTTAAAACTGCAAGTGGTAGTGGTTTTGTTCCCGACAATGGTAAAGTACATCTAGCATATTCCAATGGCACAAATTTATCAAATGTAGATTTATCTACATTGGGTGGCACTGTAGGCACAGCATCACTTGCAGACAACTCAATTACAACTGCAAAAATATCTGATGCACAAGTAACGTCTGCTAAAATTTCTGACAATGTAATTACGACAGCAAAATTATCTGATAATGCTGTGACTGCAATTAAAATTAGTAATAATGCTGTTACTGCAGATAAACTTCAAAGAAAATTTACAATAACAACTAATGTAACTCCAGCGGGAGGATCAGCAGGAGATCTTTGGTTTGTTTACTCATAGGTTTTAAATGTCATCCATAACTTATGTACAAGACGGTAGTGCTTTCAAAGAGGCAAATCAAATATATGTAAATGTAAGTGGGACATTCCAAGAAGTTGATGAAGCATATGCAAATGTAGCAGGTACATTTAAATTAGTTTTTTCTGCATTTGAAGCTACGTCATTTGTCACTTTAGCTCCAGGGTCTGGTACTTTTGCTGTTCCGGCAAATGCTAATGCCATACACATACAATCAGCCGTAGGTGCTGGGGGTGGAGCTGTCAGAGGTGCAGACTATGATAAGGCTGGAGGAGAATCATCTGGTGCTGGTGGTGGATCGGGTGCATACATTTCTGACAAAGTTTTTTCTGTATCTGACACTGAAACAATGTCTTACTCTGTAGGCTCAGGGGGTGCTGCTGGTAATGGTAGTCACCTAAATGCTGTGGCTTCTGGTGGAGGTAACACAACACTTAGTGGTTCATCTGCTGGATCTTTATTTACTTTAAATGGAGGTGGGGGCTCAAGAGGTACAGGTGGAGGAGCCCAAGGGCCATTAAGAACAAATGTTGCTGGATCAGCTGGCACTGGGACTGTGGCTACAGGTTTAACTTCAGGCACATTTAAGGATAGCGATGGTACAAACAAAAATATTAATACACTTAGTGGAGGCCCAACAAGTTCTTTTAACGATCACGGGGATGGAGTTATTGGTCAAAACAAAGGAAACTGTGGTGGTGACAACTGTCAAATTAATGGATCAAACGGTGGTGCTTCTTATAACGGAAACATTTCAGGTGGTGCTGGTGGAATAACAGGTGCTAGAACAAACGGGTCGCCTGGGATACGGGGATCAGGCGGAGGCGGAGGTGGTGGCCAACTTTCGGGCGGAGGAAACACACTTGGTGCTGCAGGTGGTGCCGGTGAAATAGTTTATAGATTTTTAAAGATAAGATAGTATAGTCATTACATGGCTATGATAAATAAATGGTTTGGTCAACCAATTTATATTTCTGCATTAAAAGAATTTGACAATATTAACAAAAAAATTTTACCAATTCTAGAAAAAGAAATTACAGCTACTAATTCACAGTACGCACAAACGACCGATGTTAAACCAAAAGCATTACAATCAATTGATGATAATTTACATATTGATGACAGATTTAATGATTTATATGAAGAAATAAAAAAAGTAATAATTGCTTATTGTGATATACAACACTACGACTTATCTTTATTTGAAGTTTACATCACAAAGAGTTGGGCCACGTTTTCAACTAAAAAACAATACATACATTACCATAGGCACATGAGTTCACACTTTAGTTTTGTTTATTATGTAAAAGCAGAGGATCAGGGTAACTTATTTTTTATAGACGATGAGGCACTTAGGTCTGGAATTAATGTTCCTAGAAGAGATCCGTATTTTAAAAAGTGGGATGAGAATAATTTTGCTAAAGCAGAGTATCCTGCTAAGACTGGTAATATTGTTATGTTTCCAAGTTCAATGTGGCACGAAACAGGTATCAATGAAAAGGATGAATCTAGGATATCAATATCAGGAGATGTGCTATTAACTATGAAAAAAGGTATAGTATCTGAGCATAACATACCATCACCAACGACTTGGAAGAAGATATAATTTAAGGTAAAATACCGTATGCCATTAACTAATGTAAAAATTCTAGCAGGTTTTGATAAAACAGATACACCTTCTGGTGCTGAGGGTAAGTGGATAGATGGTGACTTTATTAGATTTAGATATGGTCAACCTGAGAAAATAGGTGGCTTTCAGGCTATTGGTCAAAAAACTTTTTCAGGCCCTGCAAGAGCACAACATACTTGGACTGATCTGGAGGGTAGAAAGTATGCAGCTATTGGATCGTCAAAACTATTATTAGTTTACTACGAGGGACAATTTTTTGATATCACACCTTTAGAATCTACAGTATCGGGTTGTACATTTACATCTACTAACAATTCTACAACTGTAACAATTAATAAAACTGCACATGGTTTAGTTGCTGGAGATTACTTTATTATATCTAATGTAACTCTACCAGGTGGTGGTGCTACTAGTTTTACAACTGCAAACTTTACAGACAATACTTTTGAAGTAGTCACTGCAGCAGCTAACACGTTAACAATCACTATGCCTGCCACAGAAACAGGAACAGGTATGACTGCAGCTGGATCTGCAGATATATCTAAGTATGTTGAGGTTGGCCCGGTAGTTCAAACGTATGGATATGGTTGGGGTACAGGACAATGGGGTGGAGGTTTATTATCAGCTGTCCCAAGCACAACGCTTAACGGATCACTCTTAGCAAACAATCAAGGTACTGGTGGATCTGGAACAAACGTAACTCTTACATCTACGACAGGCTTTATTAACTCCGGTGGTATAGCTTTAGTAGGTAATGAGATAATCACATATACAGGTATTGCAGGTAATGACTTAACAGGTATAACAAGAGGTGCTCTTGGCACAACGATCACGGCCCATAACAGTGGTGACACTATTAGAGAAATATCTTCATTTACTGGATGGGGAATACAGACTACTTCATCAACAGTTATACTTGATCCAGGTAACTGGTCATTAGATAATTTTGGTGAAATACTTACGGCAACAATTAGAAACGGTAAGACATTTACTTGGGATCCAGGTGTAGCAAATCCAACAAGCAATAGAGCCTCTATTATGACAGGTGCTCCTACTAAATCAATTTCTACTTTAGTGTCAGATCGTGACAGACATTTTATACATTTTGGAACCGAAACACAAATAGGACAAACAAATACTCACGACCCTATGTTTATTAGATTTAGTGATCAAGAAAATTTTAATACTTACGAGCCTACATCAACTAATACTGCAGGTACATTTAGATTGGATACAGGTAATACTATTGTAACCGCTGTATCTGGTAAAGATTACGTATTAATACTTACTGACCAAGCTGCTTATACGATGCAGTTTGTTGGGCCACCATTTACTTTTAGTATTAGGCAAGTTGGTACAAACTGTGGATGCATGGGTATGCACGCAGCAGCTTATGCTGATGGTAAAGTTTATTGGATGGGTTTATCCGGTGGTTTCTTTGTGTATGATGGTACTGTAAAATTATTACCTAGTTTAGTTGAGGACTTTGTATTTCAAACAGACGGTGATAATCTTGGTATTAATTTTGCTTCTAATCAAATTGTTTTTGCTTCGCATAATTCTTTGTATAATGAGATTGTATGGTTTTATCCAAAAGGCACACCTTTATTATCGCCAAGTAATCAAATAGATAGATCTGTTTCTTATAACTATGTAGAAAATACTTGGTCTACAATGTCTCTTGCAAGAACCACATATTCTGACTCAACGACTTATGCCAAACCTTACGCTACAGAATTTAACAGCACAGGCACACCACAATTTCCGACCATAAATGGTGTAACTAATACGTTTGGATCATCAACATATTTTGCACATGAAGAGGGCATTAATGAAATAACTCTTGCAGGTAATGATGTAGCAATACCAGCGTTTGTTAAATCTGGAGATTTTGATTTACCTAATCAGGGTGATGGAGAATATTTACTTAATATTAGAAGATTTTTACCTGACTTTAAAAATTTACAAGGTAATGTTATAGTTACGTTAGAGACAAAAGATTTTCCTGAAGCTAATGTATCGAACTCTGTTTCTTTTGTAGTGAGTAGTACAACAAGTAAAGTGGATACTAGAGTTAGGGGAAGACTTGCAAATATAAAAATAGAAAACACAGCAGTTAATGAAAGTTGGAGATTTGGAACTTTTAGAGCTGATGTACAACAAGATGGTAGAAGATAATGGCTAAAGTCACAGTGTATATACCTGAACCAAAGGATCAGTATCAACCTGAAAACCAAAGACAAATAATACAATCATTAGATACAGTAAAAACACAACTCAATACTACATATCAAGAAGATCTTAAAAATGAACAGAATGCTTTTCAATTTTTTATGCAATAATGACTATACAATATAAAAATCAAGGATTTACTATAGACTCAACAAACGCAGAGGAGGTTTTTGTCTGTCCTACAAGTGGCGTGGCTATTGTTAAGAGTGTAAAAATTTCAAATGACGCTGCTGTAGATGCATTAGTAAAAGGGGCACTTGTAGATTCTTCTACTCTATTTGCACATACTTTTTTCATAGACACGTTAACATCTGACTCAAGCACAAACATGGTAAGTAATGTATTGAACTTAGAGGCGGGTGATAAAATAAATATACAATCAAGTCAGGGTGGTTCAGTAATACAAGGTGTTATATCCTACGCACTGATAGATAGGTCACAAGAGAATGGCTAAACCACCTAAGTTTGGTGTTAATACTTATAAGGGTAGCACTAGAAAAAAGAGACCAGGCAGACATAAAAAAAGATTGAATAAATCAGAGAAAAGAAATAAAAAAAAGAAATGAGTGATATAAAATACACTATAATTGATGGTGAAGCAGTCCCTGTTTTACCTGCTAAATCAACAATAGAAATAAAACATAAGAGAAGCGGAAAAAAATATTCTAGCAAAGAAGAATTTCATGCTGATGTAAATGATCCTAATACGGATACAACACATGAGGATCTACAGGAGGATGTAAAAATTACAGTTGCATCATTAGAAGTTTTTGGAAAAACCAAATAATGAACCCAATAGGTGGTACGGAGATACAGTACAATAAATTATATAAATACGTTGATAATAAATTACTAAAAGAAGTACAAATAACTACATCAATACCAGATAAAGAACCTGCAGCGAAAGATAAAATAAATATTTTATGGCAGCAAAATTCTTATGATCAACCTAACATACATCCCTGGTTCAAAGATCCTAAGAATTACGATAAGTATGATTGGTATGTGTTTAATTCACATTGGTGTTATGAAAAATTTAGAATGTTTTATAAAGAACTACCTACTGAAAAATGCACAGTTATAAAAAATGCTATAGATAGTTTTCCTGAAAGAAAAATTTATAAAAAAGGTGACCCATTACGAATGATATTTCATCCGACACCGTGGAGAGGACTAAATGTAATATTAGGTGCTATGCAATTGGTAAAGAATAGTAATGTTACACTTGATGTTTATTCATCGACTAAAATTTATGGCGATGAATTTAAGGATAAAAATGATAATATGTTTAAACAATTATACGCACAGGCTGCAGAATTATCTAATGTAAATTATCTTGGCTGGCATGAGAATGATTATATTTTGAAACATTTAACAGACTATCAAATTTTTCCTTACTCAAACAATTGGGAGGAGACATCCTGTATTTCTGCAATAGAAGCACTAGGTGCAGGTATGCATATGATAACTACAAATAACGGAGCTTTATTTGAAACTTGTAGTGAGTGGCCAGTATATGTGCAATTCGATAAAAATTATAAGAACATGTCAGAATGTTTTGCGTACGCAATAGATGAGGTTGCAGAATATTTACATCACGACAAGTGTCAAGAACATTTAGCTGAACAACAAAAATTTTATAAAAAGTTTTATTCATGGGAAAAGCGTAAAATAGAATGGACAAATTTTTTAGAAGGGGTCATAAATGCTAAATAATGAGCCAATATGGTTTGATAAAAAAGTAGAAAATACGCAGCCAGGAATAAAATTATTTGTAGCTACTCCATGCCATTCTAATGTTTGTATCCATTATACGCAGTCAGTTTTAGAGTTACAAAAATATTGTAATCAAAATAAATTAGGTATTATGTTTCAATTATTTAAATCTTCATTGGTAACACAGGGCCGTAATTTATGTGTATCTGCCTTCTTACAAAGTAAATCAACACATTTATTATTTGTTGATTCTGATATTGCTTTTGAACCACACAGCGTACAACACTTATTAGATGCTGAAAAAGATGTTATATCAGTGCCCTACCCATTAAAAGATATGTGTTGGAGCAAAGGAGTTGAACTTAATGAAAAGGGCAAACTTAAAACCGAAGAAGATTTTAAGAGCAAAGGCTTTTATAGATACCCAATAAGAGTGCCCGATACAAATGAGATTAAAATAAATAAAGGTGTTATCGAAGTGGATCACTCACCAACAGGTTTTATGATGATAAAAAGAGATGTATTTACAAAGTTAATAGAGAAGTATCCAAACAAAGTTATTAATCAGGATACTCTAATCAATGGTAAGTTACAAAAAATACCACAAATGTATAACTTCTTTGACACTTTACATGACCCTGAAAAAAAGACATATTTAGGGGAGGATTTTGCCTTCTGTAAATTGTGGAGAGAAATAGGCGGCAAATGCCATGCGTATGTAGATGATGAAATAACCCACGTTGGGGAACACTCATATACAGGTAAATTTGGCGATGAGTTGATTAAGTCTTAACATTATTATAAAATAAGCAAATATGGATCCATTATCATTATTAGCAATATTTGGTGCAAACGTAGTTGGAAATAAGCTAAGTGGTGCAAGCACAAAAGACGCTATAAAAGGCAGTATATTACCCACGCTAACAGCAGGAGTGGGTGGTGGCCCAGCAAGCATGGGTGGTAATGCCTTTGGTCAGTTCGCTCTTAAACAGGGTTTAAC
>CERH01010995.1_pt1 | contig 9952 bp, 6 predicted proteins | sample 530991 | NCBI WGS metagenome assembly CERH01 (sample SAMEA2621191, study PRJEB7988) | marine metagenome | biome: marine biome (ENVO:00000447); feature: mesopelagic zone (ENVO:00000213); material: "saline water (ENVO:00002010), including plankton (ENVO:xxxxxxxx)" | depth 800 m | reverse complement strand
AATCCACCCATGTCTCTCTCCTTAAAATCCTAAATCATTCATCTGATTTACATATCCACCTTGTTTAAGTTGTGTTTTTTGTAATTCAGATAATAGTGGTAAATCAGATGTACCTTTTTCTTTGTTGATTTTTTTAACTTCTTCATTTGTTAAAACTTTTTTTATTTTCATTTCACCACCTATCAACCAATTTCCCTCCATGTTTGGATTAGTTTTATATCTATAATATCCTCCTTTAGGTAATTGATCTGTTATGTGTGCGGTTCCAATATTAATACTTCCATCTTTCTTTTTCACTGCTCTTTTTAATGCTTCCGTTTGCCAATCAACATCATCTGCAAATTCTACTTCAGCCCAAACTTGATTGTCAGGTCTATAATTAGGTTTCTTTATAGATTTATCAGGTAATCCTGTATTTGGATCAGCTTTTCCTCCAATATGTTTAGCTGAAGGAGCATCACCAGCATGAAATCCTGGTCTAAAAGCTAATGGTCCTAGAGATGATTTAACTTTTTTACCATCTTTTGCTAATTCTCCTACTTGTGCCTCTATCCAAGTATTTTTAGGAATGGGTTTTCCTTCTTTCATAGATACAAATAAAGGAAATAAATTTCCATCTTTATCTTGTTTAAATAGTTTATATGCCGTAACCTTTTTTTTAGGTTCTACAGAGGTATTTATTTTTTGTATTGCTTCACCTAATTCATCTTTTACTTGCTCAGATTTTTGCAATAAATTTGGATTTACTTTTTGTAATTTATCTGCTGCTGTCCTCGTTAATTTTCCTCCTCCAGGTAAGATAGTTCCTACACCTAATAGTAAAGTTGATGCACCTGATAGTAATGCATTTTTTAAATCTCCTTGTTCTAAAAATTTTTCAGTTTGTTGATATGATTCTTTTATTTCATATGGAGAGGTAGGGGTGATTAAATCAACCGCTACATCACGCCCAATATTTTTTATCTTTTCTATATCATCTTTAATTTCTTCTTGACTGACTCTCTTAGAATCTTTAGTTGTAACAGGAACTTCTGTAGAAGCTCTAGGAACTAATGTACCCTCTGATGCTAATCCTAATTCATCCATTTGATTATTAATATTTTTATTTACTGCACCACCTTCTTGAAAAGTTAAACCTAACTCTCTGGACTTTCTCTGTAAATCAATAAAGTCTTCCTCTCCTATAGATCCACGTTTGTCTGCTATAGACTTTATTTGTTTTAATATTTCTATTTGATTATCTGATGCTTCTCTATTTTTATCTTCATCTATATATGTTAATATGTTATCTATATTAACTCCAGGGTTTTGTCTTTTATATATTTCAGCAGCATCAGAAAAATCATCAGATGATAAACTTTTTCTGTAGTTAGCTAAGAAGTGTAGATTAGGTCTTGCTGCTTTCACCATAGCATTAGCGAACCTTCTTACGTTGACATAAGTTTTTCCTGTTTCACCTAATCTAAATGCGTCTAAAACTCTTTCTGGAACATTGGCAGCATTTTTACCAAAAAATATATTATCTAGCATTCTACGTTTTTCTTCTGGAGAACTATTAATATATCTTGAACTATTTAAAAATGGCTCTACAACTTGTTTACTTGCTATTCCTAAAGCCTTTTTAAATGCATAGTTGTATTCAGGAACTCTAGTACCTGCATTTGTTTTATACTCAGGTATACCTAATCTTGCTAGTTCTTCACCCACTCTAGTTTTTCTTGGAGCTACAGCAGCACCAGTTAACTGCTTTTGTATAGGTGCATCTATAGGTCTAGGAGTTTCTTCAGCAGTGCCTGTTCTAAACTCAGGTGTATCCGCAAATACTGCCTTTTCAAATGGTGTACCTCTAAATACATTCTTTGCTACCTCATCTACTATACCCTGAAATACAGGTGAATCTATTTCAAAGTCTATGCCAAATGCATTTTTCTGCATACCTCTTTCAACAGTTTCAGATCCAGTGGCACTTTGAATAATATCTTGTATAGGTCTTGTAGGTGTAGCGTATCCACCAAGAAAGTATCCTAGCACACTACCTATAGACTTACCTAAATCCTTTGCTGCCAGTGGATCATTATCCATGTTAGCTAATCTTTGATATCCATTACGAGCAAAGTTACCAATAGCACCTGCTCTAACAGTCACACCTAGTACAGCTTCAGATCCACCTATAACATATTCTTGTGTAATAGGTTCATCTCTAAATGATTTTAATATTAGATCAGCAAAGAACAAGAAAGGTGTGAGAGGAAAGATAGGTCTAAGATCTCGCTGTTGACCCTCAAAGTCCTCAACTAAATACCATTCAGGTCCACCCCTCTCAGATCTCAATGCTATTGCTGCTGCAAGTAAAGCTGCACCTTCAGTAGTTTCTACTATACCTCTTTTAAGATTAACTAAACTTCTTTCAGCTTGTGCAAAATCTTTACTTATTGTTTGTATAGTATCTTCTAGTTCTGCTTTTCTAGCTGGATTAGCAGATGCAGGATTTTGCATGAGTAAATCAAACTCTGCTTGAGCTTCATTTAATTTTGTTCTATTTTTTACAGCATCATCTACATTTCTCTGCATTAGTTCTCTTCCAGCTTTAGCCATTTTTAAAAGACTAAAACCAGATCTGTTAGTTGTATATACTAATGAGTTAATTAAGAAGTTAGGGAAAGGTATAACTGTCTTTAATAATGCATTATTGTTTAGAGACTTTTGAACATTGTTTACTAATCTACCACCAAATGCTAAATCATCACCTGCACGTTTAGTTTGATATGTCATCTTATAAGCAAAGTCTAATGCCTTACTTACCATCTCATCATTTAATAAATTTAATTTATTTTGTTTTAAAATATCATCTACACCTGATACGCTTTTATCAGTTATAATTCCTCTGTTACGAGCAGTTTTTATTTGAGCATCTAATTCACTTAGAAAACTTGCAGATTTAATTGCTCTATCTTGATGTCTGTTGAGTACGTTTAAGTAATTAGATGCAGTACTAAATCCTTTACCAAGTATACCTAATTCATCTCTTGCTACAGGCATATAGTCATCAAATACTTGGAATAAAAGTTTATCTACTTTAGAAAAATCTTTAGCTATTAATCTTGCAATAGGTATTGAGTCTTCAGGATTAAATAAATTTTTACTTAAATCAAGAACACTACGATTTAAATATTCATTATCTACTTCAGTGGAGTACCCTAATAATTTATTATCCATCTCTGTAAAAAAATTATCTAGCTTAGTTTCAACCATCTGACCAGGAACACGTAAGGTAGAACCTATAATGTTACGCATGGTTGTCGCAGGTTGGGATATAAGAAAAGATCTCCATATATCCACACCCACATTAAACTTATTAGCCATGCGTTCTTCTATTAATTTTTCTTCTTTTATTATTTCTAATAGACCACGTTGTTCTGGCGTAAGATTTTGAGAAGCTTTTTTAATTGATGGTAATAATACCTCTTGAAACTCTCTTTGAACATCTGCTGGTTGTGATAATCTTTTTCCTCTAGAACTAAATTCAGCAGTAATATATGTTGCTACATCTTCTGGCTCTATACCCTCTCTGATAAATATACTCATTATATCAGGGTTATCTTTTATAAACTGTTCATCTCTAAATAAAACAGCTATATTTTCTGTTGGTGTTTTTCTAAGATCAATTTTAGATTTTATTCTAGGATTTTCTCTAACGGCAGATTTTACAGCAGTCGTTATTTTTTCTGTAAACTCTACGCTAAATACTCTTTGGACAGATGGACTATCAATATTAATACCATCAGCATCTAGATTATCTCTCATTTCTTTAAATTCTGGACTAGATTTATCTAAGAATTTTTTCTTACTAGTCTTTATATATTCATCTGTTGAATCTTTTACTTGTTTTTCTGTTGCTAACTTAGCGTCCGAAAGATTAATAGACTTAGTTATTGTACCTGTCTCATCCTTCTTACCAATAAATTCTACTACTGCTGTATTGTTTTCTCTATCAAACTCAGTTATCTTACCCATAGAATCATATTCATCACTAAGATCTGTTTGATCTTTTAGAAAAACATACGATCCACTGTAATCATCTTTTGTTTTCTCTGCTGCACTTTGAAGACTATCTAATTTAGCTCCTCTACCTTGTACTGTATCTTCTAAATTTTCTGCTGCTATCTTTTCTATTTCTTCTATTCTTTTACCACCAGCAAATCTAGCTCCCAAAGCACCTGCTGCACCACCTGCTATACCACCTATAGCACCAGCAGTACCTATCTCAGCTAAACTCTTGTCTTCTCTAACACCTAAATCTTGTTCTGCTTCTTGGACTAATGCTTCTTGACCTGCACCTATAGCAGCTTCAGCTACAGCAGGAGTAGCAACAGCACCTGCTTTACTTGAGAATGCTCTAGCTAGTATTGGTTTTAGTGCAGCCCTACCAGCAGTTCCAGCTATTATCTTACCTGCACCAAGACCTAAAAGATTTATTGGATCTGCTAAAGTGTATCCTACATATTCTGCTACTGCTTTTGCTTTAGTTCCTAATGATGTATCTCCAAATACTTCATCTACTTCTTCATCAACAACTTTGTATAACTTACTTAGTCGTTGTTTAAAGTCAGCATCGTCAGGCTTGTCATCATCAAGATTATTTACAAAGTTTATAAATTTAGCAGCAGATACAGTATTAGATTGGAGAGCGCGATAGTCTTCTAAGAAACTATCTACAGCCTCCTCTTTAGAATCATACAATTCATTGTTACGTTTAAAACCGTAATCAGCTAATGTAGATACTAACTCTTTATCTTTTAATATATCTTCTCTGGTTAAAGACATTACTTTGGAACCTTTTTAGTTACATTAAATTCTTTATCAACATGAACATCAAAAATTTTAGTCTTATCTTTATTTGTAACTGTTACAATAAATCCATCTCCACCTTCTTTTCTTACTGTTTTTCCTTTTGTTAGTCCTTCTTTTTCTAATAGTTCTTTTAAACTTTCTTTAACTGTAGTATCATCAGTATCATCTTTTTTAGGTGTATTATCAGATTTTACTTCAGGTTTAGGTATTTCGTATTCACCCTTTTTTATCTCATCTAATACTGTTTTAACACCACGTTTTTGCATATCAGCATCTACTTTATTTAAATTTTGTCTATCAAATATAATACCTTTATCTTTTAATTGTTTAATATATAAAGGTATGTTATTAGCATCTCTTTGACTAATATCTCCTTCAGCTATATTAAGTATTCTATTTGCAAATGATAACGCAATATCAACTTCTTTTCCTTTAAAAGTTTCTTTCATATCTTGAGATATTATTCTATCATTTTCTTTTCTAATATTTCTTTCTACGGTAGTATTCAAAAGCTCTCTAGCTTGAGGTGCAACTCCCTCTATAATCCTACGCTCTTTTGGCGCTCCTTCTCTTCTCATCACTTCACGTTGTTCTTCAGTAACACCTCTATTAATTCTATCTCTTTCTATTTGCCCTTGTCTTGTAGGTGAAAACATATCTAAGAAACTTTCTTGTGTTTGTTGTTCTACAGTTTTCATCTCAGCAGCTTTAGCTTTTTCTTCTCTGATCTGTTTATCTCTAGCTTGTACTGCTCCAATAGTATTTTTTAAATCATATCCATATCTTTTAAATGTTGCAGCACTAGCACCTTCAATCTTTACAAGCGGTAAGTAAGTGTTACCTAACTCAATTAAAGTATCTTGATCTAAATCTTTTAATTTATTTGCTAATCCAGGTAGATCCTCACTTATTGAAGATATTATACCTTTAGAAATTGTAAGAAGTTCTTCATCTTTCTTTCTATCTGTTCTGATAGTATCATTAGCTTTAGCTATAGAAGCCTTTATTTCATTTCTATAATCTTTTGTAAGTTGATTTTGTCGATCTGCAATCTCTTCTTGTTTAGTTCTAAAACCTTCTTCAAGGCCTATAACCATACCTGTAGAAAGAAAACCCATCATTCACCTCCCATTAAACCACCTCTGGGTATAGAAGGTTTATCTTCCTCATCCTCAGAAGGTTCATCTTCTTGTACCTCTTCAGGTTCATCTGTGTCACCTGTAAGTTCTTTTATTTCTTCTTCTCGTTCTTTTAATAAATCCATAGCTTCTTCTAGTGTTTTATCAGCTTTACGTTTTGCTAGAGGAATATATTTAACATTAGACTTATCTAACATAGCCATCATTAACTCAAAGATAGGAGCATAGATCAGATACATTGTATCAAACCCTATCTTACCATTAGCCCAAGCAGAGAATACGATTGATCTAGCAATGAGTTCTACAGGCACACCTATCTCAGCAGCAACTGCTAAACGCTCAAAAGCCTCTTCACCGATTATACCACTAGCTATAAATTCATACGCATCAGCAGGATCAGCTATCTCTGCTGGTCTTTCATGTGGCTCTGAACCTAGCTCAGTAGTTAAAGATGAACCAGGAATAGGAGCGTCAAACATTACTAAATCATTATCTTCCATATTACACCTTTAAGTCTTTATCATCTAAGTCTATAATAGAAGACATTAATTTGTCATGCCTACTAATTAAAGCTCCTACCTGACCTGCTGTACCCAAATCTGCAAACTCTTCAAATCTTGGTCGTCTTGTTCCTGTCTCCCGAACAGACGTAACAACAGGTGCTTGTCTTTTAGAAAATGTTGGTCTTCTTGCGCTACCTTTTTTACCACCGCCAAGAATTGCTTTCGCACCAATTTGTACTGCCATGCTTGCTATAGTTGAAAACATAATACTATCCCTTTAAATGCTACTAATAACTTTATCTGCTACACTAGCCAATACGCTACCTATAAAATTACCTTTAGATATATCTCCAGCTAATTCTAGATCTCTATCAAAAGCATATGATGATAAAGCTAAATTGTTTTGAAATGCAGTTTCATTTATTGCGTTTACTCTTGCAAAGTTTATCTGATCTCTTTGTTCTTGTAGTAATCTATTCTGTGCATTCTGACTTATATTAAATAGATTCCTAGTATTGTACTCAGCCTCTGCATTAGCTATAGCAGTGTTAGATGTATTAACTTGTCTACGATAAACTGCATTGGCTTGATCTATCACAATAGAGTTTTTAACATTAAACTGATCTCTATTGTTAGCCATCGTAGAGTTAAACTGTTCTATAGCATTCTCTTGTCCTGCATTAAACTGTCTTAATCCATTAGTTTGTGCAATGTTAAACTTAGCAACATCATTAAACAGTGATGCAAAGAACTGATCATTCTGTTGATCATTAGTTGCATTAAACTGTCTGGCTGTATTTACAGCAGACTGATCAGTAAATAAACTTTGAACACGATTAGTAGAGTTAGTTACTCTAGCTTGTTGTTCATTATTTAAGTTAGCTAGATCTAATTGCAAGGTCATTTGAGAATTGAGAACTTCTGCCTGTTGTCTGTTGTTTAGGTTTAGTTCCTGCATTCTCCTATATGTTTCTGCATCAGCAGCAGCTATAGGCGTAGAAGCTTCCATAGCAGCCTGTACAATAGCAGCCCCTGCCATACTAGAAGCACCCATACCTCTAGCAGCTAGTCTTTGTTCAGCAGTTCTTACAGCACCAGCAGCAAATGCAGGTATCTTCCCATCCTCAAACTGATTCATCAGTCTAGCTAGTTGACCCTGTACTGTAGCATCTGTACTTACAATACCTCTCTGTGCTGATATAGTGTCACTAAGATCTTCTTGTTTAGCTGCTGTCATATCTTGTTCAGCTACTAAATTAAATCTTTCTTGTGCAGTAAACTCTGCTTCATCTGTCTTTACTGGATCTCTAGCTTGTGCTATATTAGCTCTAGCTGTTGTAACATCAAACTGTCTAGGATCTACAGTATAATCTGTTTTATCTAGAAACTCATCTGGTTTAGTTTGTAATCTTTGTAGCTGTAATTCAGTACCACCTTTTGTAGGTTCATCTCTACCCTCTGTCTTACCAAATGCTTCAAAGTGAGCTTTACCTGATGGTATTGTACCTGCTCTTACAGCTTCTGCAACATCTGGATTTTGTCTAAGATATTCTTGCTCATCAAAATCACCTTTAATTAAAGTAGGTTTATCTCTTTGTTCTTCTTCTCTACCCAAAGCAGTCTGTTTACCATATGGATCTACAAATTGTTTACGAGATCCTACAGCTTTTTTAAATGTATCATATGCTTCGCCACCTTCTACACCAGTAAAGATACCTTTAAACCCTGTAGCCCTACCTACATCTCTAGCCTGTAGTCCTTTTAACATACGATCTTTTACATTAGTAGGTAAGTTAGGATCATTTGGATCGGCAGTTAATGCCTGATAGTCTAACTGAGATAAATTTTGTAATGCAGGTGATGCACCTGGTCTACCTTCAGCCTTACCATAATCAAAGTAATGTTTTAATCCTGCACCAGGAACATTACCGACTGCTTGTGCTACGTCTGGATTAGCTTCTAAGTAATCTTTTTCAAAGGTAGAAAAATCTACTTGTAGATCTGGACGTATACCAGTGCCTTCCTTATTTAAAAACTTGGAAAAATCTGTATTTTCTGCCATAATATTTTACCTTATACAGGAACTCTATTCATTAATCCCTGAGAAGTTCTGAATAAGTTTCTAATAAATACATCTCTAGGGTCTTGAGACATTGGGCCTAAAGCAGTAACATTCTGCTGTTGTTGTTGAGTAGGAAGTGCTAAGTTTCTACCTGCTGTCTGTGCAAAAGACTGAGCCTGTTGTTGTATGCCTGTAGGTTGTGTAGCTGCTCTCATTCTAGCTGCTTGAGCTTCAGCCTGTCTTTGTTGTGTTAGCATCTCTGCTGCACGATTAGATGCTATATTAGCACTGCCTATCTGTCTCTCTAGTTCTCTTTGACCTGCTCTTTGTGTACCTTGTATGTCACCTCTAGCAGTCTCTGCTTGTCTTTGATATGCCTGTTGTGCAGTACGGAATGCAGCTATATCACCACCCAAGCCACTTAAATCTCTGCCAATATCTCTGCCTAGTCTTTCTTGACCTGTCATTATACCAGCCTGTCCAGCGAACAATCCAGTAGGTGCTGTAGGTGTTACACCATCATCTGCTACACCTGCTGCTTGTCCTATTGTTTCTTGCAGTCCTGTTACACCAGTTCCTATCTGTTGCTGTTGTCGCTGTAGTTGCTGTTGTGTTCCAGCTAATCCTGCTTGTCCTGCAAATAAACCAGTAGCAGGAGCAGATGCAGTACCTGCTTGACCAACCCTACTCATTATACCAGCCTGTCCTGCAAACAATCCTGTAGGTGCAACTGCTTCATCATCAGTAGTACCAGGTTGACCTGCTGTACCTATCTGAGTTTGTATATTAGTGAGAGGTTTAAATAGTCCTGTAGCTGCTTGAGTGTCTGTAGCCTGTTGTCCTACTTGTGCCTGTAATCCTTCTAGAGGTTGATACAGTCCAGTAGCAGGAGTATCTACACCAGCAGTAGGAGTACCAATAGCACTCATAATACCAGAAGTATCTTGAGCCTGTCTGAATGCCTCTATCATCTCTTCTTGAGTTGGTCCTGTAATTGTAGTACTACTACCACCTTGAACTAGAGGTCTAACATTCTGTTGTATTTGAGTTAATTGTTCTTGAGTAAATGGTTCAGGTTCAGGAGGTTTTGGTATAGATCTTCCTTCATCTTTACCAAGTTTTTTGTAATGTTCACTCATAGCCTCTGTAAGAGTAGCTGCTGGTCTGACTGTTCCATCAGTTGTTGTAACTAAAAAGTCAGATGCTTTAAATGCTTGTAAGTCTGGATTTGCACCATAATAAGCTAAAGCTTCCTGATTAGTTAAATTTCCTTGTGCGTCTGGCATCTTACTTCCCCCTCTCTAATACTTTATCTAGTTTATCCTCTAACCTATGCAGAGCATCCGTAACCATTCTCATGTCCTCTCGTAGCTCTTGCTTGGTAGAGTAGTCTTCTC
>CERH01088347.1_pt1 | contig 9960 bp, 13 predicted proteins | sample 530991 | NCBI WGS metagenome assembly CERH01 (sample SAMEA2621191, study PRJEB7988) | marine metagenome | biome: marine biome (ENVO:00000447); feature: mesopelagic zone (ENVO:00000213); material: "saline water (ENVO:00002010), including plankton (ENVO:xxxxxxxx)" | depth 800 m | reverse complement strand
ACCTTTACTTCCACAGGACCAGTAAATCGGTGACCATTCCATTCGGTAAACAGCCAAGCCACGACGGATGATTTCCAATCAGTGTACTTCTTTGGCATGAATGCATGACCACGTTTGGTTACCCTTGGGCGAGGACACGCCATCGGTTGTTCTGGTATGTAGAACTGTATCATGATGTTTTGGCTTCCTCGTTCACGTTGAACAATACTTCTTGCCAACTGCTTTCGGGTACTTTGTTGCTAGACATGTATGCAATCACTTTGCGTACAGCCTTAGGTGGAACGCATGGTATTTTCGAATGCACCATGTACGGCCATAGACCTTGATGGGTCTTTCGCAACCTGTATCCTTCAACGTTGATGCCGTACAAATTCATTTCCTTAAGAACCTTCTTGATGGTTTGGACTGTTGGCTTTTTTTCTTTTGGGTATTCGGTAAATTCCAAGGCCCACTCGGTAAACAGTTTATGGCCTTTTGTTATTTTTCCTGTTGTTGGCATGATCACTCCTTGTGTGTTCTTTACGACAGTAACAAATCCTTTACGGGCTGTCAAATAAAAGTTTATACTTGACGGGGGTTTCCCAATGCAATATGTAAAATAAGATCATAAAGAAGGAGTTTGTATGATTGGAATAGAAGAACTTACCGAGCGGGGTTACACCGCTTATCTGAGAGGCAACACAAAGACACCGTTCATTTTGTATACGGGATTGATTATCTTGGCACATGAGAAGGGTCTTCAACGCATCGAAACAGAAATGGTTCAGTGCGATTGGGATGCTGGTCGTTATGTTTTTAAGGCCACTGTCGTTGGAAAAGATGGTGAAACGTTTGTTGAATATGGAGATGCAACCAAGCAGAACGTTAGTAGAAACATAGAGCCTCATGCCATGCGCATGGCGGCAACCCGTGCCAAGGCCAGAGCATTACGCGATTTTACAGGATTGGGTCTTTGCACCAAAGAAGAGCTTGAAGCCGATGAGTCAGATTGGGAACCTGTACCCGCAGGTGACCAGGCAGATCCACAACCAGAAGCAAAAAAAGCACAGAATAAAAAGGCACCTGCCAAACCGGCTCAGGAAAAAGCTCCGCCTAAGGAAGCTGAATCCAAGCAATCTAATAAAACTGTTCTTGAAAGAATTTTGCATTGTCAACGGACTGAAGGAACAAACGATTGGGAAGATGGCTTCTTGAATACTATTAATGAAAGAATCCAAAAATGGAATAATACTTTGACAAACAGTCAACTTAATACACTCAAGAAGATAGAAACTAAATTATCTAAAATGCAAAACTAGTTTGACTTTTAGTTTTTTTAGCATTACTCTCGTAGAGTAACATTATTGTTATATCCGTGTGTAGCCACCTCTCTTGACGATAGGAGAGGTGGCTCTTACTCAACGTCATTTTCGTACTTGAGTTTTTCAGCGTCCCAATCACGGATATATCCACTTCCTTCCTGCAATGCAATCTCCATCTCTGGAGACGTGTACTTCTCTGTTGTGGTCAAAATGCCAGCAGCGACTTCTTCTGGTATTTCTCTGTGGTAACTGTCATTCATGATTCTACAAAATTGCGCAACAAACAATTGCTCTATGCTTCCGATGCTGTGCCAAGGGCATAAATAACTTTGCGACCACCAGGCAGGACACAAGTGACTCAGTTGTTCTACCGCCGAATGGTATATCGTAATACAGGCTTGGCGATTGAACAAAGGTAACTTGTGCTCTATAAACGCTGCCAGTTCGATGACGTCTGCGGCTTTGTCAACGTCCTGCCCTAACACCAACATCGATAGGATTGCATGCTTGACGTCTGGGTATCGTGGTGACACCAAGTCTACGATCTCCCAGTCTGGAGACACTGCTTTGGCAAAATACTTGATTGTGCGTTCTCTGCCTTGCGTTGCGGCATCCAAAACGCGCAGTTCAGTCATCTCTCTTATGACTCTTCTATATCTTCGCTTTGCATTCGCCAACGGCTCCGCTATCCTCTTTGGAGTCAGTCGATCTACCACAAACCTCGTCAAGGTGTCAGCCCAAATGCGCATGCCTTCGAAAGTTAAATTACGAACGTACGGTACTCGATGAGGCAGTCTCACGCCATCTATCTTCCAGATCTTACCATCTCTGCCAAGGAAAATAAACAGTTTGCCTTGAACGACCAGCACGTCATGCTTGGCCATGCCTATGTCGATGGACCCTGCGTACAGGATGTGGGCGCGAACCCTTTTGTTAGTATCATTAAAGAAGTGGTATCGTCCTACGCTGTATCCCAGTAGTTGATCACTTCTAAGATCCAAGTTTCCATCTTTGTAGGAGTTGATTGGAACTATGCGTCCTTCTTCCCAACTTTCAATTTCTGTTTTGCTGGCCATTTAAAGTCTCCAAATCCATGAATCATATCGGGGGTAATGGTAATAGAGGGTTTGGGACGTAGCAAACGCACCGGAACATCCTGGTTGACTTGCAAAGGCGCGTCTTTCGATTTATGATTTGACATGGATAAGATCACACCCGAAGAGTTTTGGCGCAGGTGGCGCTTGTTGTTGTCTCTTAAACAGACTACCATGGTTTCATTTTGCGAGCAAATAGAACTCGATCTCGTGCATTACAAAGCATTCTTTGGTAATAAAAATATACCGTATCCAAAAATGCTTAAACGTTTTTTTTCGTGGGCTGGCGTTTCTCACGAGTTATTTTTTTCACAACCCGAAATTTATTACAGCGCCATCAGGAGACAACATGGACAAACAGTACAAGGAACAGGCCAAACATCTTTACGATGTCTTACTACGGATACAAAAATGGTTCAAAGGGGAAGGCTTACACGAAACGGTAATCGTAGAAGGTGATGACGATTGCCCTTATGATTTCATGTGGTACTTCATTGGGGGACTACAATACAAGCGTGATGGTAAGTGGGTCAAAGTTTTAAACCTGCACCACATAGAGCCAATGATATTTTGTATAGGCAGAATCGAACTGTTGCTGGAAACTGCACGCGAACGCAGAGATGCCATCGCCGATCTAGCAGCGATGGCTTCTGAGCAGGGCGAAGACTTTTTACAGAGACTTAGCGGTTTTCACGAATCCGACAAAACTGAAACTCACGAAGTATGAAAGTTTGTCCAGCGTCATCAGTAAAGATGTATGGATATGCGTTTAGATTTCTCTTCGTTACGTTGTTAATAAACTTATCAAGAGTTTTTCTCTCAAAGAGCTTTACGGTATGTTCACCAGATCCATGTACCAAATCAATAAAATATGCAAAAGATTTTTCGTCTGATGCTTTAGGTTCAGCCTTTGGTGCAGCCTTTGGCTTAGCGCCGGTAGCGCCGGTTTCTTTTGCTGCTGTTTTTTTTGCTGTTGTTTTTGCTCGGGGCATTTGTCCTCCTAGTGACTATTTATTATGATAATCAATTATACATCAAACCACAAGGAGTCAACATGTTAGATGGTAGATTAACCTTACAAACTTACGAAGGGCAGAGATCTGCAATACAGGATCTGTTTATGAAGTTATTAAGCGAAGAAATAGAAACAGACACCGTAAAGACGGCGGTTGCGTTGATAAGAGAGGCAAGAATGATTGTACAGGCAGAAAGCGATGATGCCCGAAAAAATCAAAATGCTGCTGTTGATTCTACAAAAAATACTTCAGCCGTTACACCAAACGGTCCTTTTCCTAAACTTATCGGACGCTCATGATACTGCCATCCGACAGCAGATTTTGGAACCCAGAGTTGTTCTTGCCTATGCTCCAGATAAGAACCAAGTCTGAGGGTTTGCAGCCTTTTCATCTTTGGGACCATCAAAAGCTGTTGGCACAAGCAGTGGTCAATGCGTATGCACAAGAGAAGTGGATAGTCCACATCAAGCCACGACAAGAGGGTTCATCAACTTTTTTTACCGGTGTAACCTACCAACATGCTGCTTTTCGTTCTGGTTGTCATGCGGCAATCATTGGTCACAAAAAACAAACGGCTAAATCTTTGGCTGAGATTGCAAACCGATTTTACAAATCCACACCAAAAAAAATACAGCCATTCAGAAAGGGTGCCGTCAAAAGAACACTGGAGTTTCCTGACATTGACAGCAAACTTAGCGTGGCGTCAGTGCAAGACGATGAGCCGCTACGGGGTGAAACGTGTCAGGTTGTGTTGGGAACTGAGCTTTCTTCATGGCAAGAAGAAGGTGGCGACGAAGTATGGGCTTCAGTGCTTAACGCCATACCACAAAATGGTGGATTCATGGTAGCAGAGTCAACGCCAAAACATCATGGCGACCAACTGCATATGCTATGTATGGATTCAGAAAGACCAGACAGCAAGTGGATGAAGGTGTTTATACCATGGACTATGGTAAAAGAATACAGCATTGAGCCACCACCAGGTTGGATACCAAATAGAAGTGTCACCGAGTATTGGGACAAATACAAGTTTATTACACCAAGTCAAGCATATTGGTTGCAGACCAGTGGGTTACCAAAGTGTAATCGAAACATGGAGAAGTTTAAACAAGAGTATCCCATCAATGACGTGGAGTGCTGGGCCATGACCGGTGACGCCGTGTATGACCAAAACATACTTCGTCAAATGTTGCAAGAGATTGATGGTGGGACTGGCGTTTCGGTTATATCAGATCCATGGGTACAGTTTGAAGAACCCGACCCACAAAGTCAGTACATTATATTTTGTGATCCGGCTGGATCTTGGTCTAATCGTGATAACTTTGGTGTGGTTGTTTTAAACATCAGCACCTGTGAACAGGCAGCAGAATACCTTGGTCACATATCTGCATACCAAATGGCACAAAGGCTTGCAGAATGGGGCCGTAAGTACAATGATGCGATGATATACGTCGAGTCGAATGGTGTTGGTGAATCAGTATTGTCTCATCTGGTGGACAATCCAAACATTGCTTATCGAAGAGTTTATCATAGACCGTCAAGCAGATATGGTAAAAGCAAACGTCGCATTGCAGGTTGGTTTTCAAACACCAAAACAAAAAAAGAAGCTGAAGGATTTATGCAACAGCTTATTGAAGATGAATCTGTTACCATACATAGTGTAAGATCACTCAGGCAACTGATGTCTTACAGGGGTACTTGGGGTGCAAGATCACGGGATCAAGAAGGAGGCCACTATGACTTGGCATCAGCATGGGCTGGAGCGGCATGGGCATACATGCAAAAGAGAGGTTCGCAATGGCGCTCTAGACGTAAAGACCCTAAATTATTGGCGGCAGAAGCCATGTTAAGGTTACAAAGAAGAATAGATGCGTCAAGTCAAACGGAAGCAAATACACGCTGGGGAAGGCACAGATGAGTTACGGTAACGATGAACCAAAGCAAATGTCAGACAAGCAGAAACTGCAAAAAACAGCGAAGAAACTTGTTGGTATAATCAAACAGTCTGAAGAATACTACAAAAAAAACATTGCTCGGGAAGATGCCAGAAATCTTTCATATTGGCGTGGTAAGTTTTGGGAAGGTGATGGTTACGCTGTACTTTCTGACCTTGAAAATTACAATGCTCAACAAAATGAAATATTTCCCATCATTGATACGATAACAAGTTCTTTAGCTTTGGATTTGCCACAGTGTGAGGTATTGGATGTCCGACAGCGGACCTACGAAATACCTGACAGATATGATGATACGACTTTTGTTGGTAGACGTATTGCATCCGTACTTAACTGGATGGCAGAACGAGATAACTTAGATGAAACAACCAGAGAAGCAACCCTGCATGCCATGTTGTTTTCTATTGGTGCTGTGCGTAAAATAACCTGGTCAATGGAAAGAGGTCAGGTCATATGGCGTATGAAGATGCCTTGGGAAGTTCAGTTTGACCCTTCAGCACGTAGATTGACTGATGTTGGCTGGGCAAGTGAGCGGTTTATTATACATATCGATGTTCTCAGACAAAGAATAGAATCCGGTTATTACGTTCTTACGGACGGAAAAGTAATAAAGCCTGACACCTTTCCTCGTTCTTTGATTGCTGATTACATGAACGATGGTTACGATGACAAGCAGTATGAACAAGAGATGCTCAAAGAATATGTAACTATGCATGAGTATTGGGACTTCAGAAAGAAACTGATGTACCATATTCATACAGGAACAGGGCAAATATTGATGAGTACCGAGTTGCCATATGGAAATCCATATGACCAACTTGTGTTTCATGATGGTGTCGGTAGGTTACGCGGTATACCTGACGTTACATTACTTGCGCCTTTACAGCAAGACATCAATGAGTTGGTAAGTGCAAGAAGAGAGATTGTCAGACGCCTTCCAAAGCGCATGTTTTATGACAAAGCAATGTTTCCAAATGAAGAAGATGCATCCCGTTTCATGAACTCTCAAACTTGGGAACCTGTACCAGTTGAAACAGATGGTCAGAACTTAGTTGGTGACATGGTTTACGTTACACCAGACATGCCAACGACATTTGATTTCAACAGACATCTTGATCAAGCCACAATAAACATCAAGAACATTGCAGGTATGGCTGATTATCAACGGGGCCAAGTGAAGAACATACGAACAGCCGCTGAAGCCAACATGGTACAGGCTTCAGTCCAAGGTCGTATGCAAGTCAGAACAAGGGTGTTAACAAAGTTTGTGAAGCGTGGTTTCGACAAAGCATTGGCTGTTTTGCAGTGGGCTATATCAAACAGCGAGACGTCCGGTGTTGACATGGACATGATTGCTAGGGTGACACAGTTAGATGTAGATGGCAGTGTAATTGCCAGAGAGATAGTAGAGAACAGTCCACAATTCAGAATACTACCTTTCAGTCCATTAATGGAAGACAAGATTGTGAGAAGAGAACAACTTGTTGCGCTGCTTGGGCAATTTGCTGCGACTCCATCTAATGAAGAAGTAAACTGGCGAGAGATTACAAAAGAACTCATTGAGATGTTCTCAGTTCGGCCCAGTATATTGAAAGATGATTTTGAAGTCGAAGAAGAAATCGTTGCCGCTGGTGAAGCGGCGATGGCACAACAATTACAATTTCCACCACAGTAAGGACCATTATGATGTACCACAAAGAAACATGCCACAAAGCCCGTAAAGGCGACAAAGAATCAATAGCACTAATTCTTCTTGAAGCACCTGACATGCCTAAGGAAATGAAGATGGGGCCTGAAGACTACGCAATGAAAATGATAGATGAGTCTATGGGAGAGGAAGAAGAAGGCTACGAGGTTAGCATGGAAAGCGAGAAGAAGACCATGAAGATACCAGCACCAGAGGGATTTCATTGGATGATGTACAAAGATGGTCCCGTACTTATGTTAGGTGCAGATGCTGATCATGAAGGTGGCGCTAGTGAACTTGAAGTAGAAGTCATAGAAGAGCATGACGACAGCAGGTTAATGTAATGCCTATCATCAACTATACTTGTAGTTCAGGACACAGAGTACGTCGAATCATGTATCAAGACATACCTGATAAGGTGCCATGTCATTGTGGTTTGGACGCTCACAGAAAAATTTCTACTTTTGTTTTAGGCAGTGAAGTTTTTTTTGACTTGGCACGTAGTGAAGACGATTTACTTGGTAAGAATCGCAAAACTTCATTTCGAGATGCTAGAGACAAAAAGGCTTGGGAGAAAGAACAAGGGATAGTCCCTTGTACGGCCAAAGAGATGCGAGAGTCCAGAGAGTATGCTACAGATCAAATAGTTGACCAAGAAAAAATTGTTGCTACCGATGGGGTAGAAGCATGGTACGACCATGGTGACAAGCAAGAAATTATTAGTAAAACCGGCTGGACAGACAGTCAATACAACAGATGGAAGGAAGTAAACGATGAGTATGAATCAAGCAGACCAAGCAATGACGAGCCCGAAACAACTTGAAAATATGACAGATGAACAACTGTCACAAGAACTGTCGAAAGCATTACTTGAATTGGAAGGCGCTCTTATGACAGGTGTTGACATGCCAGCGGATGCAGCCGCTCCGGCAGAAATGGCACCGGCTCCCGCAGCAGAACCAATGGCGGCAGCCCCAGCAGCACCCGCTACCGAAGCACCAGCACAAATTACAGGCGACATGATGATGATGATTGAACCTGAAACTTTGCAACAAGCTACTGCTAAAATGGTTGCTATGGGATTGCTCGATGTCGCAACTGATCAACTTACACCAGAACTGCTGGCGGCGTTTCAGATTGTAATCGACGCCATAGATCCAGGACTTTTTAACTTACAACAACCCGAACAACTTAAGGAGTTTATCGATGGAGTCAACTCAGGAGCAATCGATCTCGCAATCGCCGTCAACAGAGCCCGTGAACTTAGCGGAGCCGGTGGAGTCCCAGTCCCAACCGGAGCCGGAGTCCCAATTGGAGCAGCCGCAGGATTCACACCAGGTGGAAACTTCGGTCCAGCCGGAGGAGTCCCTGCCGCAGGAGTCCCAGCCGCAGGAGTCCCAGCCGGACTTGGAATCCCAGCAGGAGCCCCAATCCCTAGATAGCGAACAAGAATTACAAGAGCAATCTACGGAGGACAGTTCATCCGAACCCAAGGTTTATGAATCATGGGAAGAGGTTGACTTGTCATCTCTCAGTCAAGAGGCTAGGCAGGAAATAGAGCCAATACTTAATTTGGTACTAGAAACGCAAACAGAGCTAGATGAACAAATATCATCATACAAAGAATTAAGTGAACACTTTACAACACTTATGACAAACTTGGATGAAGCGCAAAAAGGCAACTTAGAGCCGATCATTACTGAATATAATGCCATAAACGAAAGTTATGACTTGATGTCTACAGAGAATGTTGAGTTGTGTCATCGTCTGTTCATGATTGAATTTCCGGAGTATGATACACAAAACGATGCCGTGAAGGCAGCGTTTATAGAAGCTATGCAGCACGATGGGTTTCATAGCCGATATATCGGGGATTCGTTGTATGACAAAATGGTTGATGCTTACAAATTGGCAATCTATAGGCATGGTGGTTCTGCCCCATCGTCTGCTAAAACTCCTTCTTCAAGTGAGCCTCAACCTGCTGTCAAACATCAAAACCCCAGCGCTGGTAAGCAAGCACTCGTTTCAGGGGGCGAACTTGCTCCCAACATGCCCGTCGTTAACGTTTCAGACATGTCATTCAATGACATCCTGTCACGCGGCGAGTATTTACTTGATATGTAACAACTAAAGGAGAACCGTCATGGGTCTGTTAGAATTTGCGAACTTTACAGTTCCAGATGTAGTTAAGAAGAGTATTCCTTCTTTCTACTCACAAAACCCACTTCTGGATGCCATGCGAAAGCGTAACAAGGTAATCCGAAGTGGTGGTACGAACGTACGTGTACCTCGTATCAAATCCGGTCATTCAGACATTTCTGAACTGAATGGAACCAACCTTGAAATCCCCCTAGCCAAGAAAGAGACTTTCGACTTTATCTTCGGTGACTGGGCACGATTTGTGAAGCCGATTATTCTGCCTCACATCGACCGTGACCGCATGCAGTCAAACGAAGATAAGAAGCGTTGGGTCCAAGATACGACAATGGCAGTAATGCAGTCGTTCCAGAACAGTGTTGCCAGACAAATGTATGTTGGTGATGTTGGTGCCTTGAGCGGATTTGGAACATTAAATGGATTTGCTTCAGGGTTGACCTCATCAGGTTTTGAGCGTGGTGCTCTTGAGTTTGATACTCCGGCTGACCAAGCTACTGCTGGTAATGCGTACATGAATCTTGCTCGTACTCAAGATACGACTGATGAGCAAAACAACTGGTACAACCAATACAAAGCGCATACAGGTATTGCAACTGACTTCCTGACCGTTGCTGAAGAACTTAAAATAACCGCTGATTCATACGCTGAAGACAATGAAGGTATCTCTATCGCTTTGACTTCTATTCTGAACCATGTTCAGATTGGTGATGCTATCCGAACCTATTCAAACTCAACCGGTATTATGTACCG
>CERH01007122.1_pt1 | contig 9961 bp, 15 predicted proteins | sample 530991 | NCBI WGS metagenome assembly CERH01 (sample SAMEA2621191, study PRJEB7988) | marine metagenome | biome: marine biome (ENVO:00000447); feature: mesopelagic zone (ENVO:00000213); material: "saline water (ENVO:00002010), including plankton (ENVO:xxxxxxxx)" | depth 800 m | reverse complement strand
CCTCAGTAAGTCTTCAAGGGTATCACTAGCCCTCACAACGACCTCAGAGAGGTTACAAAACTGATATGGACGCAAGATAATCTCACTACAGGGGTTTGTACCCCACTGATGCCCTGTCTCTCGTCTGCCGTTACGTGCGACCTGTTTGTCTGCAGCTTCACGATTAAAGATACCACGTTCACCAGATTTACTATCGTACAACGCAAGCCATTCACGCATAAACGTACCCATCTCAGGCTTGCCTTTGTATGCGACAGAGTTGTTAGCCAAGGCTCTCTGTCCTTCATTCTCCCACCACTGTCCTGCCTTGGCGTGACGCATCTGGTCATCATTTAAATTACTAAGACTAATAAGAGCAGAGCGTCTTACCCCACCTACGACAACAATCTCCCCAATCTTACACATCAAATCATGACACTCAATCGGAAACAGTCTACGGCCTGATGCTTTCTTAAATACTTCTACAGTAAACGTGAACAAGTCCACAAGAGGCTGTGGGCCAGAGGCTCTTCCCCCCATAATCTTTAACCGTTCTCCAGACGCACGAACTTCTGATACATCCCATGTAGGAATTTGTCCTGCGTACAACAGTGCAATCAACTCTCTGTATGCTTTTGCCCATCCCGGTTTGCTATCTGCAACTTTGATAACGGTTTCAGAGTTATTCATTGCGTCACTAACTACAGGCATCTTATCGACGTTACTACGCTCAACAGAAAATCCTACACCAGTGCCACACATAAGGATGTACATGCACTCATCAAACGAACGAGGACTATCTACAGGAATGTACGAACAGTTGTACCCACATACGTTATCTCGTTCTAACGCAGCACCAGATGTCATCATGGCTCTCATGCTTGGCATGACTTCCAAACCTAAAATAGCATCATGTATTTCAGAAAGGTCTTTCTTTGGTATATCAAAGTCGTGTTTGTCTTTAACATGATTTGTCATAAAGTTTGTGTAACGATACACAGTCTCATGCCAATCTTCTCTGCGTTCTTCATCCTCAATCCAACGAGCATATCGTGATTTGTGAATGAATTGTTGATAGGGGGTGGGTAACATATTATTCATCGGTTTTTCTTTCCTTCGGTAAGTATACTGAAACTTCACTTTCACAATTTGGACAGTGTAGGTTTGTGACCATACAGAAGTAATCACTTTCTTCTTCTATGTCGTGGTCACATCCCCAGATTAATTCTGTTTTGCAATGCCAGCAGTTCATTCTGTCTTTTCTTCGATTAGCTTTTCGAGATACCACTGGGCTTTTTTAAGGTCTTGTAGTTTTCCTTTGTATCTGTATCGCCAGACGTACTTGATGATGTTCCCTTGTAAGTATTGTTCAAAGCCTGTACCCGTCGCCGCCCTGATTGCATCAATGCACTCGATACCTGCCTGATTGTAATGGAAGGGTTTGTCAACCATGTCATAACCGCTATATGCCTCTTTACCTGCTTGTTCGTTTTCTTCTATCTCTTTCATTATGTTCATGTAACTTGTCACTGCGTCTCTCCAAAGTTTACTTTCACAATGTTGTCTTCTCGCGCAACAATCTTATTTATTGCATCTTCTCCGTTTTTACTTTCAGGTTTGAAGGACTCTGCCATTGCAATAAAGCTGAGACGAGCAATCCCTGCATCCCACACACGGTCAAAATCATTCTCCATTAACTCAATCATACCAGACAACATGACCATACCAGCGGGTACGTTTTCTATATTAAATTCATTTTTTGTTGTGTCGTACGCCGTCATAGAAAACGAATCTTCGTCCTCGTAGTTCATGATTAGATAGTACCTGTCAGGTAACAGACTTGCTGCTTCTACTTTCTTCTTTATATCATCACTCATCGTTGTCTGCCTTTCTTAACCATTCGGCTGGTATATGTTTCTCTGACCAATCAAATCCATGTCGGATGCACCAATCAGCGTACGTTGTCTTGCTTCCCCTGTATATTTTATTACGACAATTCATAAAAACAAACCTTATGTCAAGTTCAGGATGCTGCTTTTTTATCAGAATCATCTTCACTCTGTCTGGCTTAGACAACTCACCTTTTGCCTCAATGTAGATGTCTGTCTCTGGTAAGTAAAAGTCTGGGGTGTACGTTTTTGGGTCAGGTATATACGTTAGTCGTTTTGTTTCGTACTCGAACGGTATGTTCTTTTCTTTCAAACTACGTGCCAAACTGAGTTCGAACTGTGACCGGTATCCTGATTTTCTGTTTGCAAATTTACGTTTCATATTATTAAATTTATCGAGTTGAGTCTTTGTTTTAGATATCCTGCGAGTTTTGGGGACAGTCTTTGAATAGCATCTAGTTCTTTTGTGAGCGGTGCTAGTGGTACGCAAATGTTTGCTCCCTGATTAGATAGTTGTCGCATCTTTAGTAATTCATTCTCAACGGTACGTGCATCTCGTTCGTACGTTTCTGCACGTAGAAACCCATCGTCAGAGTAATTCTCTCTCAGTGTAATAGGCATACCTTTTTCATGCTGGCGAAGAAATACAACACGTCTTTCTCCCCCTGTGCCAGAGTGTGCCTCTATGTACGCATGATGTAAGTCCTCATTCAAAGCCATGAGGTCTATATCGTATTCTCTCATCAAAATGTATGGCATTAGATTTCTTTCTTTTTTAATCTAGTATACCATGTTTTGGGTGGGTTCTTAGCTTGTGAGGTTACTTTTTCTCGTAGGATTGCATCAGGCCAACAATATGCGCGATAACCACAGAAACCACACACACGAGGTAGTATCTTATTCCCCGTCTTAATAATCTGTCCTTGTCTACGATAAGTTTCGTCCTCTGGTTCAAACTTTACAAATGGTGCGTCAGGGTCATTCAATACCTTTACACGACGCTTTGCTTCTTCCAAATACTTGTGTTTATCTGTATCGTGCCATTCAGGAACAGGCACTTCAAGTATTTCTCCAGATGACTTGTTTACGACTAGCCAACCACCAAACGGCATACCCATTGCTTCACCGTACAGAAAGCCCTGCATGACGTACCCAAACGGGTCTTCATCGAGCAACTTCTCGTACCCGCCAATCCACTTATTCTTAAACGCCCAATCACTGGCAGACTTAATATCCCACACCCTGTCAATGCCCATAGAATCGCGCAGGATAAGGTCAAGCGTACCTCTGACTATGTACCCATCAAGATGTAAAGAACAACGCTCCTGTGCGCCTCTAATGTCCGCACCAGACTCTCGCAATATTAGCATTACTGCTGCTTCAGTCAGGTCACCAAACAGAAAGCGGAACACAGCATTGTATTCCATATCCTCTTTGATACCATCTCTGTCCAGCATTTGCTGACACATGGGACGACCAAGACCAGACATGCGAACGTACCATTCGCGCTTTTCACGTTTTAATTGTTTGGCGGCAGCTTCACGACAGTCTTTTTCAAATTCCTCAAGTGAAGCAGGGGAGACATCAAGTTCCCCCCTGCTTGCTTTATCCAAAAAGTCTTGGATACTAAGCAGCGTCAACATCAGTAAAGTCGTCTGCTAAGTCAAAATCTCCACCACCCGTCATATTATTTAACTTAGTGGCTTCGCGATTCTGCTCCATCACATAGTTATTATGTGCAGATACAGTCTCAGCAAACATACCCATCAGTTGCTTATCAGCCTCAGTAATTGGTACTTCACCGTGCAAAGTTGGTACAGGAATCCAGTAAGTAACACTGCCCTTCTTTGCTTTTGACGTTGCAAGATTAACCATCTGGCGTTGCATCAGCTTCTTCTGACGGGACAGCCCATCAATAAAGTCACCAATAGGCTTGTAACCGGAACGCTTGAAGTACGCCACGACAGGCTGGGCATCCAAGGTTACTTCCGTGCCATCTGCGGCTTTGAACGTACCCGACAGTTGACCGTAGATTACCTGATTACAGACGACGGCACGAGAACGCATCTGCGCCTCTTCCGATGCAGTCTCTTCCTCATCACGAGACAAGCGACCACACTTATTCTTTCCTTCCGTATCAGGAAACTCTCCAGATATCGTAGGCTTCTGGACAGACTTACATTTAAAAGCCCCCTCGTCTGCGTCCCACAAACTATATTCGAACGTACGCAATATAGGACGTAACTGCACAGTCGGAGCGTACAAGAACCTACCATCCACATACACTTTCCAATCCCCTCTCGTAAGAGCAAGTCCTTCTTCCGTTTCCATATCGTAGTTTATATTAAGTCGCGGTAAGCCCGTTTGCCTCTGCTGGGTCTGCTGACCAGAAGCTGCCATCAAAGCAGTTTCGTCATCAGAGTTAAACGCTGCTACCAAAGAGTCCAATTCAGTATTTACAAGATTTCCCATTCGATTCTCCATTTCCGATTAGGGTTGCGTAGATTGATTCTACACATTGACTTCAGTTAAGTCAAGCCAGTTGTATCCCATTTTTAACTCTATGTCAACAGGCATTGTATATTGTATACCATATCGCTTTTCTGCTTCTTCAGGTATCGCTAACATTGCCTTGACCATCAGTTTGATACAAATATCTTTTTCGTCAGGATGTACGTCCATAACGATAGAATCGTGTACGGTGTTGCAGATTACAGACTGTAAATTATTTTTTTCCACTAGGTGGCTAAGACGTACAAGACACATGGGCAACAGGTCTGCAGTTGCAAACCCCTGCACAGGATAGTTGCAGATAGCGGTACGATTTGTAGCTGTACCCCACTCTGTCCACTTTGCATCTGGAAAAGCATACTGTCTGCCTGATGGTAGTTTAATTTGCTTATGCTTTACAGCTTCTCTCTGTAGCCTCTCGTGCCACTCCTTCACACCTGCGTACTTCTCCTTGAACGCACGGTAATACCTTTGCTGGTCTTCAGTGCCACTCACGCCACCGTACAACGGCTTGAAGGTATGTGCCTTGGCCTCTTGTCGGGTACAACCTATCACGCTGGCTGTGTAGCTGTGTACATCTGTGCCTGCTTCTACATCTATTAAGATGCCGTCATCGTTAGCTAGGTAACCAGCAACACGAAACTCTAACTGAGAGTAATCTCCCTCAAGTATTTGACCACCTTCGAACCTGCTCTCGACCACCTTGCGTATAGCGAAGGTGCTTCCACGTGGCATATTTTGAAAGTTAGGATTGCGGCTCGAAAGGCGACCCGTCGCCGTAACACACTGCATAAATTCTGGATGTATGAAACCATTCTCGTCAACATTGTTTTGCATCCCTTCAACAAAGGTACTTAGATAGGTACGCAAGGCGTTGTACCGCACGTACGATTCGGCAAAGTCACGGGCTGCACCATTAAGTTCTGGCGCACGTTCCTCAAGCGTAACCTTGTCCGTTTTAAAACCAGCAGACGCAACGTCCATAGGATTGCGAGGCACAAGTTTAAAACCAGCTACCTCACCGGTACTTCGGTATAGGACACCCGTACCCCTGCATGTCTTGCAGATTCGTACCGCTTTACTTGGTGTACCATCCTTGCGTGATGGATGAAAGCGTCCTTCACCATCACAGTCTGGACAACGTTGCCCTTCTGTTTTGTACACTACACGTGTCAAACCGCGTACGTTTTCCTTAAACTCTTTAGCTCTCATGCGGGTACGCATCTTTGGCTTGCGAGTAGAACCGCGCACCTCATGTCCCAGATTAAACACCTGCGACCAGAGGGTTTTGTCTGCAACTTTTCGTGAGTACAACAGCATCGACCTGTCGTCTGGGCTGGCAAGGTTTATAGGCGTGTCACCCATAGCATCACGTGCCAAGCTATCCAGACGCATCTCCAGTTCGTGCATCTCAGTTTCGTATTCTTCTCGTATCTGCTCAAGTGTGTTGAGGTTTATCTTCAGACCGTTGTACTCTATCTTAGCGAGTACGTCTGTCATCTCAAGCGACAGCTTCAGTGTCGGTATCAGTTCGTTTTCCATAAAGTTCCTCAAATGTCGTGCCAAAGGCTTCTAATTGCTTGAGTGCAACGTGTTCTGTAGCGGCTACGTCAGCTACACCATACTCTTCTACTATCTCCCACGGTATTTCATAGAACGTCTTCCCATTCTTGAGATAGGGTTGAACAAGGTCTTTTTCCTTTTGTATGCCGCCATACTTTTGAGCAAGAGCAGCAAGGCCAAGAGGCCAACGCCTCGCCTTTGCCAAAAGGTATTCCGCAACCATCGTGTCATACACATGTCCTTCGTAGGTAAAGTTACACGAGCGTACCCATTGTAAATCAAACTTGATGTTTTGTCCAACAACTACATCTGCAAGACGTAGGGCATCTTGGAAGATGTTGAACGCATCACGGCTAGGCTCACGGTCTGCGTGGTGAAAGCATAGGTACTGTACATCATTACCCAACCACTTAAAACCTACAGACACGAGGCGATTACCGAAGTGAGGCAACGCAGTCGTGCCACCACTAGGCTTGTCGCGGTGTGTAGTTTCTACGTCAAACGTTAGCACTCGCATGGCGTTCCCTCTCCTGTGTGTATGATTTAACAGAGTGGCAGTTCTTACACAATACCTGACATTTTCTTATTTCTAAAAACAGTTTTTTTATACTACCTAATGTAAGTCTAGACACAGCAGCAACCTTGTTTGAAGCGTCTACATGGTCAAAGTCTAACGCACATCCGTGATGATTATATCCACAAATGGCACAGCCTTTTTTCATCTTGTACACGTTAAGCAGGTGTTTGCGTCGGTCTCTTCTACGTGCAGCATAAATTACTTTTGCAGCCTTTTGTTTTAAAGTTCTAGCTGGCATCAATAAAACCTCTGACCAAGACTGGCATACTCAAGAGCTTCAACATAATCTGTGTTGTATCTGGTATGTATAGCCTCGTCTATTTCTCTTATATAGGCTACCTTCTGTTTACATGATAGCTTCATAAAATTATCATACTCTTCTTTTTCTTCAGGGTCTGTTAAGTCAAACGACCTTAGAAAATCTTCCATAGATTCATAGTGAACAAAGACAGTCATCAGTAATACACTCCCGTTGCTATGTCTATCTGTGCATTTATCATGCCGTGATATCCGTTGATTTTGTTCTTTGATATACAAATATGTCGTACGGTGTTCTCCACCTCACTCGAACCTGTCTTGCCAATACCAATGATAATGTCTGCCTCGCCAGCCTTACCTGTCTTCGAGTTGTCCATCATAGAGTAATCAATGAACTGTCGGTCATGGGCATCATTACTTGCCTGTGATACAGCCCAGAACAGTAGGTTATTGCGCTTGGCAATCTCACGTCCGTTGACGTATATCTCTTTCAACCGTTCGTCACCACGATTGTATTCACCGGCAACACGAAACTTATCAAGTTGGTCACAGAAGATTATGTCAGGCTTGTTTAATTTAGCGTACTCGTCTACTTCTTCAACACTCGTGCAAACAGCAGCCATAATTTTAAAATACGGTGCAATATGTTCATCCCACAATGGTACGTACTTCGCACGATTCTTGTCAAGTTCTTCCTTTGTAACTTCAAAGAATGACTGAATAAGACGCAACTTTATTTTCTTTGCTGGCTCTTCGTTAGAAAAATATACTACCTTTTGCTTTGCACGTACATAACTTGCAGCTAGGAAACAGCAGAAGGTGGTCTTGCCCACCTCTGGTCTGGCAAAGATGATACCTAAGTTGCCTCTATCAAGACCCTCTACCTCGTCCCTGATAAGGCCAAACTCAAAAGGGAAATCAGGGTCTCCCACTTGGTCATCCAATAGTTCTTCAAGCGTAGATGTTTCTTCCGTATAGGTTGTCTTGTCACTGATTCGCCCATCTTCGACAGCCTCGATGAGACGACGTAACTCGCCAAACTCCTCGCTTTCACCTGTAAATATCTCGATTGCCTTTTCACCTATAATTCGCGCACGGTCTCGCAACCAAAAGTTGTTTACCAATTCCATGTGCAAATCAATGTTATCAGGTGTGCCACAATCAAGCTGTGCAATCACATCGTGTACGTTTTTACGTGCGCTGTCAGGCATGGCAGGGTAACGGTCAGAGAACAAGACAGCCAGTTCACCCACCGTTATGTTTGTATTGTAAGTGGTATGATGGTAAGTTAGTGTGTCAAATATGTCACGCATCTCACGCTGAAACATAGTTCTATCAAGAATGTTCTTTGCACGACCAAAGAAGTCGTTGTTAAGACAGAACCCAAGTATCTGTCTATCAATCAATGTACTGTCGAATGAACTCATCCCGTTCTTCTCCCTTCATGTTCTTCAAATCCTGTGTCAAGATAACTAATTTTGTAGGCACAACGTTATGCAACGTGCGTACCATGTCAAGTGCCTTGTCTGTAGCATCTTTATCTAATGCTATGTTAACTTTTTTGTACTTTGTTAATATGTCTATGTGACTTTGTAAAAGGTTTGTACCTAACAAGGCTATCGCTGTGCAACTATTAGAAATAGCACAAGCAGAAGCACAATCTTCCACGACAAATACGCTATCTCCTGTGCCACATAAAAAAGGATATCCGCTATTTCCATATCTATACCACTTCGGTTTACGTCCGTCTATGGCACGACCAGCAGCATCAACAACACGCCGCCCGTCCTTTACCATGTACACAACGCGGTTACGTTTAAAATCATACTGTATGTCTGCTCGACCAGAAAGGTAAGCATCATAAGCATTTACAGAGCGAACATAAAGTTCTGCATCAAGATTGCGAGACAGGCTCACAAACGTGTCAGGTATCTGAAATACAGATGTGTCAGGTGGTGTGGGTGGTTTCTCCTTACGAGACAAGGCGTGTTTAGCAAAGTCTTTCGTAAGCGTGATGCCGGTGCGTCCTTTAACATTGCAGTCTGCATGAAAGCAATACCACAATCGTTGTAGTCCGTCATCTGTTACGCTGAACGTGTTTGCCTTACCGCAAACTGGGCAATCAGACCTGTACCTACCCAAAGCAGGTATGTCCAACGATTCAACGTATCCCGTCAGCCAAGCTGGTGAACTCATGTCATTTCTCCGTGTCAAAGACGAGACAGGTATAAATCGTACAACAAACGTTGTCAACAACATTTTTAAGTTGACAGCATTTTCACCGCGTGGTATCAGATGGGTTACCCCATTGGGAGTATTCTATTATGAAATATATTAATAAAAATAATCCGATAGCTAAAGAATTAGGTAGTAGTAAATATAGGAACAGAATTGTGCCTAACAAAAAGAAGCACAGTAAAGAGCCAAAGATAGAGGATTGGGAAGATGGCGAGACCGAACAAGATATTAGAGCCACTCAAAACGTACAACTTGACAATGAAGATTGAACAATACGAAAGGTTGGCAAAGGTGTCACGCGAAGAAAGCGAGATATATAATCAACAGGTTTCTGTTGCTGACCTTATGAGAGAAGCAATCGACATATATCTGGACGCACTTGAGGAAGAAGATGAAAAATAGAAAAATTAAACTAGAAGACCTAGAATACGAAATAGTGAAACGAGACTACGATGAAACGTACGAACTAATCGTACCCATGTCGATGGTACGTTTGGGCTTTACGGATAAAGAACTTGTAAAGGCAAAGAAGGCTGTTGACTTAAAACAATGGACAACTGCTTTCGTTGGCAAACGAAACTCTTGCTACGCGTACGTTGTGCGTAATCTTGCCATGCTGATAAAAATGAACACTTTGTACGAATATAGGGGTTGACAAACTCCGACACTTAGGTTATGTAGGTAATTATGGGGCGGGGATGTTTCGTTTTCCTTTCTGCCTCGCCCCATTACTCCAATACAGGTTACTGTCTATTAACAGGGTCATCTTTCGGGATGGCTCTGTTTTTTTGTGCTTGACACGTTCGATGGTTTGTTGTATGGGTAATGAAACTGCCAAATAGAAAGGACAATGATGATGTATAGGTATTACGTTGAATTTGCAAAGGAGCAGGGCTTATCTGTAGGCCATGTCTTATGTGCTGATTCATATGTGTATGTGTATGCA
>CERH01010288.1_pt1 | contig 9965 bp, 3 predicted proteins | sample 530991 | NCBI WGS metagenome assembly CERH01 (sample SAMEA2621191, study PRJEB7988) | marine metagenome | biome: marine biome (ENVO:00000447); feature: mesopelagic zone (ENVO:00000213); material: "saline water (ENVO:00002010), including plankton (ENVO:xxxxxxxx)" | depth 800 m | reverse complement strand
ACCGACATTGGAAACAGAAATGGATATGCCACAGTCTGACCCAGCCATGATTAGACCTTTTGACTTTGATTATGGTACAGGAACATTTACAGAGCTAGAGCCGTATCAGGCTAGACAAGGCGGCATAATACCAGGTTTAGCAAGTCAAGTGCGTATGCAAGGTGGAGGAAGATATTTGTCTGGCAAAGGCGATGGCATGAGTGATTCTATAGATGCTAAAATACAAGGCGGTCAAGAGGCAAGATTATCAGATGGAGAATTTGTAGTTCCTGCTGATGTAGTATCTGGTTTAGGTAACGGATCATCAGATGCAGGAGCAAAAAGATTACATGGAATGATGGATAGAATTAGAAAAGAAAGAACAGGCACAAAGAAACAAGCACCAGAGGTTGATATAGCTGCTCTTATGCCTGCATGATACAAGTTTCGTATGTTCCTAGAGAATATATTAATTCGTGCTGGAAACAAGTTGAAGGTTATTTAAAAAAGGCAACAGAATACACTCACGGAAGATACGAAGTAGAAGATTTATATTTAGCTGTTTGCGAGTTCGGTCATCTCCTTTGGATCGCATTCGATGAAGAAGAGATAAAAGGTGCTGTTATAACAAACGTGATAGTTTATCCCAAAAAAACTTATCTATGTTTGGCTTTTTGTGGCGGTAAGGAGTTTTCCACATGGAAAGATCCTATGTTACAAATGCTCAGAAACTGGGCAAAAGATAACGGATGCCAAGGATTAGAGGCTGTAGGCAGAAAAGGCTGGACAAAGGTGTTTAAACACCAAGGACATAAGTTTTTGTGGGATACTTTTGAGTTACCATTAGATGAAGGATAATTATGTCAAAAGGCGGAGGCGGAGCACCTAGTCAAGTATCAAACATTACTGTTCCTGAGTATGCTAAACCATACATGGAGAGGCTTCTTGGCAGGTCGGAAGCGTTAGTTGCTCAGCCAACTCCACAATTTCAAGGACAAGTTTTTGCTGATCCCACTGTCAGGCAAAGGGAAATAAGAGAAAGAGCTGCTAATTTAAGATTGCCAAGAGGTCTTCAAACTGGTGCTCAAATGACAGAGGCAGCAGGTCAAAGAGCTTTAACAGCATCTCAATATAATCCTTATCAGTTTCAAATGGAAAGAATACAAGCTCCATTTTTGGCAGACCGAAGAATGCAGGCTGCACAAGTAGATCCCTTTGCGTCTTCTCGTTATATGAATCCCTATATGCAACAGGTTGTTGATGTTCAAAAAAGAAAAGCTATAGAGGACGCAGAACAATCACAACTATTACAAAATTTACAAGCCGCCAGAAGAGGCACTCTGGGTGGAGGTAGACAAGCAGTCTTACAAGCACAGAGAGAAAAGGCGTTAGGGCAACAGCTTGGAGACATTCAAGCAACTGGTCAACAAAGAGCTTTTGAACAAGCACAACAAGTAGCATTTAAAAATCTGGATGCCAGACAACAGGCAAATGTTCAAAATTTGGCTTCTCAACTTGAAACTCAAGGATTAGGTGCAAAACAGGCATTTGATGCTGCATTAAAAAATCAAATGATCGGATTAGACACTCAAAGAGCCGCAGAACAATCAAGGCAGTTTGCGGCAACATTGGGTTTAAGAGGTGCAGATGCACTTAGAGCCGCTGGGGTATCTTCCGCAGATATAGCAAGAAAAGAAGCTGCAACCGAGTTTGAGCAACTTAAATTACAAGAGGCAATAGCCAGACAACAACAAATAGAAGATCAAAGACGTTTAGACTATTTACAAAAACAGTTTGAGCGAAGAACTGAAGATCCATTCACTAGACTAGGATTTATGTCAGACATTCTTAGAGGAACATCGGCTTTGCGTGGTGGAACTGCAATATATGATGCTCCCCAGACAGCTTTACAACAGATCGTAGGTACTGGGTTGCCTGCGTATGGACTATATAGAAGTTTAACAGGACCGCAAGCATGAACTTAGTTACCTTATCCGAGCAGTTAAAAGATGTTCCAGATCAATTTTTGCAAAAAGAAGTAACAAATCCAACTGGATCTTATCCAGCTTATCTAGTCGTTTCTGAAATGACTCGTAGAGCTAGGATGAGAGAGAGAGCACAAAAAAACCAAGAACCTAGAACAACAGTTGTTGAAGATGTCAGTGGTTTAAACACCATTCCACAGGCAGCTTTAAGTTTAGCTGGTAGAGATGCGATGCAGATGGGAGTTCCTCCACAGATAAATGCTCCTCAACCACCAATGCCACAACCTTCAATGCCACCTCAGCCTCCAGCTTCTGCCCCACAAATGATGGCTGATGGAGGTTTAGTCGCTTTTCAAGAAGGAGGTGAGGCAAGAACTCCATTTAAACCAAGATCTGAATTTGATATTTTGATAGATGAATATATTCCAGAATCTGTTCAAGCAGTGCCAAGAACTATTAAGAATCTGCCTGGTCTTTTGTTTGAAAAATATGAACAATTTACAGCTTCAGACCCAAGAGATATAGAAGAGTCACAAAGACGAGAGCAAGAAATAAGAAACATAATCCTTGATAGACCAGATACAAGAGGCTCTATTATAGATCCAGCAAAAGCACCACAGATTATTAGAGAATCAGATACTTTAGATACACAATTTATGAGTAATCCTGAGTTAAGAAAACAAATTCAAGAGGGGGTCGATATTCAAGACCCTAAGATAAGAGATGCTCTAATTAGAAGCTCTCAAGATTTAAGACTTGAAAGCCTTACTCCAGCAGAGGTAGATTCTCGTATACGAAAACAGATGGAAACACCATCAGATTTAAAATCTAGACAGTCTGGCTCATTAACAGGACTTGAGAGTATACAAGCTCAAGACATTACTGATATAGCAGGAGACAGCAAGAAAGATAGTGGTAAAAAACCTGCTTCACAAGAAGATGCAAATCAGGTACAAAATCAGGCTTTAGCTGCAAGAGAAACATCACTTGTTAACAGCACAGCGTATACAGATTTACAAACAAGATTGAAACAGAATGAAAAAGAAATAATTAAACTTTTGAATCAAGGCAAAACTAACGAAGAAATAATAGAAGATGCACAATCAGATTATCGTGAAAATATAAAAAATCCAGCCGTGTTGATGGAAGAAAACATTGAAAAAGAAAAGCAAAGAATAAAAAACTTAAACTTTGAAAACATAAATAATGCTTTGATAACAATGGGGGCTGCTATTTTAGAATCATCAGGTGGGAAGAATCTTAAATGGCTTGGTAAAGGTTTAAACGAGTTTCAAAATGCATATAGTGAAGGCAGAAAAGATATTATTGACGCTAAAAAAGATTTGTTTGCCGCTGAAATGGAAAAACTCAAGGCTGATAATCTTTATGAGTTAGGAGAGCAAGATGCTGGAGATAAAGCTATAGCTAGAGTTAGAAATCTTAGAGATGACGGACTGAAAAAACTAACAACTGTAAGATCCTTGTTTGCAGAACAAGTTAACACTATGGCGGCAATGGAAGAGTTGAGTATAAAGAAAGAGGAAGTAGATATTGAACGAGACTTTAGAAAGGCTTATGCAGCGAGTCTAGCTCCAAGTAGCACGGAGTTGTCATCAGCAGAATTTAACGTTGCTAGTACCGAATCCAGAATAAGACTTGCTCGAGAAGCAGATGAAAAAGGTATTAGACCTAATACACAAGCCTATAAAGACTTAAAAAGACAAATTGAAGACGAGGAATTTGCAAGAGTTAGAGAATTAAAAAGAGGAATGGGTGGACTAGCCTCTATACCACAAGCACCTCGTACATTTGATTTTTCCAATCTATACCAAGATCCACTTCTAAGATAGTATGCCATACAATATAACTCTTCCATCTGGAGCTATATTACAAAATGTTCCAGATAATCTAAAAGAAAGCGAAGTTTTAACAATTGTAAGGCAACAATTGCCTGACGAATTTCCTGCACCTAAAGAATCCTCTATTGGCTTGGGGGCAGAAACATTTTTTACCACTGCTCAAACTGGTCTTGAGGCTTTACTTAAACCAGAGGAACAAAACAGAGAAATAGCAAGACAAGCCTTATTAAGGCAAATGGACGTTAGTAGTAAATATAAACCTGTCACTGGTTTAAGCAAAGTTAAAGACGTATTAGACAAAGATGGAGTTAGTGCAGCCGCCAAAGAGATAGTTTCCCAGATACCATCTGCTATAGGTGAACAAGTACCACTTCTTTTAACAACTGCCGCTTCAGCTAAAGCTGGAGCTTTGGGAGGAGGTGCGGCTTTCGGTCCTTATGGTGCAGTATTAGGGGGAGTAATCGGAGCTAGTACACCTATATTTTTACAACTTTTTGGTAGCAATATAGAGAGACAGGCATCTGAAAAATATCAAAGAGGAGAGCCATTAAACATAAATGAAAGAGACGCTTTCACCTCTGCGGCAGCAGGAACAGCATCTGAATTTGCTCTTTTACTACCTAGATTTGGAAGAAAAATATTTGGAACATTGTTAGGAAAAGATGCAAAAAAACTTTTTGATAAAGGAACAACTGCCAAAGAAATGGCAAGGTTAGAAAAACTGGGTAAACAAAGTTTGCTCAAAACTGTGGCTAAAGGAACTTTAGTTGGTGCAGGTATAGAAGGAGCTACTGAAGTAACTCAACAAATGCTTGAGAGACAACAAGCCGATCTACCACTGTTCACAGAAGATGCTTACAAAGAATATGCAGAGGCTTTATATGGGGCAGCTTTAGTTGGCGGTCCTCTTGGAGCTGTAGGTTCAGTAATAGAAACAAGGTCAGCACCGAATGAATTAAGAAATTTAAGAAAAGAGCAACTAAAAAAGAAAGCGGAAGAGGAAAGAAAATCAAAACCTCCAGAAGAAGAAAAACCATTAGAATTAGAGTATAAACCAGAGCCAGATGATGTATTGGTGCAAGAGACAGATCAGTCTGACCCAATGCAAAATTTCTTGGGCAACGTTCCAGAAAGTTCTCTAACTCCCACCACTAGAAAAGAATTTAGAGCAAATAGAAAAAAACAGGGCAGAACACCTCTTAAAAGCTACTCAATGGAGGATCTTTTTGACAGTTTAGATCCACAAACATACGCAGAGGAGTTAGATGATATTATCGTTGGGAAATTGCAAGAAAAAGACCCAAATATAGACATAGAAACTGATGTAACTTTCGATGATATTAATGATAAAGCCATAGAATTAGGCTTAACACCAGGTAATGACTTATTTAATAACTTTGTAAGAAGAACTGTTGGAACTGAAAATATTGGCAGTCTTTCAAAGGTAAAAAGAATAGCTTTGTTTGAGGCACTAAGGCAATCCAATGGAAACATAGGTAAAAAACTAAGCACAAACTCAGTAAGATTTGATGATAAACAGTACCAAAAAGGTTTAAACAGAATTAAATCGTTGGTTAACCAAAAACAAAGTGTTACCCAAGATGAGGCTGTTCAAGAAGTAAAAGACTTTACAGGGTTAGAAAAAAATCAAGATGCAGAACTTTTGTTAAGAACTGCTGTTTCTAATAAAGAACTCAAATCAGATCTGTCTCCAACTGTTGAGCTTACATACAAGACAAAAGATGGGAATAAGGTATTAGAGTTTGAAAATAGAAGACAGGCAGAAAAACATCGAGATAAAATTAAGCATCGATACCCTGATTCAGTGGTGCAAGACTCCTCCAGAGTGTCATATTCTATACCAGAGGTAATACCTGATTATCTTCCAGATGGTATGAAGATAGAAAAAGGAAAGTTTGGTAAAGAAGTAGAATCTAGTTTTGAAATCATATCAGATGGTAAAAAAATAGAGGATAACTTAGACACATCAGAAGATGTTCAAAAGAAGTTAGATGCACTTGAGAAACAGAAAGCCAAGGCAATTAAAGCCCAAGAAGCCAAGCTGGGTGAAATACAAAAACAAATAGACAACAATCAAATTTCTTTAGATAGTCAGGCAGTTTCTGGAGAAAAGTTTACTAGAAAAGGCGAACAACAAAGATTAAAGATAACTCAACGAATAAAAGATTTAGAAGTTTCAAGAGACAAAGAAAAAAGTATTCTAGAATTTTTAAATAAACCTTACGAGGTAAGACCGACCAGCAAAAAATACAAAAACGTAAAAGAAAAATTTATTTTAAAAGACAAAGATGGTCAGATAGTAGATATATTTAAAACCAGAGAGGACGCAGAAAGTGCTGCTTTGCAGAATACTGACGACACAACTCTCAGGCAACAAATAAATACAGATCCAGACACCACAGAGAACTCATTACAAAGAGCATCCAGAACAGAGCTAGGAAAGAGACTTTCTACTGGCGAAACATCCGTTGATCTTAGTGGCACAAGAAAGCAATTTCTTAATAAATTAAAGATAATGGAGGAAGATGCAGAGGCTATAAGAAAAAAATTAATACCAGCTCTGGAAAAAATAGGTCTAAAGAAACTGGGTTTAAACATACTTAAACCTATAGACGAAGGGTATGTGCGTGGTGCTCAAGGTATGTATGTGAAACAAATTATACACGTTGCCCTGACTGCAAAAACTCCTATGAAAACTTTAAAGCATGAGGTTATTCATGCTTTAAAAGAACTAGGTGCATTTACTCCAAGCCAATATAAAGTTTTAGAAAAGAAAGCAGAGACAGAGTGGATAAAAAAATATCTTGAAGACACAGGTTTATTAGAACAGTACAAAAGACAATACGCTAACGATCCAGATTTAGACTCAATCATTAAAGAAGAAGCAATAGCCGAGGCTTTTGCAGACTATGAGGGTGTGTTGTTTGAGGGAGAAACAGGCACAAAACCTGTGGGTGGCATAAGAAGTGTATTTGAAAGAATTAGAAAATTCTTTGAAGCTCTTAAAAATGCTCTTATAGGGAGAGGATTTACATCTACTGACGATATATTCGCAAGTGTTGTAAGGGGTGAATTTGCAAATACTTTAAAAACTCCAGAAACATTTGGAGAGACAAGGTTTGCTAAAGAAAAAACAGAAGATTTAGCGGATAAGCCTTTCTATTTTAAAGATGAAGTAGAAGTCCCATTTTCTAACAAAAATTTCTCCTTCCCTGGTGTTGCTAATATAAGAAAAGACGAAAAGTCTGGTAAAAGCTACGGCGAAGTAACACGTAAGTTTGGTAGTGTCGAAGATATTATGAAAGGTGGGGTTGAGAGTGCCAAATCTGCCTTAGAAAGGTTACAAGCCGAGCTTGGGATACGAGGTGATAAAGCATCTCGAGAAAAACAAGCAAAAGAAATAGCAAAAAAAATGGGTATGCCTATAGAAGAATATACTGAAAGATTTTATAAACCTGACGAAAGAGAAGTAAGTATTTTAGAAGCGAAAATAAAAAAATTAGAAAAAACATTAGCAGAAGAAATAGACACTGAACCCAGAACTTATTTTCAATTAACTCCAGACACCCCTAAAGTTTTAACAGACAAACAAATAGTTAAAAGAATTAGCGAAATAGTTGAAAAAGTTAACAAGAGAATACAAAAAGATGAGAACAAATTCACATTAGATCAGGTCAGTGAGGCGGCAAAAAATCTTGACCAGATGGTTGAAAAGGGGATTAGTGGGAAAGACTGGTATGAACAGTCAGCAAAAGAAATTATGAAAGCGTTTGATAATGACAGAGACACCGCAGAAAAATTTATTCAAATGGTTGCCATTTACAGTGCCAATAGAGAGGTTAAAGGTAATGTTGGTGTTGCAGTTAAAGCATGGAATCAATGGGCAAAAGGAAAACCAATTAAAGCTGGTTTTGAATCTCAAAATGATGCGGCTAGAGAACTATTAGAGTTTGGTCTCCCATTTGGAGGTAGAAAAATAAACACCTTCTACAGAAACTTTATGGAATCCATAAATGAATTACAGGGGAAAGACTCCACTATAGATCTGCATATGGCTAGGATGCTTTTTGATGAAGAAGCTCCCACCTCAGCACAGTATGATTTAGCAGAGTCTTTGGTAAATTTAAACGCAGAACAAACAGGATTAAAGCCAAGACAGGTGCAGGCAGCATCATGGGTGGCACAAAAGCAAAAAAGTATATACGACAATTTTATCAAAAAAGGTTATCACAAGAATAAAACCGAAGCAGAAAAACTTCGTCTAGCGGCAAATCAAGCACTGGTAAATTATGGAGATATTGTTAAGAATGACAATTTAAGCACTGCTCCTGCGTTGTTAGAGCCAATTACAGACATATTAGGAAGGACAGAGGTAGTAACCGCAGAGGCTTTTCCATCTACAAAGTTAATGGAGGGTGAGCAACAATTATACGGACAACTGTATGATCTTAATCAAACAGAAAAACTAGCTTTTACTAAATCTTTATTACCAGTTGTTAATAAGTTAAAATCCATCCTTGATATAAAAAGCAAAGTCCAAATAGATATTGGATCAGGTTTATTTGAAGGAGCAGTAAATCCTAATTTTTTAATTAGAGTAAAAAATGATCGTGATAAAAGCCAAGCAGAAAAAGATGCAAGAAAATACTCCAGGGCGATGGCATATGTGTTTAAACAGGATTCAGTGCCATTTATAAGACCAGATAAGAAAGGATTTGCTCCTGCATTCGTAATTGATTTTAAAGAAAACATAGGTGAGGTTAAAGGTTTAACTGCAAACATATTGGCAGAAAATCTTATTAATGCAATGGGTGCAGGTAGTGCAGGGTTTACTATCACTAGACCTAATCAAATAGTCATAGTAGATTTTTCAAGAGAAGCAAAAAATGTAGAGGATGTAAAACAACTTGCAGATGAAATTAATTTATTTCTTGAGCCTGTAAAAGATCTTATTTTTGGAGATAAAAGATATTTTACATACACATCAACTTATAACGTGGATAAAGGACTAAATGATTATGACCAAACGACAGAAAGCGATAGAGATACTATTATCGAAGGGCTTCAAGGAAATCTCCCAGAAAGACCCGATATTAGAAAACGACTTGATAATCTTTTCTCGCAGTTTACCAACAAAGCCAGACAAGCAGTTAAACAAAAAGCAAAAACAGTAAAAAGACCTGCGGAGAAAGAAAAATTCGCAAGACCAAGATTTCAATTTAGACAAGAGCTAGATACTGAAATAAAAGAGTCCTTAGATAATTTCAAAGAAAAAACTAAAGAAATAAAGAAAGAGCGAAAAGAAGATCAAGGTGTTAGATACTCTTTTGAGGCAGAGGTGAAAGACAATCCTAATCTTGGACAAGATGTCATTGATTCTATAAATAAAGTCACAGTTTCTGAAAGTGATAAAGAAGTGGCTGAACAAGTGGCAATGGTATCTGGGTCAGAGCCAATAGACACCATAGCCGCTAGAATCAGACAAAAATATCTTAATCAGTATGAAGCAATAGAACGACTTATGCTGATTGCATCTAAAGTTTTACCTCAAGGCAATGACGTTTTACGAGCAGAAAACAGTGCTATTTCTCGTGCTTTATTTTCTGATTTTGACGCAGCGGTAACTTCAGAGTCGTTTAAACATGGCATACCTGTTCTGGAGGATGGAATTACATTCATCAAGGAGTTTGATGACAAGGGCAATAAGGTAAATAAAGGAATAATGGAGATATTTCTTCCATTGGCAGAAAAAGACGATGGAACTGGTTTTATCTACAGAGCCTTTCAAACATATATGGCTGGGAAAAGAACTCAGTTTTTAAAGAAAAAAGATACTTATGTAGAAAAACTTATTGGAGCTGGAGATATAGAGGCTGCTAATAAACTTGAGATAGCTTATCCAGAGTTTAAACAGATAGCAGATGACTACAGAAAGTTTAATAGTGGTTTAGTGCAATACATGATAGACACACAAGTCATAACACCAGAAATGGGTAAGGCTTGGATGCAAGATTCTTTCTACATACCATTTTATAGACAACAAGCAGGCGAAGTAGTTGAGGGCGGACCTGCCATATTTAGTGCAATTGCTGGAGTTAAAGCACCTCCTAAAATAAAGGGG
>CERH01086587.1_pt1 | contig 10013 bp, 16 predicted proteins | sample 530991 | NCBI WGS metagenome assembly CERH01 (sample SAMEA2621191, study PRJEB7988) | marine metagenome | biome: marine biome (ENVO:00000447); feature: mesopelagic zone (ENVO:00000213); material: "saline water (ENVO:00002010), including plankton (ENVO:xxxxxxxx)" | depth 800 m | reverse complement strand
ATACGAACCTCCATCAATCCCACACCCTACTTGCATCCCAAACACTCTAAAATTTCTACCCACTAACCACTCAGTGTAGCATTGGGTATGGATATGTCCCTGCACGGTGGACATCATATCATTCTTTGCTTTTGTACGAGCCGTGCCTCCCTCTCCGTGAACGTATTGTACACCATCATATACTATTCTTTCTATCCAATTCCATGTTGTTCCTAACACTTCATTATAACTTTTTATCCATTGTTGTGGTACGTCAGAATCTATTGCCTTTCTCATTATAATGCGGTCATGGTTTCCGATGAGAACATCAGCCACCGGAAAAGCTTTATACCACTCCTGAACTTTTTCAATAGCGTACTGTAGTTCCTGACCTCCCCCAAGACCATTTGGGTCGGTCTGATGGAAAGAACTGTAATGGTTATCCAAAATGTCCCCTATAAAAATTACTTGATTACAATTATGTTTTGCATAGGTTTCTTGACAAAAATCTAAATAACCATCTAAGACAAATGGAGCATGAATATCACCTATTACTAATATTCTTCTTTCTTTTTTTGTAAAATACTCAAAGGCTTTCTTTTTATTACCTTTAAGTCTTGGTCTAAAGTCTGAGTTAAATTTCATCTTCTAATGATTGTATAACGTCTTTGAGACGTTTGATTAAGTTTTGAGTATGTAACTTAGCACCTTCGTAATCCTTGTCTACAAAACTTTCGTACACATTATTGGTGGACTCATGCACCTCTGCCATTAAATAATTAATATGGCTTAGACGATTTTCTTCTAAAGAGTTTGTTTTTTTTGACATAAATTAAGAACAATTATACGTTACACATATTCTTAATTTGTTTGATGTTGGCTAAATATATAAATAAAAAATTGATAATTAGTTTTTTGGCAAACTTTTTTTAACGTAATTATATTAACACTGAATTGTTATTAATAAAATCTAAGTAGTCATCACAGCTTATTTCTAGTATATCCAAGAAGTAAATCTTTCCTTTTGTTTTAAATCTTAAATATTCTATTTCATAAAAAAAAGGGGTTTTACCCTTTACAACACCCCCAATAAGTTGAGACCACTCATCAGGTGGAAGCTTGTGGGCATTCTCTTCTATCTGCTTCATGATAGACATACTTAAAGCATAAGGCATTTCTGTAAGGTTGTCGATAAACCACTCATCAAATCTGCATTTGTTTCTAACCTCTGTATATTTCTGTTTTAATTCCATGGTCTTTTAATTCTTTAATTCTATACTCTTGTAACTTTGACAGTTTCCCCTTTGGTTTTTTAACTTCCACAAACAAAACCTTAGCATTCTTTGGTATTGCTATTAAATCAGGTATTCCATTTTTATTTGTAGTGGTTAGTTTGATTACGTAATAACCCTCTGACTCTAACTCCTTGATTCGTTTAGATTGAATTTGTTGTTCCGTCATTGTTACAAAGATAATAAATCCCTTTTAAAGTGTTTGACCGTGTAATCTTTCTTTTTTGTTACAGCTTTGTAGATGTCATCTTCGATTCCTCCTTTAGAAAATATCCAATAAACACTATTGTTTAATCTATTCTTTGTAGTCATCCTGTCTCTACTTTGCCAATAACTAGTAGCACTAAAATCTATATTGTAGTACACAATATGTTTAGCTTCTTTTAATGATATACCCTCTCTCCCGCTGACAATTTGAAGGGCAATGTTCTTTTTTGTTTTCTTAAACTCATCTATACTTGTGGTTAATGAATCATCAAAAATAATTTTCAAAGCCTCAAGTTCTGCTGTAAACTTATAAAATATAGCTATCTTTTTATTTTTAAAATAGTCTTTTATAAACTCAGCCTTACTGTAATCTAAAACCATTTTGTTTCCGCTTTCAAACTTTATAGTTCCTGAATAGAGTTGGTGGAGCTTCATCATTAGTTTAACAGGAGTGTCGGCTAATACAACCTCTTCTTCTCCCTCCACTACTTTATCTCTTTTTAATTTACTTGTTACATCATAGGTTACATCTTCCATATCCACATATAAAACTTTCTCTTTAATATTGGTTTTAAAACCTGCTTCTTTTTGTGAGAAGTTAATGGTATATGGATTCATCATATCAATAATCTCATCTAATCCATGAGAGTAATCTCTTATATACAAACCATTTATCTTTCTTTCTTTTATTCTAACATGATTGTGAGCAAACTTATAAAAGTTAACATACATGTTAAAAGGATTTTGTTTTATGCCATACACTTGGTGATATATCTGACTATAAGACTCCGGTGTTGGTGTACCTGACAGTAATACAACTTTGGCACGGGTTTTGTTTATTATATCTTTTATGTCTCTTGCTCTTTTATTTGGTTTAGGAAACGCTCCTAAACTGTGAGCCTCATCACATATTATCATGTCCCATTTTATATCCGGTATTTTATGTAAAGATTCATAGTTAATAACTATTAATTTATATTTAGGTGACAACAACTTGTAATCACTCTCAATGGAACTGATAGCTTTTTTTTTGGTTACAAATAAAACATTATTCATAAACAACTTTTGTGCAATACCTAAGCTAGTTAAAGTTTTACCTGTTCTAACCTCCATACCTAAGTACACAAACCCATATTTTAAAATAATAGATATGCCTTGGTCTATAATATCTAATTGATAATCTCTAAAGTTCATCTATTACTTTTTTTAATTCAATACACTTTTCATAATCTTCCATGTCTTCAAAATAATACAACACACTTTCAACATCTTTCACATCTAACACACCCGTTGGGTCATGCCCAAACCAACCCCTTCCATGGGTAATGATAAGAAAGGGGTCGAAGTTTCTTACAATGACATTGTATGAGTTTATCATGGCGGTATCTAAATCCCACTCATCATCATTGTAAATTCTTTTAGGCATATTTAAAAATCAAAATTGGTTTGTACTTCTAACTCTTGTCTGCTTCTAATTCTAATCCATCTACCGGATGCATCCCTACCTTCTTCCGGTTGCATCCCTGTTTTAAATAAAGCATAAGACACTAACCATTTGTAAAATCTTGTTCTTGATATTGTCATTTTAGCTTTAGGTCCATAGTCAGGATACTCTTCAATAAACTCCAAATATAATGTATGTTTATAATTTTTCACATTTTCTTCTAACTTATTATTTGGATGGCTACCTTTTATAAGTCCACACCATTCTATAAAGTCATGAGAAGTTTCTGCTGATAACTGTCTAACTTTTAGATTTACAAACTCACTAGCCTGTAAGCCTTTGTTTAAATAATCTTGTAAACAGTTAATCATATAGTTATCAAACTGACACCACTCATCATCATCCCATTCTCCAAACATAAGTTTACCAAACTCATCTAGTGGAGTATAGGATTTGTTATAGTGTTGATGTAACTCTAACTCCCACTTTCTTCTTTCAAAAGAATTACCCGCACCCTTAATTGCATAGTTAGTAGTTATAGCAATCTTTGGAGACTTTGAAAAGGGTATCTTAATTGCATCTTTATTTTTCTTTTCTAAAGTTAAACCTTCTGTTACCACACTAAACAATCTTTCAAAATCAAAGTATTTTTTTACATCGTCAAATACTAATATCTGTGTATCTGCTGATACTAACTGATAAGCAAAAGACCTTTCAAAAGCAAAAGACTTTCCATCTATTGTTACCACTTTTTTCATTTGTGATAAAGCATTCATAAAAATACCTTTACCTGTTCCCCCTTCGGGATTATCCGAAATGACTTCATCATTTAATATAACTGCCGGGCAGTAAGATAAATTTTTATGCCCATGTAACATAAAACCTATGGTGCTTTCCATAGACTTTACTCTTTGGTCTCCACCACCTGATATATTAGTAATAAACTTTTTATAATCACATTCTTGGTCACTACATAATTTAAAGTTTCTATCTATGATATGGTCTTTCCATACATACCCACCTAAATCTAAATAGTCAATAGGTTTAACTTCATTCTTAGTGATTTGAACTGCACAGTTTTTGTAATACAGGTATGCACTATCCTTGGTGTCTGCTATAAAATAAATATCAATCGTTGATAGCAATGTCAAAAACTCTTCTCTAAATAATCTTGTTTGGTCAGCAAAATAATTGTAAACTGATGTATCATCTAATTGAATAAGGTGGTCAAGTATAAAATCTTTTATTTCCTTTTCAGAAGTATGGTCTATAAGATTGTTTGTAACTCTCACAAACACATAGTTTTTACTTCCCTCCGGACAGTACTTATAAAACCCATTGTCTTCTAAAAAGTGTTTAAATAAAATATGAACAATTTTTATAACACCTTTTTCATTCTTTGTCCAAAACTGAGTGATAGAATTTTCTTCTTCTGCTCTACTTAAAACCGCATCAATAGTTGTATCATCAATGCTTGTGTCTTCTAAGTTTCTTTTAATTTCTTTTTTTGTTACACCCCTTCTTAATTTAGCTTTGATTGAATTAACCACCTCTTCATCTTCGTAGTACTTAGTTCCAAAGTTTTGAGTATGAGAGTATGCACTGTCTATTGTTCTTTGTATCTCATTTATATCAAAGTCTTGTGTCGCATAGTTATTCATCACATAAGATGCTAAACTTTTATTTATACCATAATCATTAAAAGCCATAGCTAACACATATACGTTTTGGTTTCTTTGTCCTTCAATCATTGGATATTTTTTAGTCCACCACTTTACTAATATGTCTACTATTTTATTCTCATCCGTTATAGGTATTGTGGGTGGGTCTCTATGAACATTAACCTCTGTGTACTCTATATCCTCTATTACATCCCAAACTGAAGACGTAGGATTTACATATATTAAAGGGTCATAACTCTCATAACAAACTCTACTTAAATTCTTACAAGTCTTATCAAAGTATTGTGAATCAAAATGTTTTTCTAATGAATTAAAATAGTTAGTATGATTGTCTGCATCTTGTGGTATTTTTACTAGCACTTTTAAGCCTTTACCCGATGGACTAATAAATACTGAAAAAACAAATTTGTCTTTTGTAAAAGTTTCTTTGTCTTCAAGTAATAGTTTTGTTTTAGGGTATCCATCAAAGTCTAAACAAATTAAACCTGAGTGTTCTGTTAATGATTTATCATTTCGCTTATTAAACTTTCCCGAAAAACAAATAGCCGGTAAGTCTTTTTTTATTTCATTTCGTTTAGACTTATCCTTCTCAAATCTAATCTTCTTTACTAATTCTTTCGATGCCCCCTCTTTTATTCTATGTAATACAACACCCACCTCTCTATAAAAAGGGGTTGAAGTATCCATGATGTTTTTAAATATTGTTATTTGTTGTGTCATTTGATGTCGTTTTAATGTCGTTTTAATGTCGGTTTTATAATTGTAACTCTTTGATTATCAGTACTAGTGTCGAAAATGTCAATTTTAAGTTCATATTTTATGTAGTAAAAAAAATATAGTAGTAAATATTATATAGTGTTGTAAATACAAACAAAAATCGACACACTGTTGTGCAAAAAAAGGGGGACAATAATATCCCCCCTTTCCAACACAACAAACTAAAAGGGTAGTTCTTCTTTCTCCTCCTTTTTGGTTTCTGTAGTAGCACTTTCTTGTGATTTAGGTTTCCATGTATCTAATTCACAATAAAAGTTTCCGCTTCTTGCTTGGTTAATGTTTAGGTTTACCCACCCATTACTAGAACGCTCTTTCAAAAACACAATAGCATCTTCTACTTTGATTGACATTCTACCAACTACGAAGTCGGGTTGATTCTCTCTTTTTTTAAACGAGAATCCATCTGCAAAAATTTTTTCTTTTTCTGACATTTTTAATTGATTTTAGTTAAACTTAATTTAATTGTTCATTTATGTAGTAGGTGTTTATATCCTCTTTTGGATTGTCTCCAAAGAAATTATTATAAACCTCTACCGCAAGTTCTACCTTTCTTTCTCCTCTTTCTATAAACTCTTGAGTCGGCTCAAACATTCCTAATGCCTGTGTCAACTTGTCTATAACCAAAAAGATTAAAGGCTTACCAAACAGTTGTTGGTAAATAAATGCTTGGCTATCGTAATTATATTCTTTAGCCGACCATTTAAATTTATTTATGTCGCTAGTGGTTTTTAAATCTATAAGAACATGTTTGTTAACTATGTCCGCTTTACCTTTCCACTTAACACCATATATTTCTTTTATTGCAGGTACTTCATATTTATTATCTTCCTCTTTTATCATATCGTAAAAATCTAAATTACCTAACATGGTTTTAGTTAATGATGTAATATCATCTACTTCTTTTTTTAATAGAACAATATTGCCATTACTATATTCTTTGTATGCCTTTGTGTTTCTTGAATTAACGTCAATGCTATCTATCTTCTCTGCCTTTTGTGGCTCTAATATTAATTGATGAAACAATCTTCCCTTCATAAAATTTATGTTATCGGGTTGTTCTACTTTAAAATTTTTTGGGTTTTTTAAAAGAGAAGATATATCAGAGTTTGATAAATATTTTTTACCTACACCTCTATAATACTGCTCATCATCTTTTAATAATTCTAAATCATTATTCATTATGTACTTTGTTTGATTGTGTTGAAAAAGTATTCATACTCTTTATCAAATAATTTTTGTGCATCTTCTGTAAAAGAAACACCTACATATTCATCGTAGCAATTATTATATGGAGAGTACCCACTTTTTCTAAATTTGTTTTCTACTTTTTTAGTAGCTAAAATAATAGCTAAATCTTCAATGTTAATAGTTTTTTTCATAGTTATAAAATTATAATAGAAAGGGTTTCAGTAAGGGAGAAGACATGGTTTAACTTACCTCCACCCAATCTATTAGTTAAACATTATGACTTCGCTACCTCCTTTTCGATAATTTCTTTTACACCTTTGGTAACATCATATTTTTTAGATAACATGTTTAATATATAATCAACACCTTTATCTTTATTATCGGAGGTATATCTTAAAACTTTAGCAAAGTTTTTATCACCTACTTTTAACGTTAATAAATTTGTATTGAGAACAGGGGTTTCTTTTGAGGGTATATCCTCCCCTGTCCACAATGACAAACCTAAACCATGCATAGCAATAGCTTTTGCAGTTGCTCTTTGTATGGCTTTGTTAACATCAGTAGATGTGACTTTATCTACTGATATAGATTTATTTCTAAAGTCCATTACAGGAAGATAATCTATATGCTCAATATCATTTACAATAATACCAACCTTCACATAACATGTTTTTCCGTCTGTAAAAAAGTTTAGTCCTGTATGTTCTGATTCATAAACTTTTCTTTGTGATGTTGGATGTTCTTTTTTTAACATATCCCATGCATTAGACCATGATAAATAATCTAACCCACCTTTTTTTTCTACCAATCTTTTAATAGGTAGTTCCGATAGTTCTTTGTAATAATTTTTTTGTTTACTCATTTTGTAATTCTTTTAATTTGTTTGACACTTTGCTAAAGTTTTTAAGAATTGTCAACCTTCTTTGTTTAGATTCTTGTATAATCTTAGCACTTTTTTTATTTATTAAATTTGATTTTATTCTACCTTCCAACCTCATAAGTTTTCTACGATAGTTAGACAAAGATACAACATATATTCCAAACAACCAACCTTTCTCTTTAAAAATATTATACTGCTCTTTTGTAATCTCTTTGTAATAATCCCCACCCAAAGTTGTGTTCAGTATTATAACCTCATCGGTTTCATAACATTTTACTATTTTGATAGCACGATTTATTCTTGCACCATAAACCAACGAGTTTAAGTTAGCACTACCCTTGTCTTCTTCGGCTTGTTTGTACACTTCTTTTAAACTATACATCTTCGCACATAACTAGTATATCCACATAATCACCATCCTCATTAACTTTTTCTTTCATCACATTTATACCATGTATAATAGAACTATGGTTAATGTTGTAGCCATTTGCTTTCATATACTTTTGAATGTAGGTAATCCTCATTGGTCTTTTACTACATAAGTAATATAATAAATGACGAGCATCTACCCTTTCTCTCATTTTACTTTTAGTAAATACTTCTTCGTTTGTTAAATCAAATAATTGACAAACTTTTTTTACATAATTATTAAATATTTCTTGTTTCATTTTATTATTTATTTAGTTGGCTTTTTATATATTCATAAGTAACAACTCCTAGAGCCATTGCAGAGAATATAATAAACACCTGAGTTAATATTGATACTTCTAACATTTTTTTTCTTTTTTATTTTTTTTGTTTAACATTTCTTCAAACTTTTTTAATTGTTGGCTGTGATTATATAACTGTCTGTCTATATAATATAATAGGTTTTTTTCTTTTGTTTTCATTTTGCTTGTATTAATTCTTGTGTTCTTTTTAATTGTAAAATTTCTCGGTGTAAACTTTTTATTCTTAAACTAATATCATTGACATCAGCTTTACTCATGAGAGACCAAAATGCATTTGATACTTCTGTATAAACATCACGATAAAAAGAATCATACTTCATTTTATCAACATGGTTTCTGACATAATGGTGAATTGATGCATGGTCTCTGTTTACAACCTCTCCTGCTGACGTAATGGTCATTCCTAATTCGGAGTGGAGCATCACCCCTATTGTATTTCTAGCTATTACCACCTTGTACAACCTCGTTCTGCTTGTTATTCTATCTTTAGATATACCTGTATGGTCTTTTATTATTTTAAAAAGTAAATCTATCTTGTGTTTATTTTGTTCTATTTTAGTTTTCATTTTTTTTATTTATTAATAATTTCGCTATTCCATATATAATCGGTAACTTGGTGTAAGTCTTTGGACTCACATTCATTCCATTTAAAGAAATCTTTTGTAACCTCTATCACATATCCACCACCCAACCTAATAAGTTGATTTAATGATTTATCTACTTTTCGTTTTAAATAAGGAAATGATTGAATATATCTTCTTGCATTGTGATGTTGTGCAGTCCTTAACCATTCATCTTTAGATTCTTCGGAAAAGTTGTCATGCAGTTTGTTTAACATATCGAGATAACTATTTTTATGACAAATATTTTTTGTGTCTGTTTGTATGTAGTATATATCTTTTTTTATTTTTTCTTTCATAGTTCTTTTGTTTGAAAAGAAAGGGGGTAACAACCCCCTGACTTTTGGTTAAAATAAAATATTAATTATGATTGTATAAAGTTAGTTTAATTTTTTTTCATTTCCAAATTATTTATTTGATTTGTTTTCCGTCTACCGGCATATAAATAATTTTTAGTAACATTGACACTAGAACGATGTATTAAACTTTTATAATATATTAGCTTTCTAGGGTGGTGGTTTCTCTCATTTATATTTATGTAATTCCATGGCAATCTATTCCACTCACTACCCTTTAAAAATTCATTGGAGGTTCTAAATCTAAATCCTATTATTTTTCCCACTAACTTTTCCTCTCCATCTTCATCCAATACTAATATCTTTAAGTGATTATCAAACAATGGTTCTACTTTTCTAAAACGATAATAACCTATTTCTTTTTGTACCATTTTCTCTGCCCCTCTTATTAAACAATGATAAGTTTTGCCTATAACCTCTTCTCTTTTTATATCATCTGAGTCGTGCAAGTCCATAACAATAGAGGCTTTGAATGGATATTCTCCAAAACTTTTAAGATACTCTTCAATACCCTCTTTATTTCTTATACCTTTCTTGATTAACTTAATTGTTTTTACGTCTTGACCAATGTCAAGCAGAGGTCTATTACCCATCACTAAAGCCTTTTCAAAATTTATTTTGCCCTCCAAAAGTTTATTCAAAATTTTCTCGAACTCGCCTTGTCCTATTTCTAAATTGTTATCTTTCATAAACTTTCTTTCTCTGACTTGATTTATGTACCTATCTAACCTATCATAATCTATTTCAAACTTATCTGTTCCGTTTCGACTTTCCACCCTTACTATATTGGGGTATGTAATTTTTGTTGTTGAGCCTATTATTTTTTCGTTTTCTGTTTTTTTTCTGTAATTCATAAC
>CERH01028954.1_pt1 | contig 10030 bp, 6 predicted proteins | sample 530991 | NCBI WGS metagenome assembly CERH01 (sample SAMEA2621191, study PRJEB7988) | marine metagenome | biome: marine biome (ENVO:00000447); feature: mesopelagic zone (ENVO:00000213); material: "saline water (ENVO:00002010), including plankton (ENVO:xxxxxxxx)" | depth 800 m | reverse complement strand
CCGCCACCAGGTCGGTGATCACGCGAACGCGCCAGCCGCCGTCGAGCGCGTCGAGCGCGGAGGCTCGCACGCAATAGTCGGTGGCGATCCCGACGACGTCGATGTCGGTGATCTCGTGGGCGTCGAGCACCTGGGGCACCGTCCGCCCGTCGTCGGTGGTGCCTTCGAAGATCGAATAGGCGGGAACGCCCTGGCCCTTCGCGATGTGCACGTCGATCAGCGACACGTCGAGCGCCGGGTGATACTCCGCGCCCGGCGTGCCCGCCACGCAGTGCACCGGCCAGGTGGTGACGAAGTCGGGCTCCACGCCGACGGCGAAGTGCCCGCCGTTGTCGTCATCGCCGTGGTGCCAGTCGCGCGAGGCGATCACGACGCCGTAGCGGTCCGGATGCGCCTCCAGGTGCGTCGTGATGCCCGCAGCGACCGCAGCACCGCCGTCGACTCCGAGAGCACCCCCCTCGGTGAAGTCGTTCTGAACGTCGATGATGAACAGCGCGCGCATGAGGGCCTCCTAGTAGTTGGCGAGATTGCTTCCGCAACGATAGAAGCCCGCGACCAGACTGTCGATGGCGTCTTTCGCGTCGGAGCTGATTCCGTCGCGCACCGCCGACACCGAATACGCGATCAGAGAGCCGTCCTTGGCTTCGACGATGCCGGCGAGGCTGTAGGCGGTGGTGATCCAGCCTGTCTTGCCGTACACGTTGCCCCGAGCATCCGCGTTGTCGCCGCCGAAGCGATCCCGCAGCGAACCGGTGACCCCCGCCAGCGAGAGGCCGTCGCGCACGTAGCTGAGCCCGTCGTTGCCCTCCCAGACCAGCGCCATGAACTCGGCGACCTGGGTCATGCTCACCGCGTTGTTAGCACTCAGGCCTGACCCGTCGGCCACGACCATGCCGCTGGTGTCGGCGCCGAAGGATCCGACGGCGCTCGGAATCGCGGAACGCAGCGATGACGCGGATCCGTCGAGCCCGGAGTTCTTGGACACCACGCGGGCGAGCACCTCGGCGAGCGTGTTGTCGCTGTCGAGCAGCATCTGCTTGATCAGGACCGAGACCGGCTGGGACGACACTTCACCGAGCAGGGTCGCGCCGGACAGCGCCGAACCGCTCGAGGTGGTGACGGTCTCGGCGAGAACACCACCCGGGTCGGCCGCGCGGAGGGCGCTGAGGAACGCCGCGCCGGCGGTCGCGACGGGGTCGGTGCCGCGGGGGCTGACCGCCTTGGTCGGGTCAGCGCGATCACCGTCGACCTGCAGCGCCGTGACCTCGGACTGATAGCCCGTCGTCTGCTCACTGCGCGCCCAGCTGGAGTCCCAGTTGTCGGCGGGGTTCCAATAGGTGGCGTCGAGAATCACCTGCGTGATCGGAACGTCGGGATGCGCGGTCTGGTATTCGGCGATCGCCTGCGCCGCGAGGTCGGAGAGCTTGGCCGCACCCGGGTAGTAGCTCTCGGAGCCTTCCGGGAGAGCGCTCAGCGTGGCGTCGCCGCGCCCGACGAGCACGATCGTGCCGGGCACGTTGCCGTCGACGACCTGTGTCTTCAGCGTGTAGTCGGGACCGAGGACGGCGATCGCGGCGGCCGCCGTGTACACCTTCATGACGCTGCCCACGCGCACGGCAGTGCCGCTGCGACGCGCCAGCAGCTCGACGGAATCGCTCGAGTCGATCAGTGTGGCTGAGATGTAGACCTTGTTGAGTCGGTCGTCGCTCACCTGATCGGCCACCGAACAGGTCCGCAGCAGCACCGAGTCGGCGACCTCGGCGGGCAGCTCTCGCTCGGCGATGGGCTCCTCGGTCTCGATCACGACCGGCACCTCGACGTTGGAGGCGACCGCGATTCCGGTGAACACGGCACCGGTGCCGAGGCCGACGAACGCGACGACGATGGCCGAGATCAACCAGGTCGTCGGATGCGAGCGGATCGCCCCGAGGATGCCCCCGACGAGGCCCGCCCGGGGCGCAGGCTCGGTCTGCTCCGCATCGATCGGCAGCACCACGGTCGCCACTTCGCTGCCCGGCGTCTGGGCGCGTCCGCCTCGGCGCCCGGCGGCCTCTCGTGCCGCTCGGCGGCTGATCGGGGGCTCGTCGCTCACTCGGCCATGATAGGCGACGAGGTCACGAGGTTCTCTCGCGCGACGGTCCGCGGGAACGCCAACGCCGGGGCGCGCGCTGAGATGCGCGCCCCGGCGGGTCTTGGGCGGTCCTAGCAGCTCCCCCAGCGGGCGGCGGCCCGCGTGAAGCTGTAGGGCTCGTTCGGAACACCACCGTGAGTCATGGCGAGGTAGATGCACACGCCGCCGGTGCTTCCCGTGTAGGTCGGCCGGTAGAGCGAGTTGCGGTGCGCGGTGGAGTTCCACCACTTCTGGGCCACCGTGGCGCCGGTGTTGCCGGAGCCGCCTGCGAGATTTCCGTCGCAGCCTTCGATGGGCTTGCCGTCGCTGCGCTTGGCCGTGTTGGTGTGACCCCACGCGCTCGACGGGTTGGTGCTCGGGTCCTCCGCCATCCAGAACAGGCGGGTCTCCATGCAGGAGTCGTAGCGGAAGTTCGCCATCGGAACCGGGTTCAGGCAGTTGGCGACGCGGATGGCGTTGTACGCCGCGGCGAACGAGGCGATGTCGCTGGTCGTGGTGCCGGCAACGCCTCCGGAGCTGGTGCGTCCGGGAGCCGAGCCGGTGGAGCCGCCCACGTTGGAGGGGCACGAGGCGCCCTGCGCAGCCAGTGCGGCCTGGCGCTGTGCCGTCCCGCTATCGGCGCTCGCGCCGCTCACCACCACGGGCGGCGGAGGCGGCGGAACCGGCTTCTGCGCGATGTGCTCGACGTCGACGCTGAGGTCGATCTTCGGCTTGTCGACTTCGAGGATGCTCGCCACCGGCTGCGTGACCGCGGCCAGCGCGGCCGCCGGATTGGCAGCGCTCTGCCCCTGCACGACGAGCGAAGTCGATGCGATCGGAACCGCGGCTGCCGCGGAGGCCTGCGCCGACTGCGTCAACGCCGGACCGCCGCCGCCGAGAAACGGCAGCGCGAGGGTCATGACGGTCGTGAAGACCGCACCGAGTACGACTGGTCGCCCAATAGCCACGCGATCCCCCCCGAGATCTCGAAGTCGCCATCCCCCTCAGAGCGGCGCTGTGATTGGGAGGCTATGCCCTGCTGCGCACCCCCGGCAAGCGAATCCGGGCCCGAACCGCGAGTTTGCCCCCGGACTGGGGGGACGGGAGAAAGTGGAGGTTTTCCCAGGTTGGGGTGGGGTTTCCTGGGTTTCGATACGCCGCTGCGCCGCTACTCAACCCGCAGAATGTGTGGAGCCACCTGTGGGAATCGAACCCACGACCTATTCATTACGAGTGAATCGCTCTGCCAACTGAGCTAAGGCGGCCGGGCCGCGCACAGGATGCGCGGCACGACCTCCGATCATAGTCGATTGCCGAGGCCTCTCGTGCCGCTCAGCAGTTCGGGTCGCTCGCGGGCACCGTTCCATCGATGAAGAAGTCGTCGACGGCGTCGTTCACGCACGAGTTCGACTTGTTGTACGCCGTGTGCCCCTCGCCGTTGTAGGTGATGAGGTGGCCGTTCTCGAGCTGGCTCGCCAGGTTCTGCGCCCACACGTACGGCGTGGCCGGATCGTTGGTCGTGCCGACCACCAGGATGTCGGGCGAACCGGGTGCCGCGATCTCACCGCGCTCCCGCGTCGACGGGAACGGCCAGTCGGCGCAGCCGGTGCCGCCATAGGACATCCGCGGTCCGAATAGCGGCGCGGCGGCCTGCAGTTCGGCGGCCTGCTCGCGCATCGTGTCGATGTCGCTCTCGCTCGGGTAGTCGAGGCAGTTGATCGCGGTGAACGCCTCCGTCGAGTTGGAGGCGTAGCTGCCGTCCGGGTTCCGCTCGTTGTAGCTGTCGGCGAGCAGGAACGCGGTGTCGGTGAGGCCCTGCGACACCTCGCTGAACAGGATGTCGAGGTACGGCCAGTTCTCCTGGCTGTACAGCGGCAGAATGATCGCGATGAACATCGTGTCCGCGCCGAGCTGCCGCCCGTCGCTGTGGGTCAGCGGACTCGCGACCAGCAGGTCGAGCAAGTCGCCGGTGTACTCCATCGCCTGATCGACGGTGCCGCCGAAGGGACAGTCGCTGCGCGTGAAGCAGTCCTCGAGGTAGGCGCGGAAGGCGCTCTCGAAGCCGACGGCCTGTGTGAGGGTCACCTCGAACTCGCTCGTCGCGGGGTCGACGGCGCCGTCGAGCACGAGCCGGCCGGTGGTGTCGGGGTAGAGCTCGGCGAAGGTGGCGCCGAGGAAGGTGCCGTAGGAATAGCCCAGGAAGTTGAGCTTCTCGTCGCCGAGCACGGCCCGCAGCAGGTCGAGGTCGCGAGCGGCGCTCGTCGTGTCGACGAACCCGAGCAGAGCGCCGGTGTGCTCGAGGCAGGCCTGACCCCAGGCGGCGTTCGCCGCGCGCACGGCGGCGATCCACTCGTCGCTGCCCTCGACGCCCGGGATGATGCCGTAGTTGTACTCGTCAAGCTCCGACGGGTCGTCGTAGCAGTCGATCGCCGAGGAATGCCCGACCCCGCGCGGGTCGAAGCCGACGATGTCGTAGCTGGACTGCAGTCGAGCACTGGTCGCGTAGTCGATGCTGTCGCGCACGAACTCGTAGCCGGAGCCGCCTGGGCCGCCCGGGTTGATCAGCAGCGAGCCGAGCTTGGTGCCGGTGGCCGGTTGGCGGATGAGCGCGAGCTCGATGGAGTCGGCCGCCGGGTCGTCCCAGTCGAGCGGCGCGGTCGCGGTCGTGCACTGCAGACCGGTGCCGCAGGACTCCCAGGTGAGCACCTGGTGGTAGTACGGCACGAGCTCGGCCGCGACGTCTTCACCGGTCGGCGTCGAGGTCACCTCGGGCGAGGGCGGTTGGAACCAGCTCACGCATCCGGTCAGCACGGCGGCGGTCGCCAGCGCGACGGCAACGGCCCACGGGGAACGACGGCGGATCATGCGGTCCTTTCGTGCCGGGGCGCGCGCACGGCGCTGACCAGCATGGCTTCCAGGGCAAGCGCGGGCGCGACGTTGCCTTCGATGCGGTGCCTCGCCTCGGCAATCGCGTCGAGGGTGGCGAGCGTCTCGGCCGGCGTCGCCGCCGCGGCGGCGCGCTCCAACTCGGCCATGATCGCCAGGTTGACCGGCTCCAATTCGGCGCCGAGCTGACGCAGCAGCACGTCGCGGTAGAGCGATTGCAGATCGACGAGGATGCGGTCGATGCCGTCGCGCAGGCTGCGCGTGGCGCGCCGCTTCTGGTCGTCATCGAGCGCTTTGAGCTGAGCACGCAACCCGGGCGGCACCGTTCCGCCCGGCTCGATGCCGAGTGATCGCAGCGCCTGATCGCGCTCTTCGGCGTCGCGCTCGGCGGTGATCGCCTCGGCGTCGGCCTTGGCCACGTCGAGCAGTTCGGCCGCGGCCAGCACCGCCCCGGACACCGAGCGAATGCCGAGCGCCACCTCGAGCGTGCGCGCCCGGCGGCTGCGCGCCTCGTCGCTGGTCGCCAGGCGGTGCGCCATGCCGATGTGCGACTGCGCCTCGCGTGCCGCGCGCAGTGCCTCGGGGCGCGCGACCCCGTCGCGGCGTTCGAGCAGTTCGGCGACCTCGTCGATCGTGGGCACGCGCAGGCGCAGCATGCGCACCCGCGAGCGCACGGTGGGCAGCAGGTCGGCTTCGCTCGGGGCGCACAGGATCCAGATGGTGCGCGGCGGCGGCTCCTCGAGCGCCTTCAGCAGCACGTTGGAGGTGCGCTCGGTCATGCGGTCGGCGTCTTCGATGATCATCACGCGGTAGCGCCCGGCCGAGGGCGAGAACTGGCTCGCGGTGACGAGACGGCGCACGTCGTCGATCTTGATGATCACGTTCTCGGTGGCGAGCACCGCGAGGTCGGGATGGGTGCGGGCTGCCACCTGCGCGGCGGTCGCCTCCTCGTCGCCCGGGCGCGCCAGCAGGGCGGCGGCGAAGGCGTAGGCGAGGGTGGAGCGCCCGGATCCGGGCGGGCCGGTGATCAGCCAGGAGTGGGCGAGGCCGTCGCCGGCGGCCGCGGCGCGCACGGTCGCGATCGCCTCGGGCTGCCCCGTCACCTCGTCGAACACGACTCCACGCTAGTCGAGGAGGTCCGACACTCGGTCGCGGATTGCCGCGGCGAGTTCGTCGACGGGGCGGGACCCATCCAGCACCAGGAAGCGCTCGGGCTCGGCGGCGGCGAGTTCGAGGTAGGCGGAGCGCACGCGAGCGTGGAAGTCGCTCGCCTCGGCCTCGAGTCGGTCGTAGCGGGTGCGGGCGCCGTCGAGGCGCTCCCGCCCGACCGTCTCATCGAGGTCGAGCAGCACGGTCACGTCGGGCAGCAGCCCGCCGGTGGCCCACAGCGACAGGTCGCGGATCTCGGTCGCATCGAGCACCCGCCCGGCGCCCTGGTAGGCGACGGAGGAGTCGAGGTAGCGATCCTGCGGCACGATCGCGCCGCGCTCAAGCGCCGGTCGCACGAGGGTCGCGATGTGGTGCGCGCGGTCGGCGGCGTAGATCAGCGCCTCGGCGCGCGGCTCCATCTCGCCGCGGCGGTGCAGCACGATCTCGCGCAGCTCGACGCCGAGGTCGGTGCCGCCCGGTTCGCGGGTGCGCACCACCTCGCGGCCGATGCCCACGAGGTGCTCCTCCAGCAGTGCGGCCTGCGTCGACTTGCCGGATCCGTCGCCACCTTCGAAGGTGAGGAAGAGCCCGCGCACCTCAGCTCTTCTTCTTCGCCGGGGCGCGCTTGGCCGCGGGCTTGCGCTTCGCGGGCTTCTTCGCCGGTCCCTTCGCCCGCTTGTCGGCGAGCAGCTGCACGGCACGATCGAAGTCGACCGCCTCGACGTCCTCGCCGCGCGGAATGGTCGCGTTCGTCTCGCCGTCGGTCACGTAGGGGCCGAAGCGTCCATCGCGCACCTTGATCGGCTTGCCGCTGACCGGGTCGGCTTCGAATTCCTTGAGCGCGCTCGAGGGGCGACGGGCGCCGTACTTCGGCTGCGCGAAGATCTCCAGCGCGCCCGGCAGCTCGATCGAGAAGATCTGGTCTTCGCTCTCGAGCGAACGGCTGTCGGTGCCCTTCTTCAGGTACGGGCCGTAGCGGCCGTTCTGCGCGGTGATGTCCTCGCCGCTCTCCGGGTCCTGGCCGACGATGCGGGGCAGGCTCAGCAGCTTGAGCGCCGTCTCCAGATCAACGGTCGCGGGATCCATGTCCTTGAACAGGGATGCGGTGCGCGGCTTGGGCGCGGCGGCCTTCTTCTTGGGCTTGGGCTTCTCCTCCAGCACCTCGCCGGTGGCCGGGTCGACGACGGGCTCGGCGGCCGGGGGCTCGGGCTCGAGCTCGGTCACGTAGGGGCCGTAGCGGCCGTCCTTGGCGACGATCATCTTGCCGGTCTCCGGGTTCACGCCGAGCTCGCGGTCGCCCACAACGGGCGCGTCGATGAGCTCCTGTGCCTTCTCAGCGGTCAGCTCGTCGGGGGCGAGCTCCTCGGGCACGTTGACGCGGCGCGGCGTCTCGCCCTCACCGGCGGGAACCTCGAGGTAGGGGCCGTACTTGCCGATCCGCAGCGTGATGTCGTCGGAGATTCGCACCGAGTTGATCTCACGCGCGTCGATCTCACCGAGGTTCTCGACCGTGTCCCGCAGACCGCGGTGCTCTCCCCCGCCGAAGTAGAACTCCTTGAGCCACTCCACGCGATCCTGCTCGCCGCCGGCGATCCGGTCGAGGTCTTCTTCCATCTCGGCGGTGAAGTCGTACTCGACGAGCTCGCCGAAGTTCTCCTCCAGCAGGCGCACCACGCTGAACGCGATCCAGTTCGGCACCAGCGCGCTGCCGCGCGGGCTGATGTAGCCGCGGTCGATGATGGTGGAGATGATGCTCGCGTAGGTGGAGGGGCGCCCGATGCCCAGCTCTTCGAGCTTCTTGACCAGGCTGGCCTCGGTGTAGCGGGCGGGCGGGCTGGTCTCGTGGCCCTTCGCCTCCAGCTCGGCGAGACTGAGCACCTGACCTTCGGTCATCGGCGGCAACGTGGTCTCGCGCTCGGCGGCGGCCTCCGCCTCGTCGCGCTCCTCGTCACGGCCTTCCTCGTACGCGGCGAGGAAGCCGCGGAAGGTGATGACGGTTCCGGATGCGGTGAACTCGGCGGCGCTCGCCCCGGCTTCGGCGGCGTCGGCCGGTCGACCCTCGATGGTGACGGTCGCGGTCTGGCCGCGCGCATCCGCCATCTGCGAGGCGACGGTGCGCTTCCAGATCAGGTCGTACAGCTTGAAGTCGTTGCCGCGCAGCGTGCTGGCCAGTTCGGCGGGGGTGCGGAAGACGTCGCCCGAGGGACGCACCGCCTCGTGCGCCTCCTGCGCGTTCTTCGACTTGCCGGTGTAGACGCGGGGCTTCTCGGGAATCGAGTCGGCGCCGTAGAGCTCGGAGGCCTGGGCGCGAGCCGCCTGGATCGCCTGCTGCGAGAGCGCGGGCGAGTCCGTTCGCATATAGGTGATGTACCCGTTCTCGTACAGGCTCTGCGCGACCGACATGGTCTGACGCGCGGTGAAGCGCAGCTTGCGGCCGGCCTCCTGCTGCAGGGTCGAGGTGGTGAACGGGGCGGCGGGTCGACGCGTGTACGGCTTCGACTCGACGCTCAGCACGGTGAATCGCGCGTCGTCCTTCTTCAGGGCGGCCGAGAGAGCCTCGGCGGCCTTCTCGTCGAGCGCGACCGCCTCGCCCTTCAGGGCGCCGCGGTCGGTGAAGTCGCGACCGCTGGCGACGCGGCGACCGTCGAGCCGCACGAGGCGGGCGTCGAAGCGCTTGCCTGCCTGCTCGGCCTCGGCGCCGGGGGCGAGCCCCGCGGTCAGGTCCCAGTAGGAGGCCGAGATGAAGGCGAGCCGCTCGCGCTCGCGGTCGACGACGAGGCGCGTCGCGGCGGACTGCACGCGGCCCGCCGAGAGGCCCGGCCCGACCTTGCGCCACAGCACCGGCGAGATCTCGAAGCCGAAAAGGCGGTCGAGGATGCGGCGGGTCTCCTGCGCGTCGACCAGGGCGGTGTCGAGCTCACGCGGGTTGTTGCGGGCGGCCTCGATCGCCTCCTTGGTGATCTCGTGGAACACCATGCGCTTGACGGGCACCTTCGGCTTCAGCACCTCGAGCAGGTGCCAGGCGATGGCTTCCCCCTCGCGGTCCTCATCAGTGGCGAGGTAGAGCTCGTCGGCTTCCTTGAGCGCCTTCTTCAGATCGGTGACGGTGCGCTTCTTGGCGTCGCTGACCACGTAATAGGGAAGGAATCCGCCCTCGACGTCGATCGAGAACTTGCCGAGCGACCCCTTCTTGAGCTCCGGCGGCAGGTTCTTGGGCTCGATCAGGTCACGGATGTGACCCACCGAGGCCTGTACCTCATATCCCTCGCCGAGGTACTGCGCGATCGTCTTCGCTTTTGCGGGCGACTCGACGATGACAAGCTTCCTGCTGTCTGACACCGGACTCCTTCCGTCCGAGGCACACCATACACATTCGCACCGAGGCTCTGCTTCGCGCCGCACGGCGGCGATCGTTCGCCTGCATGCTGATACTCCATATATAGGTGTCGCTTCCTGCTACGGTCGAGGGAACCTCAACGGGCGGAGCCTCTCCGACCTGGGATTCCGGAGCCCGCTCGTGACCCACTCGATCATCGTGCACCGCGCTGCCCTCGCCGCAGCCCTCGCGCTTCCGTTCGCTCTGTTGACGGCGGCCCCCGCCACGGCGGCCACGGTCACCGTCACCACCTGGGGTGACCTGCAAGCCGCATTCGCCGTCGACGGCGACACCGTCGTCCTCGGCGCCGACATCACCGCCCCCGCGAACCAGAACCTCGCCGTCGACGCCGGCGAGTCCATCACCCTCGACCTGGGCGGGTACGCCCTGACGGTGACGGATCCGAACAACAGCAGCGCAGCGATCCACGTGCCCGGCACCGCCGACCTGACCATCGCTGCGTCCGGGGGCGGCATCCTCACCGCCACCGGCGGCGGCGATGGCGCGGG
>CERH01011499.1_pt1 | contig 10033 bp, 8 predicted proteins | sample 530991 | NCBI WGS metagenome assembly CERH01 (sample SAMEA2621191, study PRJEB7988) | marine metagenome | biome: marine biome (ENVO:00000447); feature: mesopelagic zone (ENVO:00000213); material: "saline water (ENVO:00002010), including plankton (ENVO:xxxxxxxx)" | depth 800 m | reverse complement strand
GTGTGCTGATACAACAGGATCACGCACTGCTGACAAAGATAAGGAAACAAAATGACAAAAAAGATACCAAAAGGCTTCCATAGGACCAAGTCAGGAAGGATAGCACGTAAAGGCCTGTATTACTATGCTAACAAGAGACGAAAAGCAGGCAAGAAACCAATAAAAAAAGGCAGACCAGGTTACGTCACGAGGGCGGCAGTGATCAGATCAGCCAGAACAGCGAGGAGTTAGACGATGGCAAGACCAAAAGGCAGAAAACTTTCACCAAAACAGATGAAGATAGCAAGGGCGGCACCACCTTTCAACAGGATCACGGGCAGGGACTTTGCTGTGCTACGTCAGGGCAGAAGGAAGAAGAAGAGATAATGAAGAAAACAGTCAAAGCACCACGTGGATACCACTGGATGAAACGTCAGTCAGGTTTCAGACTGATGAAAGGCGCATACAAACCACACAAGGGTGCCGTGAAGCGGGCGTCGTTCAAGGTGGTAAAAACACATAGGAGTTAATATGGAGATGAAAGATGGCCGGGACAAAAAAGGCCAAAGGCCAACAGACAGTTCATACGAAATATTACCGCAATGGGCAGGAATGGAAACCAGCGAAAGTGGTGGCACGGAAAATGTTTGGCAATGGTTACAAAGAATATATGGCCGCACAAAGCGTCCAGACAGGAGAACTATACAAGAATAGCCACGGCAGGATAGCACCATGGCATTCAATAGCATTTTCAAGCATTGAACCAGATGAGATAAAATGAGAAAACTTAACAAACCATTCAGGACACCAGGCAAGAGCAAAAAATTTGCCGTGCGTGTGCGTAATCCAAAAACAGGCAACGTCAAAACTGTTAGATTTGGTGACCCCAACATGCGTATCAAGAAGAATCAACCAGGACGTAGGCGTAGTTTCCTAGCAAGGCACAGGTGTTCAACACCAGGACCAAAGACAAAGGCGAGATATTGGTCATGCAAGATGTGGCGTTAGAATGCACAGTCATAGGTAATGGCCATAGCAGGCGCAAACATAACCTAGAAGACATCAATCATCCAACGTTTGGATGCAATCAAATATACACAGAATATGAACCATCATGGCTGATAGCCAAAGACAGGCGTGTGCTGGAACAGATGACACGTGATGGCGTAAAACAAGTCTACGTGCCAATGATGTCACACAGGGCACACAGGGAAACCAGCACCATCAACATACCAGACATGCGTGAGATACGTTTTCCGTTGTTCAGGATGAACAGTTGGCTCACAGGAGAGATAGCCATAGTGTTCGCGGCACAGTTGGGATTCAAAAACATCAACGTGATTGGTTTTGACGGTGGACACACCAGCATGTATCGTGGCAACACAGACACAAACTCCAGCATGACACACTGCCAAGTGCCAAAGTGGAGATACGAACACACCTTTGGTAAAATATACGCACATTATCCTGACATCAAAATAAAAACAGATAAAGACTTTTTGGTAACTTATAAATAATCACGTAGATAACCATTTGGCCTACTTTGGTTGCACAAGATTGCAAACAGTTGGTATTGCTGTGAAATACAAGTTCATGAACGTTGTATTAGAAGGACAACCATTAGGCCCATTCAAAGTATAACACAATTCAAAAGCGTTAAATTAAAAACAATAACTATGAGGAGACCATAAAATGGCTTTAGTAGCAAATGCTGGAACAAGTGTATCTAATGCATTCAGCACTATGTTTAGTGATGATGTAAAACACGCTTATCAGCAACTTACAGCAAACCTTTTGGGATCTGTTAGAGTAGTTAGAAATGTAACTGGAAGCACTTACAAATTTAACACTTTAACAAAAGGTGGTTCTATCAAGAACAAAGCAAGATTTGAAGATATCGTAGTGATGTCTGATACATCTAAATCCCTAACTTCACCAGGTGCCTACACAGGCGGAACGGCTCAGAACGCACAGGTAACTGCCACTTTGGCAAACTACCATGCAGGTGAGTATGTTCAAACACTTGATGAGGTGAAAACTAACGTGGACTTACGTCAGTCTTTTGCAGAATCAATTGCGGCGGCCCTAGCGAGAGCAACGGACCAAGCGATTGTTGATGCCTTAGATGCAGGTACGCCTACAAACATTAAAACAACAGCACAAGGTGCCAATGGATTAAACAAAGCGGCTCTTTTAGAAGCACATGAGGCGTTAAACGCTTTATCTGTTCCTGCAAATGACAGAGTTCTTTTAGTTTCACCTGCGGCTCTTACTGACATCTTAACTGACACAACAATCGTTTCAGCGGCTGATGGACAATTAAGTAACATCGCGTTATCAACTGGATTCATTCCAAACATCTTTGGATTCAGAGTGATATCAAGCAACCTTTTAACTGCAGATTCTGTAGTTAGAAAATGTTACGCTTTCCAAAAACAGTCAATTGGAGCGGCTATTGGTAAAGACGTTGGTATTCAAGTTAATTACGTTCCCCAAAAAGCATCAACACTTATCTTAGGTGAGATGTCAATGGGTGCAACAATGATTGACGCTGACGGTGTAGTTGAACTACAAGTAACAGAGTAATCTTAGAAAGGATTACCTCACTCATTAAGGCGGGTCTTCACTATTTGTTGGGGGCTCGCCTTTTTTTATGTTCAATAAATAGTGTAAAAGGAAATAAATCATGGCTGAATCAAAAGTTTCTATTTCAAACCAATCGCTGACAAAATGCGGCGCGGCTACAATATCATCATTCACAGATGGATCACACGAAGCAAACGTGTGTTCTACGATGTATGATAATGCAAAAAAAGGCCTAATGTATTACACATTTTGGAACTTTGCAATGACTAAAATAAGATTGAATCTTACCACAGACACACCAGTGGACAAAAGTTTTACAAAAGTTCACAGTTTACCAGGAGACACAATTAGGGTGAAAGGTGTTTTTGACAACCAAGGTAACATCATCACAGATTACGAAATACAAGGCGACAAGATTTTTTCAAACACAACAGATTTATTTGTAGAATACGTGCAAGAAATGACAGAAGATAAATTTCCTGCATTTTTTATAGAAGCGTTGGTGTCAAAACTAGCGTTAGAAATCAACGAGGCAATTACAGGAGTTGGGACTCTTACAACAAGGCTAGCAGAAGACTTCAACGCTAAATTAAGAGCGGCTAGAATTGCAGATGCACAGGAAGAACCGCCACAAAACATCATGCCAGTAGGCAGATTGGTTGAGGCACACCTAGGTGGTGGTGCATTCATAGAAGGTAGGTTGAAACACCCAACAAGTTAATGAATGGCTACAAGAAAAATATCACAAAATTCATTCAACACTGGTCAAGTAGGGCCGTTCATGGATGGAAGAGTGGATTCACAACTATACAAAACTGGACTAGAAACGTGCGAAAACATGTTGCTTCTGCCACAAGGCGGAATGCAAAAAAGAAAAGGTTTTAAGTTTATATCTGCTGATCCAGATAATACTACAACACCAGACGGTTCTACAAGTTTAACAACAACAGGTTTTCACTTGCAAAGCAGGTTGATACCTTTCAAATTCACTGACGGACAAGAATATGTGATCGTGTTAGAGCCAAAAGACACAGGTGCAGGCACGGAAGCAGAAATGCACATATTCTATCAAAACACCAGAGTGGCACATTTGGTTAATGGCTCCGGTGGACAAGTATTTCCAATCACAACAGCAGAGATAGGCGACGTAAGATTCACACAAAGTTTTGATGTTATGATCTTAGTGCATCCTGACCTGCAACCAATACAGTTGCAACGTGGATCTGTAAACACAGATTGGAGTGCCAGTAATCTAGTATTTGATTTTATACCTTTGGCCAATTTTAGTTTTGGCACAACACTCACACCAAGTGCAACAAGTGGTAATGGCATCAACATGACATTGAGCAACGGCACTTATGAATGGGTGAATGCAACTGCGCCAAACGGACACATTGGAATGCACGTAAACATAAATGGTGGATTGGTTGAGTTGACAGGATTCACAAGTTCTACAGTAATGACAGGTAATGTTATATTTGAAATGGTAGACACGGAAGGTGCTAATGGTAATGAATGGGAGATTGATGCATTTAGCAATTTAAATTCAACACTAGGCGGTGGACAACCAAGGTCTGTGTCATTTCACCAGAACAGATTGATATTTGGTGGGACCAGAGACAAACCACAAACAATATTTGGATCACAGTCAGGAGATTTCTTCAATTTCAACCCTTTTACAAAAACAGTAACAGAGTCAGGTGGCTCTACAACTGTAACAGGTGACATTACAGACGATGCAGGATTTACATTCACTATTGCTTCGGACCAACTTAACATTATACGACATTTGATATCACAACAATCTTTATTCATATTCACATCAGATGGTGAATTTGATATGTCAGGTGAACCTGTAACACCATCAAATGTGTTAGTGAGGCAACAGACAAGATACGGCATAGGTGCAGGTGTGACAGAACCTGTGGTGGTAGACAACGAAGTTTTGTTCCATGACAAATCAGGCAAACAGTGTAGGGCGTTTGTCTACAACTTCAACACAGATGCCTATTCTGCAAAAAATTATTCTTTGATCCATCATGACATACTAGATGGTGCAACACAGATACAGCACTTAACAAATTACAGCAACAACAATACCAACTACGTTGTAAGTTTGAATTCAGATGGTTCACTAGGTATACTAGGTGTCAACGTTGAATTTAGTGTAGTAGGTTGGAACAAATGGACCACTAACGGTGAATTCAAAGCATTAGGTGTGGTAGATAATTCGTTGTATGTGTTGTCAAGAAGGTTTGATAATGATGGTTCTACCCTGCAGTCAGGTCTGTTCTTAGAACAACTTACTGAGGACGACATATTCTTAGATTCATTTCACACAACAAGTGCTTCAGGCAGTAGTTTTACAGGAGCACAAGGTCTCGAAGGACAAACAGTGCAAGTTGTTGCAGATGGCATGAAACATCCAGATGTCACAGTTACCAATGCTGGTAATTTTGATCTTACAAGGACAAGTTCATCTACACAGATAGGACATAGTTATACGTCAACTGCAAAGACTTTGAATCTTATATTGAACGCACCAGCACAAAGCACTATGGGAGAAAAGGTAAGAAAAGTTTTAGTTGATATACAATTGAATGAATCCAAAACATTAGAAGTTGACGGTGTGACTGTGCCTTTTAGAGAGTTAGGCACAAATCTATTAGGACAGCCAGTGACATCTTTTACAGGTTTCAAACGTATGCGTATGACAGGTTACCATACATCGCCGCAAGTTACATTCACAATCACTGACCCATTACCGTGCACCATATTAAGTATAGTAACAGAGGTAAAATTTGGCGCAGGAAAACTTCAAGGCGGTTAAGCAACCAGTTAGACACGAACTCAACTATCCACATTTCAAATACGTGGTTGAGAATTGTCGTGTTGCAGACGAAATGGAATGTATGTTGATGGGATACACCAAACAAAAATTGTTAGACAAATATGAACAATTGGAAGATGGCGTGACAGGAACATACTACAACTATCCATTCCTAGCGGCAGGCACTCATGTGATAGATGATGAAGTGTGGTATTGGTTCTTTGCAACACCAGTTGTCAAAGATTTTTTCATTAGGATTACCAGGGAGGCAGAACGTTTGATAAAAAAAAGTATGATTAAACACCCAGATAAAAGACATCTAGTGCAGGTTTGGAGCAAACATCATCATTCTGTAAAATGGTTAAATACACTAAAGTTTAAGCGTTTTGCATCGTATAACGTTGGAGACGAAGAAATTTATCTAGTGGAGAGGAAAAGAACTTAATGTGTGCACCAAAAAATGATCTAGCCAAATTAGCAATTATAGGAGCGGCCGCTTATGCATCAGGTGGCACCAGCCTTTTTGCTACATCATCAGCATCAACGGCGGCTACTGCTTCAGCAACAAACACAACCATACTGTCAACACTAGCAAACGCGGCAAAAGTTGCGTTACCAGTGATAGGTGCGGCAGGACAAGTGTATTCAGGATACATGAATGCACAGATGTTGCGTAACAGAGCCAATTTTACAGATTACCAAGTGGGTGTTGAAGAAGAAAGTTTTGCTTTGCGTAAGGTCAAAAGACAAAGAGCACTTGCACAACAATTAGGCAAACAGAGAGCATTGTATGGATTGAGTGGTGTTACCATTGAAGGATCACCAGGAGACATACTTGCACAGACTAGAGCCAACTATGCAGAAGACGAATTTATTGATGCATACAACACATCACAATCTATCCTAAGTAAAAAATTTAGTAGCACTGCGTTGAGAAGTGAAGCAAAAACGGCCATCATAGGTGGTTACACAAACGCGGCCACAACACTAGGCACAAGGGGTGACATCTTTACAACTGTAAGAAACAAACCCAACGTTGGACCAAACAGTGAAATTACAAAAACAGGTGCAATTAGAACAGCAACAGAAGGATCAAACTAATGGCTAGAATACCAATCACTCCACCAGAAAGACCAGACGTAATCAAAGGCAGAAGACGTAACATGCAGATGAACACGGAGACTGGTAGCAGATTGACACCAAGGAATAATTTTGCATTGCCATACCAAGAAGGCAACGCCGCTATTAAGATAGTTGACAACGTTTCAAAACTTGCAAACAACCTAGCAGACAAACAAGCGGTTGATGCCGCTTACGACAGAGGCCTAAGGACACAACAGGATTCAGAATCGTACGTTGCAAAACAAGGCACACCTTTTACATTGACAGGCGAGGCATTCCAGAAAGGTGCCAACGTTGCATACGTCAACAGCAAAACAATTGAATTAGGCAGAGAACTAAAACAAATTGCAACTGACAACCCATTGAACAACGACAAGTTCATGACCTTGTCAGAAGAATACAAAACAAAATGGAGTGAAGATTTACCAAGCAATTTACAAGCGGCACTCACAGAAAAATTCAACAGCGAACAGGCAAGATTCAGCACAACAATACAGACTAATTTGAAGATTGACGAAAGAAATACACAGATCAACACACACAAAGAAAAATATGGTTTGACCATGCAAAAAATAAAAGGAGCAATTGAAACAGGCAACACAATTGGCCTGCCTGAATATTTTGCAGAATTGCAATCTGAATTTGAAACATTTGACACCGTATACCAAGTTGGATCAAACAATCAAAATGCCAGAGCACAAATTACACAATTAACTATTGCAAAAGCAATACTAGAACAGGAATACAAAAACAGTGACACAGCAGGCAGGATCAAAATAAAAAATCAATTACAGAACGGCACATACACTTTTGGCGAACTAGGAGAAGAATATGCGTCAGTCATACCAGGCGGTTTGAAATTTGGAGTGAAAGATACAACAGCATTATTATCTGTAATTGACGAAACTGATAAAGTGATTACAGATGCATTTGCTGATGCAAGAGGCCTAAAAAATGATGCATTGGAAAACACAAATAAAAAAATTGCAGAAGGTAAAACAACAAGGTTTGTTACTTTTGCTGAAGGACCAGATGGTTTTGAAAAAACAGTTGTAGAACAACAACAAGATAATATTGATATTGAAGAATTGAAAGAATTACAATACAGTGATACTGAGATAGCAGACATTATAGACAAAAGAGCACAAGCAGAAGCAATTGGCGACTACACGTTTAGAGCAACTGTGTTGTCATTGCCACAGTCATCTACACTTATCACAGAACTTGAAAACCAATTGACAGAATTAGAATCTTCCAATTTATCCGCGGCAGAAAAAATTAAAGGCAAAGCATTGATCAACAAACAGATACAAGCAGTAGAGCAAGTTAGAAATCAAAAACGAGAAATATTGAACGACCCAAGCAAAGATATTGCGTCATACGTCATTGACAGTTTAGGTCTGAAACAAGATGAAAATTTATTCAGCGACGAAGGTTTGAATGCATTTAGAAAAAGAAGTGAACAATATTTCAACGTGCCTGTCAGCCTAGTAAACATGATGCCCGTGTCTGTTGCAAACACAGTTACAGGCAACATACTTGGTAAAACAAACGCTGATGAAATGATAAATGCAGTAGGAAATGCAAAAGCACAATACCCAGAAAATTTTAACAACCTTATCAAAAAAGCATCAAGGGTAAGTGACGAACCACAAACAGATGCGTTGTTGGTAGCGGCGGACGTTTTAGACACAGACGAGAACACTGCAAGACTGATGTTTGATGCCATTAGCCAATATAATGTAAATTTACAAGCATCAGACGGCAAACTGCCTGCAGATACTAAGACAGCAGTTGGCACATTTATTGACAACAAAGTAGGCGAGATATACAAAGACGGTGGAGCATACTATAATCTTACAGGTGCGGACACAGACCTAGGTCAGTCACACCGTGCTATGTATAAAGTGTTGTTTACAAAATATTTTGCACTACACGGTGACGAAGAACAAGCACATAGGTTAACACAAACACAAATGGACAAAAGTTTTACAACCATTGACATGCCAAACGGCACACAGGCATTGTTTAGCAACACAATAATAAAAACAGATGCGGACAAGGCACAAATTACAAATCTTGTAGAAGACATGATGAACAATCCTGCAAGATACAGCACAATAACAGGTGCACCTGATGGTTATGAAGATTTTGTTAACAACACTGACCAATATCTTTTTGTTTCAAAAAATGGTGGTATACAAGTGTTGGACGAAAACGGCACACAGATAATGTTTCAAAAACTACCAAGTGGTGCAGATGAATATGTGTATGCTGACATGACAGTTACACCACCAGGATTTAGGAAAGCACCTGCAGTGTATGAAGATGCAGAAAACACATGGGTGACAACATTGAATCTACAAACAAAAGAGTTTGAAAAAAATTATGATGAACTTGTATTTGTTGAAACTTATGACGAAACTGGAGACGGTGGATTTCAAAGAACAAAAACAATAAATGAAAAAATGACAGACTATGCAGACCATTACAACAAAACATTACCTTTGGAAGATAGGAAAAAATACGTTGATTGGATGGCCGGAGAACTAGATCCAGAACAAAGATACAAACCTGAATTGAAAGCAATTAGTATTGCAATGGTCAATGGTGATTTGTTAGATTGGCATTTGGAATGGATGGGCAACAACATAGAACATTTGAAAAAATTAAGAAATGGATTTGCAAGAAAGAAAATTTTACAAATATACAAAGATAGCGGACTGTTACAATTACCAAGCAACAACGATGCACCAATCACCATGTCACCGTTGCAATCGTTGACAGTGGTAGTGCGTGACTTAACGTCTGATGATTACTTAGAGTTCAGACCTGAACCAACAGAAATTGATCCGCTACAACCATAAGGAGCAAAGATGCCAGTAGAAATTACACAAGGCTCTTTACCTGCTAGAGATAAAACACAAGTAGAAGCAAGAGATACAAGCACATGGGAAAACTTCAAGACAGGTTTTGGTGTTGGTATCAAACAGACTACGGGCAGTTTGGTCACAGACATATTGGCGGCAAAACGTGCAAAAAGAGAATACGAACAAACAGGTGAGTCTGCGATACCAGAAGATGAATGGAATGAAACAAATGAATTTTTTGTTCCAGGCGTAGAGTGGGAACCACACATAACAATAGAATTAGCAGAACGTATGCGTGATGCATACGTGGCCAATCAACAATTTTCACAGACACCAGGCATAGCAAAATGGGGTGGTGCATTGGCTGGCGGATTGATTGATCCTGTAAACTTGATACCACTAGCAGGTGCAGTGCCAGGCAAAGTGTTAACAAGCATGGCCAGAGTAGGAGCGGCCAACGCCATGTTGGAATTTGGTTTGACTCCTGTGTTGAAAGCAGGTTATGAAGCACGTGGAGAAGAGTTTGGTGCGGATGACGTGTTAATGAATATGGGAATAGCATTTGCGGCTGGTGGTGTGCTGTCAGGTGGTGCAAGTGGACTTGGTTATCTAGTCAAAAGAATGCGAGGCACAAACCTAAACAGTT
>CERH01002357.1_pt1 | contig 10049 bp, 9 predicted proteins | sample 530991 | NCBI WGS metagenome assembly CERH01 (sample SAMEA2621191, study PRJEB7988) | marine metagenome | biome: marine biome (ENVO:00000447); feature: mesopelagic zone (ENVO:00000213); material: "saline water (ENVO:00002010), including plankton (ENVO:xxxxxxxx)" | depth 800 m | reverse complement strand
CCGCCGCGCCATGATCCGCATGCCCGAAGCGATCGAGGGGTTGCCTTGCAAGATGCTGTTGCAGGTTCATGACGAATTGATTTTCGAAGTGGCCGAGGACAGCGTAGATCGCTTGATCGACGTCGCGCGTGCCGTGATGCAAGGGGCCGCGGACCCGGCGGTGCATCTCGATGTGCCCCTAGTGGTGGATGCGGGCCATGGCAAGAATTGGGCCGAGGCGCATTAAAACTGCGCTTTAATGCCGAGAATCAAGTAATTTTCCGACAGAAGCAATCCGCAAGAGGATAGCGGAGCTCAGGCGAGGCTGCTTGCTCTATGCCCCCAAGGCGGTGTTCGTCGCCATGTTCGATCCGGGGGCAATGACCATTGTATGTCGCAATGTTTGCCATAAATTCACCGCCACTTGGTGTGCCCGGTTTCGATCCATTTCCGCTTTCGTGAAGACTCGGAAAGGGTGAATGTTTTCCGATTTTTTCCTGAATTTGCGTGAAACGCTCCACCAAACGCAAAGGGGCACGCTACCGCCTAAAAAGTCTAATGATAGCGCGCGCAGGAGCGGTTATACGCCATGAGGTCGAAGTGTAGACTGATTGGAGTGCATAAGTCAGTTCTTCTACGCAGCGCTGATACTCCGTCTCAAGATCTTGTTTCGCGCTCTCGATTACCCGCCTTTCCAACACAGCATTCTGGTGATCACGGTCTAAGGCAAGAAGGGCAGCTTCGAGATCGACTACCTGCTCCTGCAACTTGGAGCCAATATGTTTTTCATTCTCTAGTTCGGTATGAAGTTCTTCTACTTGGCCTTGCGACTCCGGGCACCGTTCCGCCAGCGTCGCCAATTCTTGAAGGTCTGCCTCAAGCCGAATTATGGTTTCCTGAGCCTGGCGCTCTGATATGAGTTGAGCGCTCAATGCCGACGCTAGAGCTTCTAGAGCTTCAGTATTGTCAGGCGTGTCAATAAACCCGCCACGGGTTGCAGCCTTTAGCTCTTCGGCCAACTCCCGAGTGGTAATATCCAAATCCAGTAGAAGTGCAGCTAGAGGTTCAAAGGTCTTGGCTCGTGCGGACCAATTCTGACACTTGGGCAGGGCTGTAGATTTTACTGCCTCGCCAAATGCCGCTTTCGCCTCAAGGTTGGGATTCTCCTCGTCGGGCGCTTCGAAAAAACTCATCCGGCGGCGGTACTTTCGCTGAAGTTGCAGCAAACTTGCTACGATCTTAGTCCAACCAGTCAAAGCATCAGCCGTGCTTGCGCTGGCGCTTAGCTCTGCCCCCAGAGCCTGAACCGGTGGCCGATAAAGTACTGACAGGTTTGAATCAGGCTTTTCCCGCAGAATAGAAGCCGCTTCGGATACGGTACAGGCGATTAACTTATCAGGTGTTCCAGTACTGGCAAAAATGCAAAAGCCATATCTGGACAAAGTGTCTTCGTTGTTGAGGAACGATGTCCAGTTTTTGTCCATGGTGTTGCCTACTCTCTTCGTTTGGGTGTCAAAGCCTAGTTCGGTGTATTGCTTTCTTTTATGAAGCAGCAAGACTATCTGGCGCAATGAGCGTTTCGGATGGTTGCCTCTCGAACTCCGACTCGTGCCTTGGATTTGTCGACCGCAAGTATCAAAACTGCGCTCACTTTTGCAGCCATTCGGTCTGCGTAGATAAAATCTAGCGCCAGCCTGTACGGCAGTTGCATTTAATTTATCGCTTTTGCTTTTAGCGTTGACTTGCTAATGCCCGTCCAAGACGGCAGTTGCAAAAAGGGAAATTGACATGAAAGTGATCATTCTGGGCGGGGACGGATTTTGTGGCTGGCCCAATGCATTGTATCTCTCCAACCGAGGGCATGATGTAATCATCGTCGACAATTTATCGCGTCGGAACATTGATGTTGAGCTAGAGGTCGAAAGCCTTACCCCGATTCGCCCTATTGGGGAACGGATTCGTGTCTGGAAAGAGTTGACCGGCAAGGAAATCAAATTTCATAACTTCACAGTAGGCGAGAATTATCATCGACTCCTGACGCTATTCAAAGAAGAACAGCCCGATGCGGTAATCCATTTCGCTGAACAGCGCGCGGCACCCTACTCGATGAAATCGAGTTATCATAAACGGTACACCGTCAACAATAATCTCAATGCAACCAATGACGTGTTGGCCGCAATCGTGGAATCCGATCTGGATATTCATCTTGTGCACTTGGGCACGATGGGCGTCTATGGCTACGGCACCGCCGGCATGAAGATCCCCGAGGGTTATCTCAAGGTCAAGATCGACACGCCCGAGGGCGAGGCTGAGCAGGAAATCCTGTATCCGACCAACCCCGGCTCTATTTACCACATGACCAAGTCGCAGGATCAGCTGTTCTTTCACTTCTACAACAAAAATGACCAGGTCAAAATCACCGATTTGCACCAGGGAATCGTCTGGGGCACCCAGACAGCAGAAACACGGATGGATGAGCGGCTGATCAACCGGTTCGATTATGACGGAGATTATGGCACTGTTTTGAACCGGTTCATTATGCAGGCAGCTGTGGAATATCCGATGACAGTACATGGCACAGGTGGACAGACCCGTGCGTTCATACACATTCAGGATACGTGCCGCTGCATCGAACTTGCGCTGGAGAATCCTCCGCAAAAGGGAGAGCGCGTGAACATCCTCAACCAGATGACCGAGACCCACAGGGTGCGCGATCTGGCGCAGATGATTCACGACATGATGGGTGCCGAGATCGCATACCTTGAGAATCCCCGTAATGAGGCGGCAGAAAACGATCTGCATGTGGCCAATGACCGCTTTCTCGGTATGGGTCTGGAGCCAATCAAACTCTCCGAAGGCGTGATGGACGAGGTACGTGAGATTGCGCAGAAGTATGCCGATCGGTGCGACAAGACTAAGATCCCTTGTGTGTCGCTCTGGCGCTAACCGATAGACTGAAGACCCAGATTGCCCAGTTTTTGGGCAATCTACACCCACCAAGACCGTGGACCCAGTTTAAGATTGATCCTGCTGCACTGCGGCAATATCAACGATTTCGATCAGATGAGGAATCTGTCCCCGCATCGGCAGGGAGAACCAATGGTACCTTTGGAGACCACAGCCAGGCTGGAAATGCGCAAGCGTGCGCAAGAGTTGACTGCCAGGCATGAGGGGCTGAGAGCCGAACAGGTTCTGAAGGAGGTCATCCGCCGGGACTTCCCAGGCCGGATCGGGCTTGTGTCCTCGTTCGGCGCAGAGGCAGCAGTACTCTTACACATGGTGGCGCGGATCGATCCCTATGTGCCGGTGATATTTCTAAACACTTGGAAGCATTTTCCCGAGACGCTTGACTATCGTGACCGGCTGATTGCTGATCTAGGTCTGTGCAACATCCAGACTGTACTACCGCGTCCCGACAGCCTGCGAGCCGAGGACCCCGATGGCACATTGTACGTGCGCAATGCCGACCTGTGCTGCCATGTGCGCAAGACACTGCCGATGATTAAGGCGCTGCGCGGTCTCGATTGCTGGATCACTGGGCGCAAGCGGGGACAGGCCGTAACCCGCTCCGACATGGAGCTCTTCGAGACACAGGACCGCTGGATCAAGGTAAATCCACTGATCGACTGGACACTCGACGATGTGGCCGCCTATTTCGCGGCCCATTCCCTGCCTGAACACCCGCTCAAGGCGCGGGGCTATCCGTCGATCGGATGTGCACCCTGCACCCGTGCGGTGCGTCCCGGCGAGGATGCGCGCTCAGGGCGTTGGGCTGACAGCGACAAGACCGAATGCGGCATCCATTTCGAGAATGGCAAAATTGTGCGGGGTCCGGTATAACCCGCAGCGATCACGTTGAGCATCCCGACTGCCTCAAAAATGCGCGATGCAAAAGACTAACCACTTGATACTTATAACAGGACGCATAACTCCATGACACATTCCCTGATCCTCGTCGGCGGCTTTGGCTTTGTTGGGCGAAACATACAGGACGCGCTGGCCGAGGATGAGAGATTTGCGCGTTCAGGCCGATAGTCATCGACGGTCTGTCTAATGCTTGCATGGAATATGAGGTCGACCTAGCCGCGACATATCAAGCCCGCTGCACAGGCCTTACTCGAGAGGCTGGACACGGGTAAGCACACCTTTGTTTTTCTCGTCGGAGAGAAGAACACGGAACTTGGAATTTAAATCGGAGACCAACATGATCATTTGCAACTCGAAAAATTTTATCTTTATTCACATCCCAAAAAATGGCGGGACTTCAGTAAGCAAGTGTCTAGAACGGAATTTGCGACCTCAAGACATATCGTTAAATCCAAACTTCGATGATGGTTGGGATAAATACGCTGAAAACTACAAAAAGAGATTTGGTCTTTTTAAGCATTCTCTTGCGAGAGACGTTGCAAAAGCCATGGGACCGGAAAGTTTCAAGGGATATTATGTCTTTACTTTTTCCAGAAACCCCTTTGCGCGGGCTTACTCGGCGTACACTTTCACGCTTAGGACTGATGCAAAATACAGACCTAATTCGGAGCGCTATCGAGAAATCAAGGACATGAGTTTTGAGGAGTTTCTAAAGAGCCGTTACGTCCAGAATCACGAACTTTTGCAGACAAAATTGCAGTCAAATTGGGTTAATGGATCGCCCAAACCGGTAGCAATTTACAGACTTGAAGAAGTCGAAGCTTCTTTGGTTAACTTGATGAAACGATTTTACGGCACAAATGATCATAAAGTCATTGTGCCCAAGGCAAATGCATTCAACGAACCTGATGCGTGGAAAAGAATGTCACCGGAAGCTGAAGAAATAATTCGCGCGCTCTATGCGGAGGATTTTATGACTTTCGGATATTCGGATCGTATTGAGAGATGAAAGGCGTACCTTGTTTTGAACGGAACCAAGGTGCGAGACTATGAATAAGACTATACCTAAAGCATTGGTCTCCCAAACCGATAAGTTTGTCGGCCGCCACACCCGCTATCCTGACCTGACTGGTAAGCGTCAGGCTGAGGGAGGCAAGCGCCTTCAAGGCGAAATCCCAGAAGGGCGGGAAGGCACGCCGCTGGTGACAATCATCACCGTATGCTGGAATTCGGCTAAGACGATCGAACAGGCCTTCCAATCAGTCCGCAATCAGACCTATTCCAACATCGAGTATGTAGTGGTCGACGGAGGGTCATCCGATGGCACGGTCGACCTTCTGAAAGCCCATGAAGACCTGATCGACTACTACGTGTCAGAACCGGACAAAGGGCTATATTTCGCTATGAACAAAGGGCTGGAGCTGGCCCGGGGCGATTACATCCTGTTTCTGAATTCCGACGACTGGTATGAACTGGAAACCGTAGAAAAGCTGGTTCAAGCCCATCAGGATAGTGGTTCCGATTTCGTTTCGGCCTTGGCCAACTACGTTGATGGCAACGGGCACTTCATCCGGGTGCAAGCACCATCGCCCTTCGATGCCGGGGTGGATTTCCGTATGCCCCTGCGTCATGAAACAATGCTGGTACCGGCATGGCTGTATGACGAATTTGGCCCCTATGACACATCCTATAGGGTGATTGCAGACCGGGTTTATACAGCGGGATTGTTCTGGAAGGGATACTCCCACTCCCTCTTACCCGAGCCACTGTTGAACTTTTCGATGGAAGGCGTGTCGAGCGTCAACCTCGACCAACTTTATGAAGAGCGTGAACGAGCACTGCGCGACCGTTACCCCAGCATGTCGGTGATGGCGATGCGTGACCTCACGGATCTCGAGCGGGTTTCGCCCGAGCGTCTGTGCGAAATTTCGCGCAATTATCGCAACCCGGAATTTCGCGCCGCCGCCACTGCCTATGCGTTGGATCGCGAGGCACAGGGCCACAAAGCCTGGCAGGACATAGATCTCAATGCCTTCTCCCCTACGCTGAAACCCCGCTCGGTCAATAATCAAGCCTCGGCCGCCGAACGCCGCGCCACTGACAGAAGACCCATCCCGACTGTCAGTGTGATTCTGCCGATCTACAACGCTCAAGAGACGTTGAGCGACTGCCTCAATAGCTTACTTGCCCAGACCCTTTCGGATATTGAGATCATCTGCATTGATGATGCCTCGCCGGACGGATCGGCTGCAGTCCTCGCCGATTATGCGCGTCGGGATAACCGCATCAGAATCCGCCGCAACGAAATTAACGTGGGCCTAGGGTCGACACGCAATCGGGGCATCGCTCTGGCCCGTGGAACGTACATCTTTCATATCGATCCAGACGATGTGATTCCGCCCGATGCGCTAAAGTCACTGGTTGAGCAGGCAGACAAAGATGGCGCCGACATGGTGCGGGGTGCTTTCATGCACGAACAGCTGTTGCTTGGGCAAGCATCCAAAGCCGTGCGCAAAGGGATTGATCCATCCGAAAGCCCTATCGTCAACACTTCCTTGGCCGCTCATCCAGACCTGCTGAAGTCGACTGAAGGGCACTGGTCGTATATTTACCGCACCAGTTTCGCAAAACGGGTGTTCTACCCTGAAGATTTGAAAATGGGGCAGGACAGTATTTTTCTTGTTCAGGCCCTCTGCCGAGCGCGAAAAGTCAGCGTGATCGCAGATGTCGTTTATAAGTATCGTGCAAATCCCAATAGTGCGATGAACGTGTTCAATTTTCGTAAATACCTTGACGAGATTGAGTGGCGGTATCGCGCTTGGACAGAACTGGTGGATAAGGAACACAGATCCCTCGGCGAACATCTGCTTTGCAACTATTGGAACATGAGGTTTTTCGAAACCCTGGATAGCCGGTTTGACGCCACGCAGAAATGCGATTTCTTCCGCCGCCTCGCCTATGCGTTTCAGGCTGCGGGAAATGGAGACCTTTCGAAAACCCGCAACTCAGCCCTTAGCTCATACTTCAAAGAGCGTCTGAACCATTTTGCTAAGATACCAGCGCGACAGAAGAAAACCGCCCAGATTAATGATACCTTGCGTATCGCCGTTCTCTCATCCAGCGACCATGGCGGTGCCGGTCTGGCTTGTTTGCGCAGCGTTGAAGCGCTACGGGCAAGGGGACATGAGGTGACGCTATACACTGTCTTTCCCCGCAAGAATGCGCCTTATATCTGGCGTGTGCCGATCAAAAGTGCTCATCATGCCATGGGTATCGAGGAAGAAACCCTTCGCAGTTCTTGGCGACGCATGGGTGTATTGAACCGGCAGGAAGAACCCGCTCTTTCCGCACGAGAGCTATTTTCGAAAACTGGCAGCGTCGTCGACCCCACCGCTCTAGGAGCCGTGATCGCCAATGCCGATATCGTGCATCTTCACTGGGTAGTGGGAATGCTCGACTATGATCGGATTGCCGAGTTGCTACGGGACAAACCCGTGGTCTGGACCTTACACGACATGAACTCGATCACCGGCGGATGTCATTATTCAGAAGGCTGTACGGGCTATGAAAAGGAATGCGACAACTGTCCACTTTTGACGGGACCCAGTGATCTACCACATAAGGCTTGGAAGAAAAAACAGCAGGCATTCGCAAAAATAAAGTCGCTGGATGTAATCTGTCCGTCTGAGTGGCTGGCAGGATGTGTGCGGCAATCATCGTTGTTGGGGAATCGGCAAGTCCATGTCATTCCAAACCTTTTCCCGTCAGATGACTTTGAGCCCATTAATAAGATAGTCGCACGTCGCACCCTTGGGCTGCCCCTGAATAAAAAGCTGATCGTTTTCGGCGCTGATAGTCTGGACAACCGACGCAAGGGTGGAGACATCCTGCGCGCGAGCCTGAAGCATCTGCGTGTAATGCCTAGAATGGCGGATGTAGAAGTCGTGTTTTTTGGGGGTAGCCAGCTAGACCTTGATATGCCAGTTCATAGCATGGGCTATGTCAATGATCCACACCGCCTATCACTGATCTATGCTGCAGCAGATGTGTTTGCTTTCCCATCGCGCGAAGACAACGCGCCGCAGACCCTTATCGAAGCCATGATGTCAGGCACCACCGCAGTAGCCTTCCCGGTTGGAAACGTCATCGAACTAATTAAGCATAAAGACACCGGATATATCGCGCGCTACGAAGATGCCGAGGATTTTGCCAAAGGTCTGGTCTGGGCACTCGCAGCCCCGCGCTCGCAGGAGGCGCTTGCGCGTGGCTTGCGCAGCCACCTCGTGGCACGTACGCACAACGATCCTGCCACCGCAGTTGCCCGTCATCTTCGCCTCTACCAAGAGATTTTGGAGAGCACACAACAGCCCCCAGGGGCCTGACCACTATTCTAAAGAGGACTGTGGTTATGAAAATTGCCATTCTTGGCGCGTCTGCCAGCGCGCAAACCATAACACACAACACTGGCGAGGTCACCGGCTACGCAGAGGTGATGCGCCGCGAACATACGGGTGCACTCGGGACCTGCGTGATTAAACAGTTCACTTATCCTGGTAACCGTCTGTCTGATGGTGGATTGCTGCGATTATCCTTCGGTTCAGGTTGGCTCAGCAACCCGACCCTACCGAAAAACCCGATGGCCACCGACAGCTACACCACGACTTGGGACGTCACCGATCTTGTTACCATCGACATGGGCCAGCGCACGCTCGATAACAAAGGGGTTCCATAGGCCACTTTCATTGGCCAAGGTCAAGAATGTGGCGCGGAAACCGTACGCCGCCATCGCATGACCATCGTAAGCGCTTTGCGCGACCTCGTAGAGAGCCATTGACTATGTCGAAAATAACCGAGGAAGACCCCGCTGTCGTCTGACCTCCACCGCCCGGAATCGCGCGCCTGCGCTAGGCCAGCACGTCGTGATCGGCGTAGTCCATGATGTAGCGAGTTTCGGTACCTTGGGCCGGATTTGATGACCTTGAAAGAGCGCTCGATAGCCTCGACCGGCAACAACCAAGCCTACAAACCTAGTTCTGGTATTGCGCGAGAAATCGTTCAGCCTAGGGCGAATAGGCCGGGGCTGATGTTGCGTCCGCTTCGCGATGATGAGGCGGTGAAGATCATCCGCGCCCCATGCTGAAATCACAGCAGAATTGCGAACTGGGTTTCGCGCCAATGTTCAGAGATGACCAATGCACAAGGGGTGTATAACTAGGGGAATGCGACAAGCCCTCTTGTCACTTTTTTTGTTATAAAACAATAACTTATCTGTTTTATATGGTGCCCAGGAGAGGACTCGAACCTCCACGGCCTTGCGGCCACTGGCACCTGAAGCCAGCGCGTCTACCATTCCGCCACCTGGGCAGGTGTCGTGAGGCAGGCGTTTATCGCTCGGCTCGGATGGTGTCAACGGCGATTTTGTCGCTTGGCTGCAATTGCCTTATCGTCTTGTCCAAATCGCGCGAGAGCGATAGGAACGTGAGGATACGCGCATAGCCTCGGAGGCCCGAATGTCAAAGCTTGTCACCATCTACGGCGGATCTGGGTTCGTTGGCCGCTATATTGCGCGGCGCATGGCGCAGGCCGGTTGGCGGGTGCGGGTAGCGGTGCGGCGCCCCAATGAGGCGATGCATGTCAAACCCTATGGCGTTGTCGGTCAGGTCGAACCGGTGTTCTGCAACATCCGCGATGATGCCTCTGTGCGTGCCGTAATGCAGGGGGCCGATGCGGTGGTAAACTGCGTGGGCACCTTTGACCGCAAGGGCAAGAACAGCTTTGACGCAGTGCAGGACAAGGGCGCCACACGGATCGCTCGGATCGCCACAGAAGAAGGGGTGGCACATCTGGTGCATTTGTCGGCGATTGGGGCGGATGCCACGTCGGACAGCCACTATGCCCGCTCCAAGGCGGCAGGTGAGGCAGGTATTCTCAAGCATTTCCCGGACGCTGTGATCCTTCGGCCCTCGGTGATCTTTGGCCCCGAAGATCAGTTTTTCAACCGCTTTGCCGGGATGACGCGGCTGGGCCCCATTCTGCCCGTGGTGGGTGCCGACACGCGGTTTCAGCCGGTTTATGTGGATGACGTGGCACAGGCTGCGGTCATGGGGGCCATGGGCCGCACCGCGCCGGGCATTTACGAGCTTGGCGGGCCGGAGGCGATCAGCTTTCGTGACCTCATGCAGCAGATGTTGCAGGTGATCCGT
>CERH01031586.1_pt1 | contig 10062 bp, 9 predicted proteins | sample 530991 | NCBI WGS metagenome assembly CERH01 (sample SAMEA2621191, study PRJEB7988) | marine metagenome | biome: marine biome (ENVO:00000447); feature: mesopelagic zone (ENVO:00000213); material: "saline water (ENVO:00002010), including plankton (ENVO:xxxxxxxx)" | depth 800 m | reverse complement strand
GCCGTCACGGCTGCATCGTCGGATCGCGGTCAAATACTGGCAGTTTCCGGTTTTCAACGCGTCCACAAGCTTTCTGGATGGTATCACACTGTCGATGCCGGTGTTCTTCTTATTGCGGGATTATCCCGACGCGGTGGTTGGATATTACTCATTGCTGCTGAGAGTAGCGACAGCCCCGATTGGCTTTCTCTCCACAGCCGTCGCGCAGGTTCATTTGCGGCGCATTGCCGAATTGGTGCATCGGGCCGAGCCAGCATTGGGGTATCTTTGGCGCACGACCTTTGCCTTGGCGGGGATCATTACTGTTTTCGGACTGATCCTCATGGTCTGGGGGCCGGCGATCTTCGCCCTCGTTTTTGGTGAAGACTGGCGCGAAGCCGGGGTGCTTTTGCAAATCCTGATGCCTGCCGTGGCTGTCAAATTCGTCGTCTCAACGTTGAGCGGCGTGTTCTCCGGTACTGGCAACAACAAACTCGGCGCCGCTTGGAGAGTGGGCGCTTTTGCGACAACCCTCGCTGTGTACCAATTCTTCTCCGGCACACTCGATGTACGCGGGTTTTTTCTTCTAATGGTAACGGTAGATTTGTTTCTCTACGCGATTCACTACGGCTTGATCGTTTATGCGGTCCGCTTCCCTAGAAAGGCCAGTTAAATGTGTGGAATCCTAGGAATTTTTGAGCTTGGAACCAATACCGCAAGACAAGCCGGCCCGGCCTTTGCTATGGCTGCTGCTTTGCGCCACCGGGGTCCAGATGATGAAGGCTTCGTTTCGTTCGATGGCGATGGCCGACCAGTGATCTCATGGGGGCCAGATACGCCGCAATCCGTGAGGGCCATGCTACCTGAAGGTTCTTCTAACATCAGAGAAACTTCAATGGAGACACGTGCGATTCTCGCTCATCGGCGGCTCAGCATTTTGGACGTGTCTCCGGCGGGGCACCAACCCATGGTGTCTCCTGATGGTCGCTACTGGATTTGTTTTAACGGCGAGATTTATAACTACGTGGAAATTCGTGCCGCACTAGAGGCCCAGGGGGAGACGTTTGTCACCTCAGGCGATACAGAGGTGGCTCTACGTGCATATTTGTTGTGGGGAAACCGTTGCTGCGAAGAGTTTAACGGTGATTGGGCGATGCTAATTTATGATCGGGTCAATCATAGCCTTTTCGTGTCAAGGGACCGCTTTGGAATCAAACCACTATATGTCTATGAAGACGAAACCCGCATTGCATTCGCGTCTGAAATCAAGGCCCTTCTTGAACACCCAGAATTTCAGATTTCGCCAGATGAGGATGTTCTGACGAACTATATTGAGAAAGGAGCCAATGAGTGGGACGAAAGAACTCCTTTCGTCGGAGTGCGGCGTTTCCCATTCGCGCATTTTGCAGAGATATCTTTGACGCAATACTCAGACCTGAAACCTCAGCATTACTTTCAACTCTCGGCAAACCGGTCGCGAGAAACCTTCGATCCAACACGAGCTCGAAAGTTCGCAGATGAGTATTTTGAATTACTGAAGAACGCAGTTCAGATTCGATTGCGCTCTGATGTGCCACTCGGCTGCGCTTTGTCAGGGGGACTAGATAGCTCGGCGGTTGTGTATCTGGCAGATGAAATCATGCGTGAACAAGGAGCTGACAAAAAGCTTAAGACGTTTTCATTGGTGCACAAAGATCCAAAGGACGCTGCACTAGATGAAAGCGGATATATCGACATTCTGGCCAACCAAATTGAGTTTGAGTCCTTCCGGCGCAGTCCGAACGTCGAAGATGTCCCGGAAATTATGAGCAACGTAATCCGTCACTGGGAATCACCGCCGGATGGTATGGGGTTAGCCGGTTTTGTGACGGTTGGAATTGCGAGCGACCTCGGTTTGGTCGTAACGTTAGATGGGCAAGGCGCCGATGAAGTGCAAGCGGGCTATCACCATACGCTCATTAGTTATCTTGGTGGGCTGAGCTTAAGGGAGTTTTTTCGAGAAGCCACTGCACTTAAACGAAACTTGGCGGCCACACCAAGTTATATTTTTCAACTGATCGCGCTTGGATTCTTGCTGAACCGAGCCGGACCTCGAACCTTCAACCTAGTGTGTCGTGTCCTTGGACGTAATTTTCGCGTTCATTCCACTGCGCTCGGTGGCGAGCTCCTAAGAAGCGTCGGTGAAGGTTTGGTTAACTTGGTTCATTACGCTGACGCTCGGTCGATGTACTATTCGATTGAGAGCAGAATGCCATTCATGGACCACCGCTTGATAGAGTTTTCGCTGAGTATTCCAGATTGCTACAAAGTGCATAACGGTTTCACTAAGTATTTTGCGCGCCTTGCGTTCGATGGAAAACTGCCAGACGAAATCACGTGGCGGAAAGACAAGATGGGTTGGCCGGTTCCTACAGCGCGTTGGATGAATGAGGACTTGGCGAAATGGACTGATGAAAAGATCTCGGCTTCAAAAATATTAAAGGGCCTTGGCTTCGGGGACCGAGTCTTTTCAAAGAAACTCAAGCCTCGTGCGATGAATGTAGCGATATGGCATGATGTCTTCTTCAGGAACCAACCGTGATTTCATCTGGACGCATCGCAGTCGACCCCAGTGCGCCTTTGCCCTTGGCGGGCTATGCCGCGAGGCACGCACTTGCGTCGCCTTCGACGGACGTGCTCGAGGCCAATTGGATGGCATGGCAAGAGCCAAACGCGGGGCTGAGTCTGATCTTAACGCTGGACACCCTGTTTTCCTCGTCCAGCTTTGAGGCCGCTTTGAGAGATCACTTGGCCGGGCAGGGCGTTGCCCTCGAGAACCTTGCGGTCATCGCGAGCCACACCCATTTCGCGCCGTCGATCGACCCCGAAAAGCCTAACCTAGGGGTTTGCGATCCAGAATATATCGACCATGTCGCCAAACAGGTCACCCGGTCTGTCCTTGGTGGTCTGGACACTGCTAAATCGATCACACGGGTCTCGGCCCATCGGTCTGTGGCGCCCGGATCCATCTATCGCCGTCGTCGGGGGGTGCGGGTCGTCAAGCGCTGGCCACTGTTGGAACGCGGTGCACAGATGCTTCCAAACGCCAAGAGGCCGATCCCCAGAACAGTGCGCATCTGGCGTTTCGAGGCCGCTGCGGGGGGGGCTGCGTTCGCTCTGGTGAGCTGGCCCTGCCATCCGGTGAGCCGGTCGGACAGCAACGCCATATCAGCTGATTACATCGGCCCACTGCGCACCATGCTTAGAAAACATCTTGGAGAGAACTGCCCAGTGCTGTTCCTGCCTGGTGTATGTGGCGACATCCGGCCGGACTTTCGTGGCAAACGCAAGCTTCGGGATATCTACCCCTACCTCTGGCAGAAGGGCTTCGCAGGCGCGGACGCTAGGCTTGAGAAGGCATTCGACGCAGGGCTCTGCCATGCGGCAGAGACCGCGCTCACCGCAGAGGCCGACATGACGTGGGATGCAACGGCGGCCCAGTGTTCAATAGACACTGTTCGGATCGACCTCGCCGACCTCCTTGGGGCACCGCAAACCGAGACAATGACGATCTCTGCGGTGTCGGTTTGCGGCCTTCATGTGCTGGCCGCGGGGGCTGAACTCACTTCCACCTGGCTGGCCGAACTCGGCTGGACCGGAGACGAACCGGATCGCATCCTGACCGGCTATACGGGCGCGTGTTTCGGATATCTGCCCACCGATGACCAGATCGCCTGTGGAGGATATGAGGTCTCGGGATTCGCGGGTCCTTTTGGATTGAAGGGGGGCTATGATCCAGCCCGACCCGTAGGCCCGATCGTGTTGAAGGCATTCGAGAAGGTGACCGACCAATCCCAAATCACACGGGATCAACAAGCCGCGAGACCGGGACAAGCACAATGACCGACATAGGTTATCTGGACCCGTGGCGACTGACGGTCGCCTGCGATGTCGTTCAGGGTTTTCAAGAGAGGGCGAAATGAAAAAGATACTCGAAATCCCGTTAAAAGAGCCTCGGAAATACATCTCGGGCAACGACCTCTTCGACGCGACCGAAGCCACGTTTCAGGGATGGGTTGGCGACACGGCATTCGTTGAGAGCTTTGTCATGCGCAAAATGGCGCATAGTGTTTGCGAACTGAGAACCGCCGATGAGCCCGTGAATGATGCCAAGGTGGTGGGTCAGGTAAAGGCCCGTACAACGGACGGCCTGCACAAGGGTTACATTGTCGAAACCGGCGCGCCAGTCACCGCCTCAGTGCCCTATCCCGAACAAGACATGCTGCAAGGCTACGAACTTGGCCAAGACAGCATCCGGCAGGGTGACAAATCCGAATTCACCCCGATCGAACAGATCGTCGCCCTGACCAAGGAAATGCACTACCGCACCCAAGCCGAGATATCAGGCAAATGGATTTTCATCCAACTTGATCTGAACCAAGCACTGCCAGAAGGGCCAAGCCCCTTTGAGATAAAAATCGTGAACAAACTGGGCACCAAGCTCACCATCTCGGAAATCGCCTATGAGGATCAACTGATCGGGCGGATCTACTTCGGAGTGTACAATCCATGATCGGTATCACAGACATCGCGTCCTGGACGCCTGACGGATATGTCGACAACCTTGCTCAAGCCGAAGCCCTGGGGTCCGACGCCGATTTCGCGCGCGACCGCATCGGTGCCGAGCGGCTTCCGGAACTGCCGGATGGCATGGAGACCTCAGATATGGCCGCCAAGGCCGTAGCGGCGCTGCTCGAGAAATCCGGCGTCGCTGCGGAGGCGGTCCAGTGCTTGGTCCTGTGCACGCAGAACCCCGACGGCCAGGGCCTGCCGCATACTTCGGCGATTGTGCAAACAAAGGCCGGCCTGTCGAAAAACATCGCCAGTTTCGACTATTCTCTGGGCTGCTCGGGCTATGTCTATGGCCTGCATATCATGAAAGGATTCATGGAGAGCGTCGGCCTGGATTGCGGCGTATTGGTGACGGCTGACCCCTATTCCAAAATCATCGACCGCTCGGATCGGGACACGACGATGCTTTTCGGCGATAGCGCCACGGCCACCCTGATGACGCGCAGTCCACGGTTCACCATTGGCAATGTTGCATTTGGCACGGACGGCTCTGGTGGGCAGGCGATCCAGAACAAGGACGGACGTCTGGAAATGGCCGGTCGACAGGTCTTTAATTTCGCCGCGACCAATGTGCCGCGTCAAATCCGGGCGCTGCTTGAGGATGCGGGAAAGTCGCCCGAGGACATTGACCTCTTTGCCCTGCACCAGGGCAGCCGCTACATCGTGGAAACGCTGGCCAAACGTCTGAGCGTGCCGCCGCAAAAGGTTCCCGTGGCGCTCAAGATGACGGGCAATACCGTTTCGTCCTCGATCCCCCTGATCTTGGAAAACCGGATCACCGATCCCGAGGTTAACACGATCCTAGCCTCGGGATTTGGCGTTGGCCTTTCATGGGCCAGCACAATACTTAACCGCACATAATTGCACAGCTTAACCCAAGGAGACACATATGACCCTGACCAATGACGAGCTCATGGACATCATTCGCGATGCCGACACACAGATCGATTTCTCCAAACTCGACGCCGATACGCCTTTCGACAGCGCCAATGCGGATTCGCTCGATCTGATGAACATCCTTCTGGGCGTGCAGGAAAAACTGGATATCGAGATCCCCGACGACGAGGTCGAAAACCTCAACACCGTCAACAAGATCCTGAGCTACGTCAACTAAGGCGACGAACGTGTCTCGATTTCGAACCCGGCAATACCGCGAAGGTGACGGTGCTGCGCTGAATGCGCTTTATGCCACCGTTACCGGGCGGCAAAGGACGATGGCCGAATTTGACTGGCAATGGTTGTCTGCGCCCGCCGGCCGTGGCGAGATGTGGTTGATCGAGACCGACGCGCCCGATGGCTCCCCATTGGTGATCGGTCATCACGGCTTGATGCCGCTCTATTTCAGCGATCGGGGCACAGATCTGATCGCGGGGAAAACCGAAAACACCATGGTGCACCCGGACTACCGCAAGAAACTGCTCTATCCGAAATTCGAAAAGCAGTTTCTCAAGGCGTATAGTGACCGGTTTGATGTCCTGTTCTCCACCGTCGGCCCTCCTGCGGCCCTGCGCCAGCGGAGGGCCCTTGGCTATCGCGCGGAGCGGCATTGGAGATATATCGAAATCGCCCTCGGTCCGCTTGCGATGGTTGGATTGCTGGCGTCCTTGGCTAAGGCAACCGAAGCACCGTCGCCCAAACGCGCCTTGGCGGGCAAAATGTTGCGCTTGGGGGCTAGGGCGGCCTCGGGGCTGCCGCGATATCGGCGCCGCAATGGCCCGTCGCTGCGCGAAAAGAACGGTGATTGCTCGGTCTCCTCGGATTTCTTCGGAGGGTTTTGGGAGACTGCGCGCCGCGCCTATCCCATCACTCCGCGCCGAAACCGCGATGATCTCGAATGGCGTTTCTGGGCAAACCCCAATGTCCGCACCCGAACTGTGTTCACCCCGGATGGCGGATCGGTTCAGGGATATGCTGTGATCACTGAGGTCAGCCGCTTTCAGTACCGGTTGGACGACATCGCGGTGTTGCCGAACGAAGCTGAAGCGTTCACCGCCTTGCTTCATTCGGTTTGCGACTGGTGCGCCTCCCAAGGTGCTCAGGTGCTCTCCGTCATGACCACGGATGATCCAAGCGGCCCGGGCGCCGCGATTGACAGGGCAGAGCTGCCACGCCTCGAAACCCGATGGCCCTTGGCAAAAATGCGAAAGGCCACCGGCCAGCCAATGCTACGCCACGCGACAGGGCGTGAGGGTCGCGACATTTCGGTCTCCGATTGGTATGTCACGCCTTTCGTCTTTGAGGGTCGTGCCTGAAGTGCGGACTTTGCAACGCCATCAACCGAACACGCCGGGTGGCAGAACCAAACACGGTCCCGTGACCTAACCTTGATAGGCATCTCCGCAGAGCGGAGGTCAAAGAAACACGCAAGCTGGCATTGTGGAGGCCGCTTGCAATGAGGATTTACGAAGATTGACTGAGCGACGTAAGTTTCAGCGCCTTAATCCGATCAGGGATTTTCGGTATCTTGTTGCGCGTGTTTTCCGCCGGGCTAAGCCGGCTGCGATCCGCAATTCGAGTATTCACAAGACGTCAAAGATCGAAGGCGGAAGTCAGGTTGTCGGGTCTGTCTTCGATCGCCACTCTTACTGCGGATACGATTGCACGTTTCTGAATGTCTCGGTGGGCTCCTTTTGCTCAATTTCAGACGGGGTCGTTGTCGGTGGCTCCAATCATCCCATGCATTTTGTTTCGACCAGTCCGGTCTTTTTGTCTCACCGGGATAGTGTGAAAACAAAGTTTTCAAAATTCGATTATCTCGATCTGCCAAGGACCCGGATCGGGAACGATGTCTGGCTCGGGCACAGCGTCCGTGTCCGGGCGGGTGTCAATATCGGCCATGGTGCCGTCGTGGCGATGGGGAGTGTTGTGACCAAGGATGTGGCGCCCTATTCCGTGGTCGGCGGAAACCCTGCGCGGGTGCTCCGTATGCGCTTCTCCGAAGAGGTCATTGAGGCTCTGCTGGCGACCGAGTGGTGGAACCTCCCCGACGAAGAGCTTGGCCGGTGGGCAAAATACTTTGATGACCCGGAAAAGTTTCTAAAGGAATGGGCACAGAAATGAGGATATTGCACCTTTGTTTGTCCTGTTTTTACATTGACGATGCAGGCTACCAAGAGAACCATCTGGTGCGTCAGCATGTGGCCGATGGTCACGAGGTTCTTGTCATCGCCTCGACAGAAATCTTCGATGGAAAGGGCGGTTTGGGATATGCCGAGCCGGGCTCTTACATCGGGTCGGATGGGGCAAAGGTCATCCGTATCCCTTACGTTGGCTGGCTGCCGCATAAAATCGGTCGAAAGCTCCGCATCCACGCGGGCGTTTACCAGTTGATCGAGGCGTTCGGCCCGGAGGCGATCCTGTTCCACGGTTGTGCAGGCAATGAGATCGCGACCGCAGCAAGATATGCGGCAGCTCATCCGGACGTTCTGCTCTACGCCGACAGCCACGAGGATCTCAACAACAGCGCGCGAAGCTTCGTGTCAAAGAACCTGTTGCATCGGATGTTCTACCGATCCCGACTGCGGACCGCCTTGCCGCAGATCCGCAAACTTCTGTGCATCAACGTGGAGGCCATGGATTTCATGGCCGGGCTTTACGGCGTTCCTCGTGACCAGCTCGAGTTTTTTCCGCTGGGCGGCCATGTGCTCGAGGGGCCGGACATCGCCGAGCGCCGGGCCAAGACACGCTCCCAGTTCGATCTGCAGGAGGATGCTTTCGTGTTCCTTCAGTCCGGGAAAATGACATCTCGCAAGAAACTGGCTGATAGCCTTGATGCCTTTGCCCGCCTGGAGGGCGCACATCTGAGGTTTTGGGTCGCAGGTCTTTTGACGGATGAGACGAAGACCGACCTGTCGGCCAAGATCGAGGCGGATCCCCGGGTGAGCTTTCTGGGCTGGAAAAGTCCGGACGAACTCAATGATCTGCTCTGCGCGGCCGACGCCTATCTTCAGCCCGGCACGCAATCGGTTACCATGCAAAATGCCCTGTGCTGCGGGTGCCCGGTCATTATCGACGATGTCCCCGGTCACCGTCCCTATGTGAGCGCCGGCGCAAGCCTCGTACACGATCCTTCCAGCTTGCTGAATGCGATGCAGGAGGCTTTGACCTGGGATCAAACGGGCAAACGCGCGACGGCTTTGCGCTTTGCCAAAGAGCAACTGGATTACAAGAAACTGGCAAAGCGCCCCCTCGAAGCCTGACGGCTGTCTCGTGAACTTTTGGAGGTCTTCACATTGAATCCCCTGACCCGACCCGAACAAATTTGCACCAATTGCGTGATGGACACGACAGATTCGGCCATTCAGTTCGATGAAAACGGTGTGTGCGACCATTGCCGCGATTTCAAACAGAACGTAGAGCCGAATTGGCACACCGATGCGCGTGGGCGGGCACAGCTCAGCGCGGTCATCGACCAGATCAAAGCCGCCGGAAAAGGGCGCGACTTCGATTGTATCCTCGGCCTCAGCGGCGGGTTGGACAGCTCCTTCATGCTGCATCTGCTGGTGAAGGAATTTGACCTGCGCCCGTTGGTCTTTCATGTGGATGGCGGCTGGAACAGCGACCTTGCGGTGAACAACATCCAGATGCTGGTCGATAAGCTCGGTCTGGATCTGTTCACCGAGGTGATCGATTGGGAAGACATGCGCGATTTCCAACTCGCGTTCTTCAAATCAGGGATCTCGCAGATCGACATCCCGCAAGACCACGCGTTTGTCGCGACGCTCTATAAATTCGCCAACAAGTACAATGTGAAACACATCATGAACGGCGGAAACATCGCCACTGAATGTGTGCGCAATCCGCTGGAATGGCTGTATTACGGCACCGACATGTGGCTGATCAACGACATCCGCAAGCAGTTCTGCTCGCGCCCGCTGGCCAATTATCCCTTCAGTTCGGTGCTGTTCCACAAATTCTACCTACGTTATCTGCGTCGGGTTCAGGTGGTGCGGCCGCTGAACTATATGCCCTATTCGAAAGAGCTCGCCATCACCACGCTGCGCGACGAATATGGCTGGCGCGCCTATCCGCAAAAGCATTTTGAAAGCCGCTTTACCAAGTTCTTCGAAGGCTACTGGCTGCCGACCCGCTTTGGGTATGACACCCGCAAGGTGCAGTTCTCGTCGCTGATCTTGACGGGGCAGATGACCCGCGAGGAGGCGTTGGAGAAGCTAAAGCTGCCCGCCTATGATCCTGACACTATCGACGACGAATTCGCCTATATCGCCAAGAAACTAGGCATCGGCGTCGATGAACTGCGCCATTATCACACCATGCCGCTGAAGAGCTACAAGGACTATCGCAATCAGGAGGCCTTGTTCAACATGGGCGCCAAGGTTCTGCGGGCGGTCGGTATCGAACGTTCGATCAAGCGGTGAACGCCATGCTGTGCATTATCGATTACGGCTCTGGCAATGTTGGCGCCATCGCAAATATCTGCGAGCGCGAGCGCATTCCCTATCAGATCACCGA
>CERH01080396.1_pt1 | contig 10065 bp, 6 predicted proteins | sample 530991 | NCBI WGS metagenome assembly CERH01 (sample SAMEA2621191, study PRJEB7988) | marine metagenome | biome: marine biome (ENVO:00000447); feature: mesopelagic zone (ENVO:00000213); material: "saline water (ENVO:00002010), including plankton (ENVO:xxxxxxxx)" | depth 800 m | reverse complement strand
CCCGCCGCGCGGCCTTCGGTCTCGAAGTGGCGCGGCACGATCTCGTCGATGCCGTAATGGCCGTCGATCGACATGGCGAGGCGGTAGCGCTTGCGCTGCAACCGGCCCGCGCGGACGACCGGGGCGACGCTCAGGATGTCATAGAGGGGCGCGAGGGTGAACCGCGCCCGACGGCCCAGACGCAGGCTGAAGTTTTTTGCGTGCCCGTCCGAGGCCCCGATCAGGAAGAAGAAGATCTGCGCCCGGAAGAACGTGTCCCGATCCTCGATGGGCGTGTCGGATTCCCGCAGAAGCTCCATGATCTGCGCGATGCGGGGGCCGCCCAACCTCTGGTATTTCATGGCAGAAGGGTAGCCCAGCGACTGGCAGATATCTTCTTGCGGCAGGCGCTTCAGGGTGTCGCCCTGCCAGACGCGGTCGAACCGTTCGACCGACAGCACGACCTGCCCGGGCAATGTGAGCTTTTCGACATGCGCGACGGGCAGGCCGATTTCGCGCGCCAGGGTCATGCAGAACAACTCGTTCTCGACGCTGTCGCTCAGGTCGATCTGCTCGGGTCCGGGAATGATGCCCATGGGCGTCTTGAAGATATGGCTGGTCGGCGTGATGCCGCGCGGCTTGGCCCATTGGCCGTTGATCCGCAGATAGGCCGTCTTCTCCTGCGCGCCGGCGATGGAAATCCGGAAATCCTCGTCTTCACCAAGGGCGAGCGGCGCGGCGGCGAGGTTCTTCAGGTCGGCGACCATCTCTTCTTCCGAAATGATGCGATACTGCATGTCCTGCTCGGACGGTGCTTCGTCCAGGGGCAGGAATTGCAGCGCACCGACACAGTCGCGCCCCAGCACGGACAACAGAGAGAACACATCCTTGCCCTGCGCCCCGATACGCGCGGCGATCTTTTCGCGCAGCTCGCCTTCGGCATCGGGCAGGAGGTTGTCGAAGGCGGCGACAACGGGATCGCCCTGCCATTTCAGCCTGGTCAGCGGCAGGGCACTGGCAACCGGAAAAGCGGCCTCGGACGCGAGCCAGTCTGGATCATAGGTGAAGGCGATGGCCCCATCCGTCGCGCGGGTCAGCGTGCCCACCCGCTCCCTTTCGTACCAGACGGCTGTCTTGCTTTGACGTGTGCGGCGGCCCGCGCGTGCGATGCGTGCCATCCTAGTGCTGCCCTGGGTCGGCTACACGGTCCGTCGCGGACAGTTCCGTGCCGAGGGCCTCGAGAAGGCGAAGATAGACATCGAGGCTGACGGAAACGACGCCGTTCTCGATGTCGGAAATGGTGGATTGCGCCGTGCCCGTCATCTCGCCAAGCTGCTTCTGGCTGATCTTCCGCGCCGCGCGCCGCGCCTTAAGCACGGCCCCGGCTTGGCGCAGGCTTCGGATGGGGTATGCGGGCAAGGTATCCATAGCCCTTTGATAGCTCAAAGGCGATATTTTGTCAATATAGCCCTTGAACTATAAATTCTACAAATAGCCCATGAGCTAATTTTCGGTCTCTGTGCGTAGGGAAAATTCATGCCGACCGGCATCAAGCAGCCATGCCATACACGGTAGACGATCCAGCACCACTTGCCCCGCCGAAGGCGAAAACAAACCCCACAAAAAAATATCCTCGGGATCATAAATCGAAATTATTATCCACAGGACATATTGACTCCATATGATCTCCCGATCATCCTCATCAGGAAAGAATCACCCGGATGGATCACATCGCCCGCACCACCAAGGACCTCGGCCAAGCCCTGCGTGCCGCCCGCAAGGCAAAGGGCCTGGCGCAGGCCGAGCTTGCCACCCGCGCGGGCGTCTGGCAGCGCACGGTGTCCAACATCGAGACCGGCGCCAGCGGCGCCAAGCTGGACACGATCTTCGACCTGCTGGCAGCGCTCGACCTCGAACTGCGGATAGTGCCGCGCAGCAAGATGAGCCCGCGTGACCTCGAGGACATCTTCTGATGGGGCGCAAGCGCGCCTATGCGCCGCTTGACGTCTACATGAACGGCCGCCGCGTGGGCCAGTATTTCCGCGCGCCGGACGGGGCCTTCGCCTTCACCTATGCGCCGGAATGGCTGGCCTGGGAGAACACGCTGCCCATCTCGCGCGCCCTGCCCCTGCGGCCCGAGCGCTACACCGGCCCGCCCGTGATCGCGGTTTTCGAGAACCTGTTGCCCGACAGCGACCTGATCCGCCGCCGTGTGGCCGAACAGGTGGGCGCGGATGGTGTGGACGCCTACAGCCTGCTCGCCCGGATCGGGCGCGATTGCGTGGGCGCGCTGCAATTTCTGCCCGAGGGCGAGGTGCCCGGCGACGCCCGCGCGCTGACCGGTGAGCCGTTGAGCGACGCCCTGATCGGCACCATGCTGCAGGATCTGGCGCAAACCCCGCTTGGCATCCGGGCCGAGCAAGACTTCCGCATCTCCGTCGCCGGCGCGCAGGAAAAGACGGCGCTTCTGTTCCACGAAGGGCAATGGGTTCTGCCGACCGGCACCACGCCCACGACCCATATCCTGAAGCCCGCCATCGGCCACCTGCCCAATGGCATGGACCTGACCGACAGCATCGAGAACGAGCACTTCAGCCTACGGCTCTTGGCGGGCTTTGGCCTGCCCGTGGCACGGACCGAGATCGCGGATTTCGCGGGAACACGCGCGCTGGTCATCGAACGCTTCGACCGGCTGCGCGCCCGCGACGGCCGCCTGATCCGCCTGCCGCAGGAGGATTGCTGCCAGGCCCTGTCCGTGCCCCCGACCCGCAAGTACCAGAACGAGGGCGGCCCGGGGATCGTGGAGATCTGTGACCTGCTGACCGGCAGCGACGAGCCGCAGCGCGACCGGGTGGATTTCCTGAAGGCCGTGACCCTGTTCTGGCTGATCGGGGCGACGGACGGGCACGCCAAGAACTTCAGCATTTCCCTGATGCCCGGCGGGCGCTTCCGCATGACGCCCCTTTACGACGTGCTGACGGTACAACCCTCGCTGGATGCGGGGGCGTTGCAGATCAAGGACATGAAGCTCGCCATGCGCGCGGGCCAGGGGCGGCATTACCGCGTCGCGGACATCCACGGCCGGCACTTTGTCGAGACGGCGCTGGCGGCGGGATTCTCGCGGGATCAGATTGCGGGGGTGTTCGAGGATATTCGGGAGCGGGCGGAGCGGGCATTTGACAGGGCACAGGCAGAGATGCCGCCGGGGTTTCCCGAGGGGCTGGTGGCGTCTGCGAGGCGGGGGTTCGAGCAGAGGGTGATGCGGTTAATCAAGTGAAACGACAGGTATCGAGCTGGGCAGAGAGCCTGAGGTTCGCTGCCTACTGCACGAGAGTCTGCAAGGCCGAGAGTAGAATGATCACCAACACAGTTTCTTGGACTAACTGATCATGCAAAGCTTCTGGTGCGAGTTACATTGTATTGCGCCAACCAGTGCGCTACGTTGTATGTCACAACTCGAGTTAAACGAAATGTCAACAAAACCAACGACTACTATCCGCATCGACCCGGAGGTCAAGCGACTTGCAGGCAAAGTGTTTGACGACATAGGCCTCAGTATGTCTGCGGCGATCAACACCTTTCTGAAAGCGGTCGCCCGCGAGGGAACTATGCCATTTGAAATCAAAACTGCGGCGCCCAGAGCGCATGTCACTAGAGGGAACGCAACGCTCAACCGCGCCTTTCTAGTGAAGAAGGACGAATTCTATACACAATATGAAGACGTAGCCAGGGAGATGGTCAAACATCGCGAAAGCCTTAAAGGCAAGGCTGTCTTTTGTAACTGCGATGACCCATTTGAGTCGGCATTCTTCCGGTTCTTCGTTCTTCACTTCGAAAAGCTTGGACTAAGATCGCTTGTGACGACATGTTTCGACGAGTCCTCGTTTGCCGGGCGGGAGTATCCTCTCGAAAGCATGGCGGGCGCCTACAAATCCGTTGTAACAGAGGTGCCTGAAACCCCCATGATCAGACCGGATGGCTCTTTGGACTTGGAGCCACTTTTTGCAATGCCTGGGAACTCGTTGGAGCACCTGCAGGGCAACGGAGACTTTCGATCTACAGAGTGTAGCAAATTGCTTGAAGATGCTGACGTGGTCGCGACAAACCCGCCCTTTAGCCTTTTTCGCGAATTCATCACTCAACTAGTAGATCACAAGAAGGAATTTATTATCCTTGGAAATATGAACGCCGTAACAACGAAAGAAATTTTTCCTCTCTTTCGAGATAATCGAGTTTGGTATGGGGAGACGATCCGTTCTGGCGATCGCAAATTTCACGTGCCCGACGACTATCCGCTAAATGCCGCCAGTTGCGGCATCGATGAAAGCGGCAGGCGCTTTATACGCGTAAAGGGCGTGCGCTGGTTCACAAACCTAGAAACCAATCGACGTCGCCAACCTATTGAACTTACGCGCGTTTATTCGCCTGACGATTTTCCTGTCTATGAGAACTACGACGCAATAAACATTGGGCGCACCCAGGACATACCTTTCGATTATGATGGAGTTATGGGTGTGCCGATAACATTTCTTGACAAATATAGCCCTGACCAATTCGAAATTATTATGCTTGCAAACGGAAATGCGCGCACCAACGTCGCTCCAGAAGTACTGGCGCAGGTGAACTATAGAGCTCATGTCGAGGACAGAGGGGGTGTAGGCATCATCAACGGCAAACGTGTCTACGCCCGCGTGCTAATCCGCAAGAAAACATCATGACCAGCCAACTGCGCGTTCCGTGCGCATATCAGGGTGGCAAACAACGTGTTGCTGCTCAGACAGTAGATCAACTTTTGGAAGCTGCACCAAGTCCCAATTCTCAGTTCTATGATTTGTGCTGTGGATCCGGAGCGGTATCAATTGAGTTGGTCAATCGTGGAGTTGACCCATCCAGAATTTGTATGCTCGACATAAGCTCTTGGGGGAGTTTTTGGTCAGCGATCGGCTCTGGCCGATTCAATATGGAGATCTTTGATAAGTACTTAGCGGAACTGCCAAACAACAAGCGAGAAATGAAGGCTCATATGCTGGCGATTTCGTCACTGCCCGTAGGGGATCATGAAGCGGAACTATATCCCATACTTCAGGCATGTTCTTTCGGTGGCAAGCAAATCTGGCGCCGAGGCGACACTTGGGCGAATGCCTGTTTTCGGAATTATTGGGAGCCAACGGCAACGAGCGTACGCCGCAGCCCTGCGAATCCCATGCAGCCGTCACCGAATGAACTGCGCCGAAGAGTTTTAGCACTTGCACGGGGGATGATCGGGGTAACGTGCCTAAAAGTAGATATTATGACGTTGCTGGATAGCAGGTTACCGCCTGATGCGGTCGTATACGTGGATCCACCATATCAGAGTACAACGGGCTATGGTTTTGACTTTAATTTAATGTCTTTCATTGATAGGTTTAGGAGGCTTAATTTAGCTCCCCTCTTTGTGTCTGAAGGGGCACCCTTAAATGAGGAGTCATTGCTTCTGACATTTAGTGGCGCAAAAGGAGGTATAAGTGGCGTCCGAAAAGGAAGACACCAAGAATGGCTCTGTCGCTTCTAGAGCAGGCCCAAAAGTCTAGCATTTCGAGAGCTGCCGTTTCTTGCCAAGATGCTTGAAGCTTCCTTAAACTCTTCCAGGTCAGATTCGGGAAAAACTGACAGGTAAAAGTAGTCGTCTGCGACCTTGGTAAACGTAATGATCTTTCGTACTAAATGGTATGCTTCACCTTCAGCTCTAAATGCGTCTGTGATTTTTTGACCAGACGCGTTCTCCCCTTTTATTTGCAACCGCCACGTTCCATTGGCATTGCTTCCCTCGGGGTAGAGGATGGTGTTCTCGAAGTAGTCCTGCCCCTTAAAGTTGATGGTGATGTTTGCGACCTGATCTGTATCGCCTGGATTGAGTCCAAAAAACTCAACGCCACCACGCATAAACTTCGCCTCACCCAAATCGAAAGGCGTGCCGGTAGGATCTCCAGTCTCGATTAGGGACCTCTTAGATAAATCAAGAATATTTCTTGATCCACCGGTCATCTCCCTCGTCTCAAACCAAATCGTCTGAGTGGGCTCCTCCACTTCAACCGATACTATCTCAGTGGGCGCGACAACAGTCGCTACTGTAGCCTCTTGTTCTTTAGTAGCCTGCTGCTCAGTTGAGGTCTCCTGATAGGTGGAGGTAAGTCGTGGGATTTTTGCTGGAGCGCCATTCCCGAAAAGAGGTACTTTCGAGTTATCCTTTTTCCGAGCACTTACCCTCCGGACACGATCGGCAACTTCCTTTGTAACATATCCTTCGCTCAAAAGTTTTTCGATTTCATCTTGAGACTTGATCGGCATAAGCGAAGCTCCGAGAGCGTCCAGCCTATGCAAATATTCAGTTACTTCTTTTGAAAGGTTAGCTTCGCCAGTACTGTCATCACCGAAGGAGATATGCACCGAGCTTTCAAAATTCGTCCATAGCCCGCCGCCAGTGAGATTATGCGAGCCGACAATCAGAAGCCCACTATTATCTCCCAGAAAGTGATAAATCTTGGAATGAAATGTTTGGTCTCGTTCGGAGTGAACCACATTCAGTGAATCTGTGTACAGTAAAAGAACCGTTAGCGCTTCATAGGAAGTTCCACCAAGATCCACACCAACATATGCGTTTACTGTACCGCCACGAGCATTGAATTTCTCGAGACCATCCTTGATTCGGAGCACTCCGCTATTTTTTGCGAAAGCGACGGCAATGTTCAGTGTGTGGTATTCGTCTGAGGCCAGCAATTCCAAAAGTCGATCACCGAGTTGACCCGAAAAAGGTTGATTCATCAGCTCCATAAAAAACACCTAAATTGGACCACCATAGCGTCGGGTCGGAATCACGTCATAGCCCTGGCGAAAGAATACGAAGTCCGTGACTTTTCCTCAAGCTACCAGGATAGCGCCCAAGCTCGTTGGCCAGCCAGCGTTGCGGATTTTTACGCGTCAGTACATGAACGCGCGCTCTGGGGCGCTTGCAACAATGCGATCCCCTACCAGATCCCCACGGCATCACTGCCGAGCTTCAAAGATCACCGCCACGCGGCTCAAGATGTCCACGGGCTCCCCTTCTGAGAGGACCCTGCACGCCGCTATCAGATCATCCATCCGAACGCGAACGGCGTCTCGGACGTCATCAGGCTGCGCGCGAAAGGCGCTGTAGATCGCATCAATGCCAAGGTAATCGGGGATTTCGCCGCCCGCTGCGCTGCGCTGGCTTACGGCTTCCTTTGCCTCGATCCAGAAGACATCCAGTTCGTGCGCCCAGGCTTCGGCCAGTTTTTCGAGCGCCGGCAGAGTTAGATCTCCAAACTGCCCCCTGCCGCCATCTGTCACTGTGCTGGAGGTCAAGAAGCCTGCCAGGGAAGCCAGCAGGGAAACTGTGCGTGCCGGGCGGATATCCCAGTGTGTCAGTTGGCCGAGAGTGCCGCGCAAACGGTCCAAAGTCTCGGTCACCTGTGTAAACTCAGGGCGAACGTCATGACGGCCGAGGCGGCGCGTTTCGGCATACGCATCTGCGAGAAGCCGAGCAGCCTCAGTCTGATCTCCGATGATCTCTGCTCGCCCACCATCGTCACGCACAGCCAGAAGGCGCGGAGGCAAGACCGTTGGGTCTTGAGGGCTACCAGTACGCCCTCCAAGTAGGAGGATCGTCACGGGTTGCCGTGATGCAAGCAGGGACAGTTCTGCACCCCACAGGCCGCGCGGATTGGCACTTTGCACACGTTCGAACACCTCGTGCGGCACCGATCGGCGTAGCCCTTCGATCTGATCGAAGTAGTTTCCAGACCGCAAAATCCTTGGCTTCTTGATCTGATCCAGAACCAGGTCAGTCAAATCTCCGGCCGCAAACTCGACCAGTTCCGAGGGCAGGTCATCCGCACCGACCCCAGACAGTAGGGCAATGCTGGCAACACGGGCGCGTGCCTTGTGATCGGACGACAGAACCAGGCCCGGCAGATCGAAGGTGTGGTAGTGGATACGGGGGTTTGGGCTGTCGATCCTGTCGATCCGACCCAAGCCTTGGATCAGGCTTTTCACGTCTGACGTCACCCCGATAATCCCAAGTGCTGGCGCAAGTTGGAGGTTGATTCCCTCCGCCATCTGAAAGGTCAGGAACATGGCCCGCAGCTTCATGGTATCGACATGCTTCCCGTCGATTCCGAAGTATTCCTGCGCTTCGGCCCCGGATCGGATGTGATGCATCTTTTTGCCCGGTTTGATCCGGGCACCTGGGGCGACCACATAGACCTCGGGACCCCGGCCTCGATGCCCCGCCAAAAGGCGCGCATACACCTCGAGCACGCCGACGCGTTCGGCGAGGAAGATCGCGTGACTGTGCTTGCGCAAAATACCGCGCATCACCTCGGCACGTGCCTCGTCGATGCTATCGAGGCTCGCATGGTTCAAAAGGCGCGTGATCCTGTCGCAAATCGGTGTCTGGGACTCTTCGACCTCGGACGACATTTCCTCCGGCAGAACACCTTCAGGCACCGCCAGTCGGCGCATGTTTTGTCTTTCGGCGCGTCGCAGGTTCTCGCCGATTGAGGCGCGTCCTCGTTGGTCGGCTTCGCTGTCGCGTTCTCGCGCCCATTCTTCGCGCGCGAAGATGATTGATGCGCGGAGCAGTGCTAAGAAATTACGTATGTGAATTCGTGACTTATCGTGAAACTTGATCTCTGTCTGGCCTGCGCGTTGCGGATCTGCGGAGACAAGGGTGATCCCAGTCGTGATGCATTCGGCCAGGGTCTTGATCCGCGCAATGATCTGGCGCTGCTGGTCGGTGAGCGCCGTGTCTTCGCGATGGCTGCGGGTGAGCGGGTAAACAAATGCACCGCTTTTTCTGTTGGCGCTTTCCCCTATGCAAGCGCGCTGGCGGCGCACCACATAGGGCGCGAGGGCATCCGCCAGGCCTTCCTGCAACGCGCTGATTTGCAGGCCGTCTGCTTCAAGTTGGCGCTCGATTTCAGCGACCTCTTCCCTCAGGGTCTCAGCGCTGTGGAAAAGGTCTTCCTGCACATTCTGCGCTTCGATTCGACGATTGACCTGATCCAGCTGCCGAACAAGCTCCCCCCGTGCGCGCACCTTGGCCATATGCTGGTTGATCTGATCTGTGATCACCGGCGGCACATAGATCGACGCGCGCTTTTCATGGAAAGCCAGCAGACCATCGAGCCCTTGGTTGCCCATCAACGTGGCCGAAAGACAGGCCGTCCAAATGGCCGGGCTTCGTTCGAACACCAGCGAGCGCGCAGAAGGCGCAAGATAACGCGAGCTTAGCCTGTGGCTTTCATCCACTATCATCGACGCGGACGAGCGGACGGCGCGGTTGATTTCATCCAACTCGGCGGCCTCGTCCTTTTTCTGGCGAGACAAGTGGCTGTGCTTGATCGGCTTGAAATTTGCAGGCGCGTTCGTCGTCCAGTTTTTCAGAACGCTGGCGGGGATCAAGGCGAGCGAACCGAGGCGCTGTTGATCTGCCCGCTCACCCCAGGAAAAGACGGTCTGCGCATGGCTGACCGGCAGCACGGTTGCCAGGTGCTTTCCGATGTCCGTTTTTCCTGCCCCAGTCGGGGCCTCGACGAAAGCAAAGCCGTGTTCGTAAACCGTTCCCGCGGCCTCATAGACCAGGTCTGCTTGAAATGGTTGGGGCGGGCGACCTGCACTCGTGTTTCCAGCCACGCGCCAAGGTGTGAAGGTGGTGGCTTCGTGAACGGTTCGCGCAACCGCCTCCTCGGGTGTAACCAGCCGGATGAGCGAGCGCAGGATCTCCAAGGCTATTTCCGTCCAGTCGCGGCCCATTTCCCAGTATTGCTCTGCGGCGGCGCGCCTTGCATCGGCGACCTCCGGCCAGGCGTGGGCATCGTCCATGAATTCGAGGTTGCGGCGCAGACCGTTGATTGAAAAATTCGCGCTGCCCGATAGAGCAGAGCTTTCGCCAATAATCAGCTTTGCATGCAGCATGGGCGGTCTGCGACCCAGCTTCGCCTCGGCAAGCGCTGGATCGAAAGCGCGAAACTGGATGATACCTCGCTCGATCGCATCCATCGCGAGAACGGCGCGAAGGTCAGCCAA
>CERH01045962.1_pt1 | contig 10078 bp, 18 predicted proteins | sample 530991 | NCBI WGS metagenome assembly CERH01 (sample SAMEA2621191, study PRJEB7988) | marine metagenome | biome: marine biome (ENVO:00000447); feature: mesopelagic zone (ENVO:00000213); material: "saline water (ENVO:00002010), including plankton (ENVO:xxxxxxxx)" | depth 800 m | reverse complement strand
TAGCCTGACGCATATAAATTGCAATTATTTTTTCCATTTCTTTTCTATAAGCATGAGCTTGTTCTCTAATAGATGGGTGAGCATTATTAGAAATACCTATTAATTTATTTACACATCTCTCTGCTGTTTCTTCAGGAGTAAATCCTCTATTATCTGTAGTTTCTATATTTACAGAAAAATCATTTGACATCCCTAATGAGTTAAACATTATGTTTTTCTCCTAACAACTTTACCAACTCGATACTCATCGGTTGTTTCTTTTGCTTCTCCTAATTGTTTTAGACTAGCAAGTGCTTCTTTAAATCTAAGATCATACATTCCCATAACATCTTGTTCGCCTTTCATAAAAGTATATGCCTCTATCAAAGATCCATATAACAAAGTTAATTCTGCATTCTCACTTAACCAAGTTGTTCCTGAATCAGATCCTGTAGTAAGACTTGTAGGTCTATAATAATAATCTAACTCAGCAGTATAAGCTGCATCAGGTGTTGGGGCTAGTATAAAATTATCAACATCATAGACAGCATAATATCTAGGTGCTCCGGTAGTGGTGGAATCAGGAGTATATGTTTGTAGAAAACTGGGGTCTTTCATCTCAATAAAAAATCTATCCCCGTCTGAACCAGCTAAACTTAAAGAAAAAGAAGCAAGATAGTCAGAAGGAACAGCCAGATATTGATTACTTGTTGTAACAGAGCCACTAGCATTCTTTTTAAATAAACTTAATTGAACTGTTTTTAAAATTCTTTCTTCTGCTAATCTTATAAATAAAGGAAGATTATTAACAAAAGATGTTTCAGAATTTTCTGTATAATCTTGGATAGCTGATTTAAGTTGTGCGTATGTAAAACTCATGTATTTATCTGACCTCCCATACCACTATGATTTGTGCAATAATAATACAAGGTAGGAGCACCAGAAGCTACCTCTATTTGAGTGTATGCTCCAGAAGAACCGGGTGTTCCATTTGTTGTAACACCGGTTGTATACTCACTGCCACTGCCATGTGTGCCGTTTGAAGTAGTTGAAAACCTAAGAGGATGACCAGAATTTGAAGAATCAGACTGATCAAATCTGTATATGCTACCTTCTGAAAAATTTAAAGTTGGAGCTCTTACTCCATCAATATAAAAGTAATTTGACCCATAGTATGATTGAACAGTAACTGTGTAGGTTGCTGCAATACTTACAGCTGAAGTTGATATAGTAACTGATCCTATAGATCCGGCTACTCCTAATCCGGTTAGTGTTGCTGTAGGGGAACTGTCTGCTTCTGTTTCTGTATCAATACTAGTAACATCTCCTCCTATTGTTACACCACCAATTCCACCACTTGCTACAAGATTATTTGAATCAAATAAATTTAAAGGATCAGAAAAACCAACAGGATTAAAACCATATTGAAAAGATCTTTGTTCAGAAAGATTTGTTTCTGGTCTTGGATTCCTTAAAGCTTCTGGATCTACAACATCTCTAGGAGGAAAAAGTTGTGGATGTTTAGGTTCATACTCATCCTTACCAACTAAAAAACCATTCCACTCTCTACGCATATCCCTTAAACGATATCTGAAACCAGATCTGTCTGATATTCCATAAGCATTTTTGTCACTAGCAAAACCCATTAAGTCCTCAAATATTGTATACTAGGTTGTAATTTTAAGGATGTTCTACCCTCGTCTTCATCAGCAGCTCGTTGGAACTCTTCTTCATATACAGATTTTAATAACTGTATTCTGTCTGGTGCTCTTTTCATGGCAACATAGTAAGATAATCCAGCAACCATACAAGGATAAAACCTGAAAGGTAAATCGTTAGTATTTACTAAACTGTCTGCATCTTGTATTCTACGAACATAATAATAGATGATTTGATCTGTAGAATTTTCAGGAGTTGGATAAAAATTAAGAACTGGAGTAATCTGTCTATCAAAATAAAACTGACTAGGTCTACCCGTACTAGATTTGTTAGGAACTGTAGAGTATTCACCACGACTAATTCTTTGAACAGATAAGTCTGTATTGTCCCTTCTTAAAACAACTTCAAGAACATCAACAACATCACTGGCTATTGTTACAGTGGAAGTTCCTGATGTAAGTGTGACTGTGGCTTGATTAACAGTCCACAAGTTAAGACCTCTATTAGACCAATCAGCAAACATTAAATTTAAAGAACGTCTTGCTGTCTTAGCATCATAGCCGGTCCTAACTTCTAAACCACATCGTTCATAGGCTTCTTCTATCACCTCTGCAACGTCAAGTTCAAAATCTCTTGATCCAGATGTTGCCATTAATAAACACCTTTAAAAGTAGTGCCTTTAACTTGAATGCTTGGAGTTCCTTGTATTTTTCCACCACCAGCAAAACCTTTTTTCTTCATCATGCCACCTTTAGCAAAACCTTTCTTTTTCATCATGCCTCCAGCAGCCATACCTTTTTTCTTCATCATGCCCCCAGCAGCCATACCTTTTTTCTTCTTAACAGAACCTCCATTTTTCATAAAGCCCATTTTATTTCTAACTTTTTCAGGTAATTTAGCTAGTCCAGGATTCTTAGAAACATCAACTGCTTTTAACTGACCTCCCTTAGCATATCCTTTCTTTTTCATCATACCTCCACCGGCAAAGCCTTTTTTCTTCATTCTAGTGGATCCACCAGCTGCAAATCCTTTTTTATTCTTCTTCATCATCTTGGTCTCCTTCTTCATTAGATGCATATAAATTATCAAAAGTTACACTCGGATCGAGGTAACTACTGTGTATTTCAGCAGCATGAAGGTACTGACTAGGTTTAAAGTCTGGTGGTCCTTCTCCTGTTTCCCATAAAGCAGGGCTCGTAGCCCTAACCCTATTGTTTGGTAGAGCAACAATATTGCCTGTCCATTTTCCTGCGTCTGTCAACTGCAACACATGACTTTGTTTGTGTTGTGCAGGGTCATCAGCAATATGATTCTCTGTATAGTCTACAGTAAATAAGTATTTACCCTCATAAAATTCTCCGTCTATTTTACATATCCACGGACTAGAACTTACACGTTCTAAAACAACTACAGAATGATGGTGAGAGCTACAATCCCAAGGTTGTACTAAATGAGTTTCCATTCTTTCAGGAAACTCTTCATACCATTGATCAGCAACTAAAGCTGTGATAGGCATACGAGCCCACATAGCTCCTCCATGAACATTTTGCTCATCCGTATCATCTGATTCGCAACCCGTAAAGACAACTTGAAAACTTAAACATCTGTCTGGTATTGTATTAACAGCAATAGCTAAACCATGAATAAACTCACCATGATAATTTTCATGATTGTTTGTATATTCTTTTCTAATCCAACATTTAAAATGAGGTATGTTACTAATTAAATATGACATGATAGATTTATACCTTTACTGTTCTTTTTCTTCTGTTTGATAAAACTGCTCCACAACCTCTAGCAATTTCACCACCACCTTTTAAATTTCTTACTTTCGCTTTTTCCGTGTTCGCAACGACTGTTTTACCTTTTGCACCTTCTCTTTTTTTCTTTCTGGCTGTTCTGGCTCGTTCCGCTTTGGTAAGACTTTTAGCTTTAGCTTTTGGTAAGCATCTATCAGGATTTTTCTTATCTTTTGAAGTGCCACAAGGACCTTTGATCTCACCATCTGTACCTATCCTAACCCAGTTTTGTTTTAACCAATCTTTTAATTCACCCATCTATCTACCTTTTCTTCTGCCACCTTTTGCTTTTTTAGCATAGTTTGGGTCTTTACAATACTTTGATGCAGCTAAGTTAGCATAAGCAGATGGATAAGTATCAAAAGTTCTTTTTGCCCATGCCTTTCCTTCTGGACAAATCTTACTTCCTTTACTTTTCTTAGAAACTTTACCACCTTTTTTATAGTATGTTAATCCTTTAGGCATATCCATTCTTGGCATATGTTATCCTCTCTTCTTTTTCCCAGCACAATAGGCTCTTTCACTAAAACCTCTTGGACGTTTACAGTTTATACCACGTTTTCTTTTTTTACTCCACTTTTTCTTTTGAGGAGGTTTACTTATTTGTTTTGATATTTGAGAACGTGTAATAGTCATTAACATCTCCACCTTTTTCTAGCTTGACGTAATCGACTATTAGGATCTTTTGCTGCCTTTGGAAACTTTTTCATCTGACCGGCAGATCGTGCACAAAAAGATTTTCTTCTAGCTTTCTCTTTTTCTGTTAGGTTCTTCTTTTTAGTAACAGCAGTTTTTAATTTAGAACCTGGATTTAATTTACGATAGGCTTTAACACCAGCCTCCGTCATACCAGCACCTTGTTTAGTAGGACGAAAGTTTTTCTTATTTCTTGGTGGCATTTTACTTGGCTTTCGTTTCGCCATGTTAAGCTCCTATGAAAAGAAAATGTTCATCCTGTCAATTGTGCCAACAGTATAAACAACTGATAATCCATTTGGAAACAATATACCTTCATCAGGTATTGTGTTATCTATTGTCTGGTTATTTGTTCCTATAGTTCTAGCACTGAATATCTCTGTGCCATCTTCGGGAGTGCCATCAAAAAACTGAATTAAACCAGCAGATCCTCCAGAGACTATTGAGTATCCCCTTAATCTTACCCTGTTTCCATGAACTTCTTGAGCTGCATCAGAAGTAGATCCTACTTTTAAGTTAGCTGCAAACTGTGCAGAGCTAGTTATTGACGTTATCGTCTTAAAAAATTTGCTTCCTGACACAGCTTCTGCTGAACCTGTTGAGGTAATCACCTCTGTAATTGTATTACCAAAAACATCTGTGCCAATGATAGTATTTGTTTTCTCATTGTCACCTGTCCCTGTTGTTGTAACTTGTATTTTTCTGGCTCCACCTGAAGCAAAAGAAGTGTTTGCTAGTGTTGCTGTAGTATTTGGTCTGGATGCTGTAACAATAAAATCATCGTCTGCTGCTACCTCATCACTTATTGCTGTAACTTTGACATCTGAACCTGCCATATTAATCTCCTATGTTAAAGGTGGAGTTTCCTCCACCCTAAAATTATTAAACAGGTTTAAGCTTCGTACCCAAGTAATTCTATTAATAGTTTACCTGCTGTGTAATCTGCATCCGTTGTATCCCCTGCTGTTAAGTATAAAAACTCATCGGCAGCTGGGACTGCTGTGAAAATAACTTCACTTCCCAAAGTTGCATCACCGGCATTTACTAATAAAGTCTCAGTTAAATCGCTTATCGCACCATCTTCAACACCTGTGCCTTCCGTTGCTGAGTGGACGTTAATGTCTGGATCACCTCCAGAAGGAGCTTCAAAACAAGTCATACGACCAGTTAATATTGTCCCATTTCTAGCTGCCGTAATCTGACCAATATGACAGACATTCGATGTTCCATCTACACCAATAATATCTCCACTGGCTGTTGATCTTAATCCAGTCAAATCAATTAATATTTTAGTGGTAATTATACCACCCTCTCTTATAACAGAACTTCTGTAAACTGTTCCGGTTCCACCTGTTATACCAGTTCCGGCTTCAGTAGCCATTTTATTAGCATCAAACGATGCAATACCACTTGAGTTAATACTAGATAATGTTGTAAAAGCCCCTGTTGTTGAACTCTTAGAAACAGATGTGAAACCACCTTCAGATCTTACCGGACCTGTAAATGTTGAATTAGCCATGTTGATCTCCTTGTCTTGGCAAATGTCAGTTGCAAAAGGCAACTGTCAAAGAAATATGTATTCTACTTTAACTTATATTAAAAAAAAAATAAAGGGGCAAATAAATTACCCCTTTATAAAAATTATGTTTAGAACATTAAGCTCCTGTTGTACCAAACACACATCTTGGATCTGAGAAACCAAAAGAATATCTTTCTCTGGCTTTAAATCTCATATTACCAGTATCAAAATCTGCTTCCATGCCAGTTGACATAGGAGTTCTTTCGAAATGGATGAACCCACGAGGAGTGTCTGTTAAGACAAAAAACGCATCAGTATCTGTTAAGAAGTCGTTAACAGCATAACCATCTGGTAACATACCACTTGAACGGATTGCGTTAATATCATTATCAGCAGTTGCTGTTCTAAGATTGGAAGCCATAAGTCTTTCTGCCACAAACTGTAACTGTCTTGGAATAACAAGCTTCATTCCTCTTAGTGCAATGATCATGCCTCTTTCATCAACAAAACCTGCTATATTTATTAATGCATCTTCAAGAGAAGTTTCATTTAAATCAGCATCTGTTGATGGTTTATTAGCAAGTGTTCCACCATTTGATAAAGGGTGATCAGTTGCCATTAAGGCTTTTCCATCTCCACCTGCAAACTGTGCTGCTGTAAATCCATTATTTAAAACAGATGCAGCCTTAACTTGCTTTGTGTGTGCCATAGAACGTGCGAGTGCTTTTGTGTATCTTGCTCCAAGACGATCATAAAGGTTGTCCTCAATAGCTTCCTCAGTAATTGAAAAAGCCAAAGCAACAGTTTCATGATTATATCTTGCAGTGTATGCTTCACTTGCGTTATCAAAGTTGATAGCAGAACCTTCTGATTTAGTTGGTGCTGCACCAAAGCCACTTAACATGACCTCTTCTTCGAATGCACGATCTGATGACTCAGTGGTAAAGATCTCTGCGTGTTGATTTTCGTACCTGGAATACTCCATACCAAATAAGGCATTTAGACCAGGCTCTAGCTCTTTTGCTAATTGTGCTCTTGATATAGCCATTCTCTAAACTCCTTATACACCTGTCGTAGAAACAGTACCTTGAGCAATACCACCATTTGGGGCATTGAAATGGTTGTTTATACGAACAATTAGAGGGATACCAGCAGCCGTAAAATCAGAATTATCAGGGTCTTCTTGTATCCCCATAATTCTTAAAGCATGACTGTTAGTTGTTGCAATTGTATTTAAGTCTGCTGTCGCAGAAGATAATCCAGTGGTTGTAGAACCACTATTACCAGTTGCAAATTGAATATTAGCATTAACTGCTGCTCTTACTTCTGCCTCAGTGTTTGCTGCACTCACAACATTAGATGTTGCTATTACAAATAGTTGGTTTGGATCATCATACAAAAATGCTTTGACTGGAAAGTTTGAGTCTACACCTGATCCAGGATAAAAATTTGAAAAAACTTTTTTTCCTGTTGTTGAAGACACATATTCGCAACCATTAAAAACTCCAACGATACTGACAGTTCCACCGGCAGCAGCTTGTAAATCGTCTATTACACCAGCTGCTAAAGGTATGACTGCCATACCCTGAAATATAGGGTTAGAGTTATCGGCTGCTATTCTGTACTCGGTTAAACCAGTAGAATTGGTTCCTGAACCAAGTTTGCCAATGGGTCTTAAACCAAAGGCACCATTAGTATTTGCCATGATAAAGCTCCGATTTTAAAAATTTCATTTAGTGGAGTCTCCTTTATTAGATCCTCCAAAGCTTACTCGACTCTGCCTTTCTTTTGAAATAGGCATGGAAGGATGTTGTTCCCTCATCAAGTTTTCATCCACAGCAGTCATTTGGTCTCGTGTACGTTTTTCATAGTAACTAGCACGTTCTTTAACTGTCTCTTCTGGTATCCTACAAAGCATTAATCCTCCATTTCCTATAACACCTTCGTATCGACCTTCGTCTATCGTTGGTGCTTGAAAATCAGGATACTCATCAGCACGAACAGGTTCCCATCCTTCTCTTAGTCTTGAGTGGACATTAACCTTGTCATCTTCTCCTCTAACCTGAACTCTAATCCATCTATGAGTATAACCAGGTGGAGGTGGAGGTGCTTCAAGTCTGCTTGGTGGTTGCCAAGGTTTTCTGCGAGTTGTCTTCTCTCTAGTTTCATTTACTCGTTGTATTCTATCTGCCATTTTTTAGTCCTTCACATATTTAGCATATTCTTCTAAAGGAACATCAAGCCTTTTAGCAATAGCTATTTGCGATGGCGATAGCTTGACTGTTCTACGTCCCTGTTTTGTACTGCGAGATGCAGAGGAACCAGCAGGGGCGACCTGATTTCCTACTCTCGTTTTCTTGTCAGCAAACTTATGTGGGAACTCTTCCCTAAGTCTGCGATCTAATTCATTATAATACTCATCTGAACTTGCGTCAAACCCTTCTTCTCCCAAAAGTATATTATTTATTGTAAAAGCAGCATTTGTCATAATCGCATCTTGACCAAACCAAGTATTTTCTTCTGCCCAAGCTTGTGCTTTGGGATCAGGTTTAACTGGCTGTTGAGCTTGTTGTTGAGCTTGTTGAGGTTGTTGCTGTTGAGTTTGAGGTTGAGATTGAGGTTGTTGCTGTTGCTGTTGAAGTTGTTGTTGTTCAAGTTGTTGTTTTGCCATAGCATATCTCTGTTGCTCTGCTGCAACAACAGACATCTCTTGTTGAGCTTTTGCTATCTCTTCCGAATCACCTGCTTCATAAGCATCTTTATATCTTTGTTTTGCAGCCTCTGACTGACTTTGTAGTCTAGTGCCATACTCATTTATGTATCCACTATCTAATGCAGAGACCCTTGTCTTCAGATCTTTATTTTCTTGAATAAGTTGCTGAGACATTCGAACAGCTTCTTCTTTGTCTCTTTGTTCTTGTCTATACTTTTCCGTTAATTTTTTAATTCTATTTTGAACATTTTTACTATATTGTTCTAGTTCATCTTTTTTATCAGATTGGTTCTCTTGAACTTGTTCCTTATCATTAAAAACAAATTCTGTTTGAACTTTTTTATCATCAGCTTTATCTTGAGATGTATCTTCTAAAACTATCTCTTTACCTTGATCTTCAGAAAGATCCTCTGCTTTTTTAATTTCTTGTGACATTTTTACCTCTTAAACGTGTTTAACATCATCTGGTTCAAGTATGGTTGCAATAACTTCGTCATCATTAATGATACGAACTTCACCACCATCTATTTTAAAACGTGAACCTGAATATCTACCGATACAAACCCATTGTTTTTCTTTACACCAGGGTTCTGCATCAACTCCAAATTTATTAGGATCTTTATATGCTAAAGGTCCTATTTTTAAAACATAAGCTACAACAGTTGCTATAGCCTCTCTATCTCTAATTTCATCTGGAATATGTAGACCTCCCATAGTTTTTGATCTGCCTTTATATGGCATAACTAAAATTCTCCAACCGGTAGGTTGTGGAAGTCTATCAAGTAAAGGTTTGTTTAAAAGGGAAGGATCTAGAACTTTATCCTCTGTTTTAACGTAAGCTTCTCCAACCGAAGCCTTTGCTTCTTTTTTTTCTTTTTTTCTTTTTTTCAGCACATGGTCAGGAAGATATAATGTCTTCGATGTCATCTGTGTTTTTCTCCAGCAGGGTTCTCATTTCTTGTTTGGCAAAAGAAAGACCCCTGACTTCTCCTACCAACATTTTATACTGGTCCCAATCAGTAATGGAACCATACAACAAAGTTTCAGATATATCTTTTTCTCTGTCATTAATTCTCTTATATACATATTTTGCAAAATCTACAACATCCATTTTTAATTTTCTTCCATAAGGTGAAGTCCTTGCTCTAAAGCTTCTTTATTTCTTCGTGTCCAACCTCTTCCAAAAGTTTCAAAAGTTGAAAGACCCTCATAAAATCTTTGTCTTTGATCAAATATTTCATTTAAAACTTTTTTTGTATCGTGTCGAGACAGTTGTGCTAAAGTTTTTGGACCAATGCCTCCATCTTGTGTTGCACCTATTACACCCTGTAAAGCTTTTGCAGAACGTGAAACTCCACTATTTACACCCCAGTCAAAACAAAAAAAGTCTAGTCCTCCAGGTAACGAATCACATGATAAACGTCCCCAATATCGATATTCATACAAAGGAGCTACATCCTCTTGCGTTAAGTTTTTCATCTCTCCGGGTTCAAGCTTCTTACCTATCCACTTCTCCCAAACACGTTTTGTAACTCCATGATTCGTTTCCCCACCTGGATCTTTCGGATGGTTAACGTATCCCCCCTCATGTTTAAGTAGCATCTCTAATGACTTTTTAAAGTTTTTTTTCATTTTGTTAATCCTTTTTGCTTTTCATAAGTCCTCAAACCACCAATCCCAAGTAATCCGCCTAATACAGGTAAAAGTGTAGAG
>CERH01011596.1_pt1 | contig 10137 bp, 10 predicted proteins | sample 530991 | NCBI WGS metagenome assembly CERH01 (sample SAMEA2621191, study PRJEB7988) | marine metagenome | biome: marine biome (ENVO:00000447); feature: mesopelagic zone (ENVO:00000213); material: "saline water (ENVO:00002010), including plankton (ENVO:xxxxxxxx)" | depth 800 m | reverse complement strand
CGATTCGGGCGGCCAGTATCTCGACGGCACCACCGACATCACCCGAACCGTGTGGATCGGCCCGGGCGAACCCAACGCCGAGATGGTCGAGCGCAACACGCGGGTGCTCAAGGGCCATATCCAGCTCGACATGCAGAAATTCCCCGATCGCACCACTGGCGGCGCGCTCGACGCGCTGGCCCGGATGCATTTGTGGAACGGCGGGGTCGATTACGGCCACGGCACCGGGCATGGCGTCGGCAGCTTCCTGTCGGTCCACGAGGGCCCGCAGCGGATCAGCAAGCCCGGCGGCGCCTTCCCCGGCACCGAAACCCCGCTGCGCGAGGGGATGATCCTGTCGAACGAGCCCGGTTACTACAAGCCCGGCGAATACGGCATCCGGATCGAGAACCTCGTGCTGGTGGTCGATGCGGGCCTTGCGGACAGCGAGGGCAAGTATCTCGGCTTCGAAACGCTGACGATGGTTCCGCTCGACCGGACGCTGGTCGACCGCGCGCTGCTCAGCGAAGCCGAAATCGGCTGGTGGAACGACTATCACACTGCGGTCTATGCCACGCTCGCCCCGCAGCTCGAGGGCGATGATCTCGCCTGGCTCGAGGAGCAATGCGCGCCCTTGTAGGCCAGATCATGTTCCCCTAATGTTCCGCCGGTCGCGAGTCGTTTTCGACAAGGAGAATGCAGATGATCGGATATGTGACACTGGGGACCAACGATCTCGAGCGGGCGGCTCGGTTCTACGATCCCATCGCGGCCGAACTGGGCGTGGGGCGGATGATGGATTTCGACAGCTTCATTGCCTGGGGGGCGATGGATGGCGCGCCGGGCATCGCGGCAACCAAGCCGTTCGACGGGAACGAGGCCAGTGTGGGCAACGGCACGATGGTGGCGCTGCAGGCGAAGGACCGCGACCAGGTCCGCCGGCTGTATGACATTGCGCTCGCCAATGGCGGCAGCGACGAGGGCGAACCGGGACCGCGCGGCGAGCCCGATGCCAATGGCATGGTGTTCTATGCCGCCTATTTCCGCGATCCGGATGGCAACAAGCTCAACGCCTTCCTGATGGACAAGGCGGCCTGACGGGGCGATCGCGCCGCCGCGCTTGCTGCGCGATGAACGCGGCCGGCGGCGTGATACCTTCCGTTACAATTCAGGCCAGGTTCGGGATATTGCTGCGACATTGTCGGCCTAGAACAGGGACACGAGCTGCGGCGGGCCTGACCTCCCTCCCCTCAGACCCCGGTCCGTCGCAGCTCTCCAGACCTTTGGAGATATCCTATGAACAAGACCATCCTTGCCCTTTCCGCTGCCGCACTGGCGCTGACCGGTACCACCGCGATCGCGCAGCACCGCGGGGCGCATAATCCCGATACCGATGGCAACGGCAGTGTCACGCTGACCGAAATGCAGGCCGCCAGCGCGGAACGTTTCGCCCGCATGGATGCCAATGGCGACGGCGTGATCAACGCTGCCGACCGCCAGGCGCGCGGTGCCCTGATGTTCGCCCGCGCCGATGCCAATGGTGACGGCGAGCTCACCGCAGCCGAAATGCAGGCCGCCCGCGAGGCGCGCAAGGCCGATCGTCCCGAGCGCGGCGAACGCAGCGAACGGCGGGCCAAGCGCGGCGGTGACCGGACCGAACGGATGGCCCAGCGTTTCGCGCAGGCCGATACCGACAATTCGGGCGGCCTCTCGCAAGCCGAACTCGCCGCAATGCGCGAAGCGCGCGGCGAACGCGGCAAGCGGGGCAACCGCGGCGGGAAGCGCGGCGGCATGTTCCTGAGCGCCGATGCCAATGGCGACCAGGCGATCAGCCGCGCCGAATTCGATGCCGCGGTGCAGGCACGTTTCGCCAAGCTCGACAGCGATGGCAATGGCGCGATCTCGGCCGAGGAGCGCGAAGCCCACAAGGCGGAACGCCGGGCCGAACGGCAGGCCAAGCGCGGCGAGCGCCGCGGCCAGTAACGCTTGATCGCATGGACCGCTGGACGGTAGGCGCGCAAGTGCAAGACCTATGACCGAACCCGCGCCCACCTCCATCCTGCTCGTCGATGACGAGCCCAGCCTGCGCGAACCCCTGGCGGAGTATCTCTCCCGCCAGGGGTTCGTCGTGCGCGAGGCGGACAGCGCCGCGCAGGCGCGCACGCTGATCGCGCAGGAATTGCCCGATCTCGCCCTGCTCGACATCATGATGCCGGGCGAGGACGGCTTGTCGCTGTGCCGCCACCTCGTCGAAAGCCGCGGCCTGCCCACGATCCTGCTGACCGCCAAGGGCGAAGCGATGGACCGGATCATCGGATTGGAAATCGGCGCCGACGATTATGTCACCAAGCCGTTCGAACCGCGCGAGCTGGTGGCGCGCATCCGTTCGGTGCTGCGCCGCGCCGAACGGCCGGCCGCTGCGGCAGCGGACGAGGAGCTGCTCTACCATTTCGAGGGCTGGCAGCTCGATCCGCTCAAGCACCGGCTGACCGATCCGACCGGCGCGCTCGTACCGCTGTCGACTGCCGAGTTCCGCATGCTCCGGGCGTTTTGCGATCATCCGCGCCAGGTGCTCGACCGCGACCGCCTGCTCGATATGGTGCAGGGGCGCGAAGCCCAATTGTTCGACCGCGCGGTCGACAACCAGATCAGCCGGCTGAGACGCAAGATCGAAACCGACAGCCGCAATCCCCATTTCATCCAGACCGTGCGCGGCGGCGGCTATCGCTTCGGCGCCGAAGTGACGCGCGTCGCGCGCGGCGAGACGGCATGACGCGGTTGCTGCCGCGCAGCCTGCTGGGCCAGGTCATGCTGGCACTGGCCGCGGCGCTGCTGATCGCACAGGCGATTTCGGCAGTCATGCTGTACCGGGCCGCATCCGAACGGCGCGAGTTCGCACTGGCCAGTGCCGCCAGTTTCCAATTGCTGGCCGGCCAGCGGCGCGATCTGCGCGGCGAGCGGCGTGCCTCCGGCCCGCCCCGTCCAGTCACTCGCCGCATCCCCGGTGCCGAGCGCGGCCTGCGCCTTCCCCGCCGAATCCGCTTTACCGAGACGGCTGCCGCTCCGCTGCTTCCCGGCGAGAGCCGCAACCCCGCGCGCGAAGCCACCATAACCCAGCAGCTCGAACGGCAGGGGCTGGCCGTGGCCGAAGTGGTCGCGACCGAGCGCGCCGTATCGGCCGATCCGCTGATCGCGCAGTCCGCGGCCGATTCCCCCGAATGGCGCGAGCGGCTGCCCGCAAACCGCGAGACATTGCTGGTCGTGGGGCTGAGGCAGGCGGGCAGCGACGACTGGCAGGTCGCGCGCCTTGCCGTGCCACCGCCCGATCGCGGACCCGTGCGCTCGCTGGTGCTGCAGACGGTGATCCTGTTCCTCGTGCTGGTCGGCCTGCTCTATTTCGTCCTGCGGCGGATCACCCGCCCGCTGGCCGCGCTGGCCGAGCGCACGCGGCGTTTCGGCAGCGGCGCGGTCCCCGGCGAGCCGCTCAGCCCGAGCGGTCCCGACGATGTCCGCCGGTTGATCCACGCGCATAATGCGATGGAGGCGCGGATCGGTTCGATGCTCGACGAGAAGGACGTCATGCTCGGGGCGATCGGCCACGACCTCAAGACCCCTCTGGCGGCGCTGCGCGTGCGCATAGAAAGCGTCGAGGACGAAGCCGCACGGGCAAAGATGGCGGCCACGATCGAGGACATCACCCGCACGCTCGACGAGATCCTTTCGCTCGCGCGGATCGGGCGCAGCGACGCCCCGCCCGAGATGACCGAACTGGGCGCGCTGGCCGCTTCGGTGATCGAGGAATTCGAGGACATGGGCCAGCCGGTCACGCTTGCCAGCGGGAGCCGCATCGCCGCGGCGGTCCATCTCACCTGGCTCAAGCGCGGGCTGCGCAACCTGGTCACCAATGCGCTGCGCTATGCCGGCACGGCGCACGTCAGCGTGCTGCGCGAGAACGGCATGGCGGTGCTGCGGGTGGAAGATGATGGCCCCGGCATCCCCGAAGAGCGCATCCACGACATGCTCGAACCCTTCACGCGCGGCGAGGCCAGCCGCAATCGCGAAACGGGCGGGTCGGGGCTGGGGCTGACGCTCGCGCGTGCGGTGGCCGAACAGCACGGCGGCACGCTGTCGCTCGCCAATCGCGCGCAGGGCGGCCTGCGCGCCGAGATCCGCCTGCCACTCTAGCGCATCAGGCCGCCGATCAGATTGCGGACGAAACGGCCCGCGATGCTGCCGCCGAATTCGGTGGCGATCGTCCCCGCCGCAGAGGTTGCCGCAGTGCGCACCGGATTGGCACGGCTGGTCCGGCCCATCACCTTGGCCGCGATGATCGAGGCCGCGCTGCTGGCGGCGGCCCCTGCCGCGGCCTTGCCTGCACGCTCCCACAGCGAAGTGGTCTTGCGGCTGCGCTTGCGCACTTCCTTCTCGCCCTTCTCGGCGACTTCCTCGGCAGTGGCGGCGGCGTCGGCGGCCTTGGCAGCAAGCACTTCCTCGGCGCTTTCACGATCGACCGCGACGTCGTATTTGCCATCGACCGCGCTCACCGAATTGACGATCGCGCGTTCCTTCTCGGTCACCGGGCCAAGCCGCGATTGCGGAGGCTTGATCAGCGTCCGCTGGACCACGGTGGGCGCGCCGTCCCCGTCGAGCGTCGAGACCAGCGCCTCGCCCACCTTGAGCTCGGTGATCGCCTGCTCGACATCGAGTTCGGGATTGATGCGGAAGGTCTCCGCTGCCGCCTTGATCGCCCGCTGGTCGCGCGGGGTGAAGGCGCGCAGCGCGTGCTGGACGCGGTTGCCCAGCTGGCCGGCGATCTTCTCGGGAATGTCCACCGGGTTCTGCGTGACGAAATAGACTCCGACGCCTTTCGAGCGGATCAGGCGGACGACTTGTTCGACCTTGTCTTCGAGGGCTTCGGGCGCATCATCGAAGAGAAGGTGCGCTTCATCGAAGAAGAACACCAGTTTCGGCTTGTCCGGGTCGCCCACTTCGGGGAGGCTCTCGAACAGTTCGGCGAGCAGCCACAGCAGGAAGGTGGCATAGAGCTTGGGCGCGCGCATCAGCTTGCTCGCGGCGAGCACGTTGATGACGCCGCGACCCTGCGCATCGCATGCGAGGAAGTCGTCGATTTCCAGCGCAGGCTCGCCGAAGAACTTGTCGGCGCCCTGGCTCTCGAAGCTGAGCAGCTGGCGCTGGATCGCGCCGACGCTCTGTTTGGCCACATTGCCGTATTTGCCCGACAGGTCTTTCGCATTGTCGTAGGCATAGGCCAGCATCGATTGCAGATCGCCTAGGTCGAGCAGCAGCAGCCCGTTGTCGTCGGCATAGCGGAAGACGATGTTGAGCACGCCTTCCTGCGTCTCGTTCAGGTCGAGCAGCCGTGCGAGCAGCATCGGCCCCATTTCCGAGATGGTGGTGCGGATCGGGAAGCCCTGTTCGCCATACAGGTCCCAGAACACCGCGGCGTTGTCGGCATAGGCGTAATCGTCCATGCCGAGTTCCTGTGCGCGCGCCTCGAGCTTGTCGGCATGCTTGAATTGCGGCGATCCCGCCAGCGAGACCCCGGCGAGGTCACCCTTCATATCGGCGACGAACACCGGCACCCCCTGCGCCGAAAAGCTTTCGGCAAGGCCCTGCAAAGTGACCGTTTTCCCGGTCCCGGTGGCGCCCGCGATCAACCCGTGCCGATTGGCCTGGTCGAGCCGCAGGTGCTGGCGCTGGCCATTCGCGCCCAGTCCCAGAAAAATCTCGCTCATGCACTCAATCCCCATTCCGCAGGCCCGCCGATGCCGGCCATCTGACGCAGCCTTGTGGGTGCGGTCAAGCAATCCCTCGACAGGGGCTGCGCTTGCGGTAAAGGCTGGCACCGATGGCGGAACGGCAGCCCTTTGTCCTGCTCGACGATGCGCGTGAAACGGGCGCAGCCGATGCCTTGCTGTTCGAAAACCCGCGCCGGGTCTTCGTCGCCCACCGTCCCGAACAGGTCGCCCGGGTGCTTGCCGATGCCGATGACGCGCGCCGCGAAGGCGGCGAGCTGGCGGGCTATATCGCCTATGAGGCCGGGCTCGCGCTCGAAGACCGGTTGGCCGACCGCGCGGCGGTGCGCAGCGGCGGTGCGGGTCCGCTGGTGTGGCTGGGCCTGTTCGGCGAACCGGTCCGGATCCCCGCTGACGAAATGCCGCACTGGCTGGCGGCGCGCGCACCGGGTGGCGGCAGCGTCGGCCCGCTGGAACCGCAGCTTTCGCCCGGCGGCTATGCGCAGGCCTTCGCGCAGTTGCAGGAGGCGATCCGCGCGGGCGATATCTACCAGGCCAACCTGACTTTCCCGCTGGCGGGCGGTTTCTCGGGCGATCCGCTGGGCCTCTATGCCGCGCTCAGGCCCGCGGCGCAGGCCGGTTACGGCGGCGTGGTCTTCGACGGCGCGCACTGGCTGCTCAGCCTCAGCCCCGAACTGTTCGTGTCGCTCAAGGACGGCGAGGCCAAGGCCAAGCCGATGAAGGGCACGCGCCCCCGCGACGGAGATAGCGCCGCGGACGAAGCGCTGGCGGGCGAGCTGGCCGCATCGGTCAAGGACAAGGCCGAAAACCTGATGATCGTCGACCTGATGCGCAACGACCTGTCGCGCGTCGCGGAAGCGGGCAGCGTGCGCGTCGACAATCCGTTCGCGGTAGAGAGCTACCCGACGGTGCACCAGATGGTCAGCGTGGTGCGCGCGCGGCTCAAGCCGGAATGCGGCGCAGCCGATCTCGTGCGTGCGCTGTTCCCCTGCGGGTCGATCACCGGCGCCCCCAAGATCCGCGCGATGGAACTGATCGACGCCGCCGAACGCGACCCGCGCGGGCCCTATTGCGGCGCGATCGGGCGGATCGCTGCTGGGGGCGATGCCGCCTTCAATGTGGCGATCCGGACGCTGCGGCTGACCGAGATAGAAAACGCCCGCGGCAAGGCCGTGCTGGGCGTCGGCGGGGCGATCGTCGCCGACAGCGAGCCGCGCACCGAATGGCGCGAAGCACTGCTCAAGGGCGCTTTCGCGCGCACGTCCTCGCCCGCGCACCAAGCCGCGCAATTCGACCTGATCGAAACCATGCGCTTCGTCCCCGAAACCGGGATCGTCATGCTCGAGACCCATCTCGAACGGCTGAAGGCGAGCGCTGGAGAACTGGGCTTCTCCTTCGACCGGCACGATGCCCGCAACCAGCTGCACGCGCTGTGTTTCGTGCTGGAGAAGCCAAGCCGCGTGCGCCTGCTTGCTGCGCGTTCGGGTGCGATCGCGCTCGAGGCGCAGGACATGCCCGCGCCCTGGGGCGACCCGGCCCGCTGCATAATCCTGCCGCTGCCCGTCGATCCCGGCGACTGGCGGCTGCGCCACAAGTCCAGCGACCGCGGGTTCTACGACGAAGCGCGCCGCGTGGCGCAGGCACATGACGCCGACGAGGCGCTGTTCGTGCGCGAGGACGGCCTGCTCACCGAAGGCAGCGTGACCAACATCTTCGTCCCCGGCCCCGACGGAGTGCTGCTGACCCCGCCCGCCCGGCTGGGCCTGCTGCCCGGTGTCTTCCGCCGGACATTGATCGAGGAAGGCCGCGCGCGCGAAGCGGAATTGCGAATCGAGGACCTCGCGGGCGGCTTCATGCTCGGCAATGCGCTGCGGCTGATGATGGATGCGCGGCTGGTCGGGGAATGACGCCCGCACGCCTGCCGCTTGTCGCGCGGCGGGTTTTTCTCCAAGGACGGCGCATCCCTCCCCCTACGGCCCTTCGACACGCTCGGGGCGAACGGAAAGCTCTATGTCCCATATCCCCATCCTGTTCGAAGACGGCGAAGCGCTGGTCATCAACAAGCCTTCCGGGCTGCCGATCGAACGCCCCCGCCGCAGCGGGGCCTCGCTCGAGGACCATTTCGAGGAATTGAAGCTGGGTTTCCAGCGCGCGCCCATGCCCGTGCACCGGATCGATACCGATACCAGCGGGTGCCTGCTGCTGGCGCGCAACGCCAAGGCGCTCAAGCGCTTTGCCAAGGCGTTCGAGGAACGCCTGGTCGAGAAGCGCTATCTCGGGGTACTGTCGGGCGTGCCGGCCGATAGCGAAGGCACGATCGAACTGTCGCTGTCCAAGATCAGCAGCGCGGAAAAGGGCTGGCGGATGATCGCCGCGAAAAAGGGCAAGCCCTCGATCACCCACTGGCGGGTGCTGGCCGAGCACGGTGGACACACGCTGGTGGAATTCCGCCCCGAAACCGGGCGGACGCACCAGATCCGCGTGCATTGCCAGGCGGGGCTGAACCTGCCGCTGCTGGGCGACCCGGTCTATGGCAATGGCAAAGGCGCGCCGCGCACCATGCTGCATGCCGCGGCGCTGACCGTGCCGCGCACGGGCAAGCCGCCGATCGATGCCGCCGCCCCGCTGCCGCGCGATTTCGCCGCGCTCGGTTTTGCCGATGGGTAAGATTGCCGACCGGGCACTCGAAATCGCCGAAGAGAAGTTCATCGCTTCCTCCGGCCCCGGTGGGCAGAACGTCAACAAGGTCGCAACCTCGGTCCAGCTGCGGGTGGACGTCTTCCAGATCGGCCTGCCGCCCGAGGCTTTCGAACGGCTGAAGGACATCGCGGGAAGCAAGCTGACCAAGAATGGCGAGATCGTCTTTACCGCCAACGAATACCGCACGCAGGACCAGAACCGCGAGGCCGCGCGCGAACGGCTGGTGGCGCTGCTCCACGAAGCGCTGAACCCGCCGCGCAAGCGCAAGAAGAGCCGGGTCAACCGCGTGGGCAAGGTCAAGCGGCTGAAGGCGAAGAAGGTCCGCGGCGATGTCAAAGCCAAGCGCGGCAAGGTGGACTGGTAGGATAATGCAAAGGCCCGCCCGCCGGCGCAGCGCCGCCGGGGGGTCGACCGGCAGCGCAATTTGCCGCCGCCGGATGCTTGACTTTCGCGCGTGAATCGCCCAATGGCCGCGCCGGAACGGCGGTGCTGTGCGCGCCGCCCTTGTTTTTTCGGGCCCGACCGGCCCCTTTCAGATCTTTAGGAACACGCCATGGCGAAGCCCGCAACCGTCAAGATCAAGCTCGTCTCGACTGCCGATACGGGCTTCTATTACGTGACCAAGAAGAACCCGCGCAACCACACGGAAAAGTTCACCTTCCGCAAGTACGATCCGGTTGCCCGCAAGCACGTCGAATTCAAGGAAGCGAAGATCAAGTAAGGCGCGCCTTGCTGAACCGCGGGAACGCAGTTGGTTCAGTGATGGTTCAACGCTCCGTGTCTATCAGCAGGAGCATGAGCACCTTGTCTTCGAAATCGAACAAAACGATCCGCGCCGCGCTGGCTCTTTCGCTGGCTGCGGCGCTTCCCGTATCGGCCGTGCTTACGCCTGCGCCCGCAGTGGCGGCCGAAGGCGATCTCGATCGCGCGGTGACCGCGCTGCGCGGGATTTCCACCATGAAGGCCGATTTCGTCCAGACCGACCGCAGCGGCCAGACGGTCCGCGGCGTGATGACGCTCAAGCGTCCCGGCAAGATCCGCTTCGAATACGAAAAGGGCGTCCCCATGCTCGTCGTGTCGAACGGCAAGTCGATGTACATGGTCGATTACGAGGTCAATCAGGTCCAGCGCTGGCCGATCAGCAATTCGCCGCTGGGGGCGTTGCTCGACCCCAGCCGCGACGTGAAACGGTATGGCAAGCTGGTCCCGACCAGCCATCCCGATGTGGTCAGCGTCGAGGTGCGCGACACCAAGCGCCCCGAATTCGGCGTGATCACGCTGATTTTCGCACGGGACCGCGCCGCGCCCGGCGGGCTGCGGCTGACGCATTGGGTCTCGCTCGATTCGCAGAACCACCGGACCACGGTGCAGCTCGCCAACCAGCGCTATGGCGTCGCGGTGGCGGACAGCGCGTTCACCTTCCGCGATCCGCGCCGTTCATCCCGTCGCCCGGGATAAACGGCCTCGCGGCGAACGGTGCGCGGTGTGCGATATCCCGCAATGGCGCGTTCATAGAACAGCAATCGGCCCCGGCCTAATTTAACCATCACGAGACGACACGAAGCGGGTTTCCCCCCTGTTGACCCCTTCGATCCGGTTCATCTCGTACCAAGCGTGACGAACGCTCACAGGAAACCCCCGCACCAATGCCCCCGGTGCGGGGGTTTTTTGTGTCCTGGCG
>CERH01031970.1_pt1 | contig 10172 bp, 12 predicted proteins | sample 530991 | NCBI WGS metagenome assembly CERH01 (sample SAMEA2621191, study PRJEB7988) | marine metagenome | biome: marine biome (ENVO:00000447); feature: mesopelagic zone (ENVO:00000213); material: "saline water (ENVO:00002010), including plankton (ENVO:xxxxxxxx)" | depth 800 m | reverse complement strand
CCCGAGGCGCTGGCCGAAGCGCTCTTCGATGCGCTGGAGCCGACGACCGGGCTCGCATTCGTCCGCCTGTTCACGGCCGATGCCGGCGCCGCCAACGTGTCCGCCGCGACGACCGACCCATCCGCCGGCGCCATCGCCGCCAACGCGACCGCCATCAACCGGCTCTTTCAAGGGGCGGCGCTGTGCCTGTATGCGGAGATCGCCGTCGAAGAGGACTTCGGCGCGTACGACGATGCGATCCTCATCCGCGACGAGTTGGCGCTGCGGATCTACGGCGAGGCTCGATACACGGCAGACGCCACCACCTTCGATGCGCTGATGAGGCTCCGGGCCCGCGTCGTCGAAGTCCTCTCCGATCTGGCAGTCCAGCTGCCCCGCCTCCGGACCGTCGAAGTCGATATCGTGTCGTCCATCCTCGAGCTGGCTCAGAGCCTGTACGGCGACGCGGAACGAGCGGGGGAGATCGCCAGCCGCAACGACATCGCGCACCCGGGCCTGATGCCTCCCGGTGGATATCGGGTGCTGGACGCATGAGTCTTCTGGCCCTGGCACAGCTCCCCGACGGCGCGCGAGCGGAGCGCGAGGCGGCCGCGTCCGATCTGACGGTGGTCGTCAGCGGGCGGGCCTACTCCGGCTGGATCTCGGTCAACGTCTACCGGTCCCTTGACGATGCCGCGTCGCGCTTCGCGGTGGCGGGCGTCATCCGCTGGCCCGGTGAGAACAACCCGGTCCGAATCGGCCGCGACGACGCAATCACCGTCAAGATCGGCCGGGATAAGGTGTTGTCCGGCTACGTGGACAACGTGCGCTTCGCTCCAGGTACGGGCATCGTGTCCGTCGAGGGCCGCTCCAGGACCGCCGACCTGGTCGACTGCAGCGCGAAGCCTGGTCAGTACAAGGGACTGACGCTCAGCGAGTTTGCTTCGGAGCTCGCCAGGCCCTTCGGCGTCCAGGTCGTGACCGACACGACGACCTTCAACCGCCAGCTGAAGCGGACCCACGTGAAGCCCGGCGCGAGCGTCTACCAGGAGATTGAGCGAGCGGCCCGGGCGGCCGGCGTCCTGGTGACCGACGATCCGGACGGGCGACTCTGCCTCATCCGCGCCGGTGGCAATCGGTCGAGCACACGCCTCGTGGTCGGCGAAAACATCTTGCTCGGGGCCGAGGTCTCTTCGGACATGTCGGCTCGCTACAGCCACTACCAGGTGCGGTCGCAGACCGTCGGGGACGATGCCGACTACGGCGACGCCGTCACGAGCATCGAAGGCTTGGAGGAAGACGAGGGCGCCGGCCGCTATCGGCTGCTCATCATCGACACGCCGGGCCTGAACCGTCAGGACGCCAAGAACCGGGCGACCTGGGAGGCTGCGACGCGGGCCGGGAAATCGGTCTCGGCGTACTTCCCGGTGCGAGGGTGGCGCCAAGGCGACGGGCGGCTGTGGGAGCCGAACTACCGCGTGCGCTGCACCGACCGCGAGAGCGGCTTGGACGGCGATTTGCTCATTCGCTCGGTCCGGTACTCCGTCGACGCCGGGGGCCAGCTCGCAGAGCTGACGGTGGTGCCCGAGCTCGCCTACCAACTCCAGCAGCCCCGGACGAAGACGCCGGTCAAGGGTCGGAAGCGGGGCGCGTGGATGGAGCTCGCCGACGGCGTGACACTCCCGGAGGCACCATGATCGGTCCGCTACTGTACGACATCGCCCGCCGGGGAACCCTCCGGCTCATCGACGCCGGGAAGAAGCTGGCCTCGGTCCAGGTGTCATTCGGCACGGACGACGAGCGCGACTGCGAGTTGTTCCAGCAGTATGGCTTCACGTCCTCTCCGCTGCCTGGGGCTGAGGGCATCGGGCTCGCTGTGGGTGGCGGGACCGTCGTCATCGCCATCGACGATCGGCGGTACCGGCTCACGACGCTCGATGCCGGCGAGGTCGCCCTGTATGACCACCTGGGGTCGAGCATCCTCCTGCAGGCAGACGGGAAGATCGTCATCAACTCCGTCGACGTCATCGAGTTGGGTGAGGGTGCGACGGAAGCGCTGGTGAAGGGTGATGCGTTCCAGACCTTGTTCAACGGACACACGCACGGCCCGGGGTCGTTCACTACGACGGTGGGATCGGGCGGCGGGGGCGGCCCGGTCTCCGGAGCGTCCGGGGCTCCGACGGCGTCCATGGATGCCTCGCACCTGAGCGCAAAGGTGAAGGTGATCTGATGGCCGCATTCGCAGACTACATCCTCACCAGAGAGTTGCAGTCCGTCGACGGGGGCCTGCTCGCCCTGACGTCGCCGACCACGGTCATCTCGGCCGGCACCGACACCGGCTCGGCCGCCGTCGCCCTCGGGTTCACGTTCTCCTACGATGACGTCGACTACACGTCTTGCACCGTCTACTCCGACGGATGGCTGCGGTTTGCGGGGACCTGGCCCGCGAGCCAATACGAGAACAACGTCTTCGACAACCTGAGCAACACGTCGGTGTCGCTCCACCCGTGGCACGACGACCTGATTACCCAAGCGTCCACCGGCTACGTTCGCCACGAGACACTGGGGAGCGCGCCCAATCGCTACTGCGTCATCGAGTGGAGGTGCTACGGCAAGTACAACCACAACGCCTCACACAATGTGCTGTTGACGTTCCAGGTCGTCCTCCGCGAGACCACGGGAAACATTGAGTTTCGCTATGCGCCGGCGGGTGCCGACTACGGCGTGACCGGAAGTCCGAGCTACGCCAGCGTATCGGCCACCATCGGCGCCCGCGTCAGCACCGCGAGCGCCATCAACGGCAACATCCGCGAGTTTACGGAGGAGGCCGGAACGCCGGACGCGAACGGCGGCGTGTCGACGACCCCCATCAAGCTGGATTGCCTTCCCCAGCCCGGGAACGAGTGGCCTGGCGACAGCACGAATGGCATCGAGGGCGCGCCGTTCAATTTCCATTTCACCGCGACGCCCGAGGAGGAGGAGGAAGAGGCCGTGGCCGCGCCCGACCCGGACGTAACGTCCTGGTGGTTCGGGGTCGATGGTCCGGCGCCTGGCACGCCCCACACGTGGGACCCGTACCCGGAGGATCCGGAGCCGTCGCTACCCTATCTCGTCGTCGCCACGCTCTACACCGACGCGCGGGCCGACGCGGCCGACGTCCGACCGGGGCAAGACCGTCGGGGATGGTGGGGCGACACCTATCAGCCGGGCGCGGGCTCGCTGCTCTGGACGCTGCAGCCGAAGCCCATCACGGCGGACACGGCCCCGTTGGCCGCTCAGATGGCCCGGGACGCGCTGGAATGGCTCATCACCGATGGCTTGGCCACCGACGTCGACGTGCGCGCCGAGGTGCAGCAAGCCTCGTCCGGCGCTCGGATTGCCCTCGAGGTGACCGTGACGCGCCGCGAGGATGGGGAGCAGGTGCCGGTATTGTTACCTGACCTCTGGAGTTCGTACCGTGGCAACTGACACCGGCTTCACCATCCCGACCCTGGCCGCCCTGGTGGCTCAGATCAGCGCGGATCTGCGGGCCGAGCTGCCTGACGACTCCTCTCGCTTCCGGCGGTGGGTCCTGAACGTCCTGGCCGTCGTCGTCGCTGGCGCGACGTGGATGATGTACCTGTATCTGTCGTGGATCGCGCGGCAGCAGATGATCGACCGGGCGACGACCGACAACGCCCTACGCCACGCCGCGATCTGGGGCATCGACCCCACCGTTGCTGCGGTAGCGACCGGAACGGTGACGTTCTCGGGCACGGTGTCCAGCGTCATCCCGGCCGGGACGGTCATCCAGCGGAATGACGGCGTCCGGTACACGGTCGATGCCGAGGTGACCTACGACGACACCAGCGAGACATTCGCCGTGACGGCCGAGGAGGCCGGCTCCGATGGGAACGCCGTGGCGGACACCGTGGTCTTCCTGATCGCGGCCATCGACGGCGTAACCACCGAGGGCGCCGTGGTATCGATCACGGGCGGCGACGATGATGAATCGGTCGATTCCGTCGTCGAGCGAACCCTGGAGCGCATCCGCACCCCACCGCAAGGCGGCGCCGAGGCAGACTACGTGGCATGGGCGCAGGCTGCGCTGGCCACGGTCGACAACGTGTGGCCTCAGGGCGGCGTTCCGACTCCGGGTCAGGTCACGGTCTACTTCTCCGTCGAATGGGATGGGTCCGACCCGTCGAGCGTCATCCCATCGGGCGCCAATGAGGCGACGTTGTTGGCGTACATCGAACCCCTGATCCCGGTCGGGGTGACCGCCCTGTATGTGACCGCCCCGACGGGCGACCCCATCGACATGACCATTGCTCTCGGTGACGACACCACGGCCAACCGGGCGGCGGTCACCGCGGAGCTCGTGGCGCTCTTCCAGCGACTCGGGGAACCGGGCGGCGCCGACATCGTCAACAGCAAGGTTCGCCAGGCCATCGGCCGGGGCTCTGAAGATTACACGCTGTCCGACCTGAACGGCGACGGCACCGGCCTGGACGACATCACGCAGGGCGCGTCGTCCCTGGTCTACCTGGGAGCCATCACATGGGCGTAAGGTTCCCCAAACACCAGGTAACGCCACCGACGGCGGACGCGGACACGTACGGCGAGCAGCTGGGCCGGCTCATGCCGGCCGGCCTGGCGTGGGTGCCAGGAACCGGCCTCCGGATCGTCTCGGTCCTGCGCGGCCTCGGGGCGGAGCTCGCCCGGCTCCACAACCGAGCCCTGGATCTACTCGACGAGTATGACCCTCGGACGACCGATGAGCACCTGGAGGACTGGGAGCGCATCGCGGGCCTGGAGGCCACCGGCACCGACGACGAGCGACGCGCGGCCCTGTGGGCGGCCGTCACAGCCTACGGCGGTCAGAACGCCGCCTACTTCGTGGAGCTGGCACTGAAGGCCGGCTTTACCATCGACATCGAGTCGGGCAACTCGATGTCGATGCAGCCGTTCCGGTGTGGCTCCTCCGGCTGCGACGAGACGCTACGGGGCTACGCTTGGTCGTTCGCCTGGGTCATCCACGCGGACGCCGGGCTGTCCACCGACGAGAAGGCCACCCTGGCCGCGCTCATCGACCGCCACCGCCCGATCCACTCCCCACCGCACTACGTGTACGACCTGTGAGGCGAGCATGAAACGAATCGACAACGCAACCGCGGTTGCCAGCAAGCCGGCGTATGTCGCGGGACCGAACCCAAACCGCTACTTCAGCGAGGGTACGCCGGGCGTCGATGATGGCACGGTCCCGGGGCAGGACTTCTTCAACATGCTCCAGGAGGAGTTGTGCACCGCCATCGAGGATGACGGATACGGCACCACGCTCGACGGCGCCGATGATGGTCAGTTGGCCGCGCGCCTCGAGCCGACGAAGGGCATCAAGACGCACGCGACCAGCCTGACCACGACGTCCACCGCTCACAAACGCGCAATCGTCGCGACGACCGATGGAGCCGTGAGCGGGAACAACTCGGCGGCGGTGGCGTGTGATGGGACGAACATCACCGGCGCTCAAGCTGGCGCGATGGCGAGCACGAGCCCGATCGTCAGTGGTGACAACGCGGGGGCCGTCGGCACGCTGGGCACGAGCGTCACCGGGGACCATGCCGGCGCTCTCGGCGAACGTGGGTCGACGGTGTCGGGCGATGTTGCAGCATCGGTGGCGAGTCGCGATGGCACGGTGTCAGGCACGCAATCCGCGTCGGTGGCCAGCTACGAGTCGGACGTATCCGGGGACCAGGCCGCCACGTTGGCCTGCGGGGCCAGCGGGGAGCCCACCGTCGTCGAGAAGAAGAAGAGTGCGGCGATCGGGTGCTCAGACTCCTGGGTCAGCGAGCCGGCGTCGGGGAACGGACACTCCGTGCTGCTGTCCTCCATCAACACCGAACTGCCCACCAACTTCTGTATCGCGGCGGGATACGCGGCAAGCACCCCGACCCCGAACGACACCGAGCAGAACCTGACCTTCAAGGTCGACGTCTCCAGCTCTGGCAACACGACCTGCGACGGCTCCTTCACCGGTGGCGGTGCGGACTTCGCCGAATACTTCGAGCACGCCGACGAAGGAGAGTTGGGCCCCGGGCTCATTCTCGCAGGCGTCGGGGCCAAGGTCCGGCTGGCGGAAGTCGGCGACCGCGTGCGCGGAGTGGTGAGCGCGACCCCGGTTGTGATTGGCAACGGGGCGGAGTTGAAGTGGTCGGGGCGATACAAGGTCGACGAGTGGGGCCGCAAGAACCGGGTGATGCACGACAACGGCCTGGAGGACTTCGAGCAGGCCGAGGACTACGATCCGTCTCGGTCCTACACGCCCCGGTCGGAGCGCCCGGAGGAGTGGAGCCCGGTTGCGCTGACCGGCCAGGTTCTCGTCCGAGTGGATCACACGGTCGAGGCCGGCGATATGGTCGGGCCCGGAAAGGCCGGGGTCGGGACGAAGAACTCCCGCGCCAAGGGCCGGCCTATCGAGTGTATGGAGATCCGCAGCGACTTCGACCGCGAGCGGGGCTACGCCATCGCCTGGTGTCTGGTCGGCTGACTCACCGCGCCTCCCGCAGTATCCGGTCGATGGCCTTTCGAACCTCCGCCGGCCATGCCTTCCCCACGGTCTCCAGGACCTGGTCATCGAACTTCCACCGCTTGGCTGGAATGGTCACCTTGTCGGGGAACCGGTAGAGCGCGACGATCGGATACGCCTTCTTCGTGAGACGCTTCCAGAGCGTCATCCGCCCGCGGCCGTCGCGACCGAAGAACATCCGCTTCTTCTTCGCCAGGTGACCGGGCCACTTCGCTCTGGGCGTCTTCGTCTGTGGTGTCTTGCGGACCTCTTTGGTCGGCACCGCGCCATCGCGGCGGACACCGCCCCGGGCCTGTAGGGCCATGTTCTCATCCACGCTACCGACGTGGGCTTCGAGGTCCCGTTTCTTGGCCGGTTTGATGCGGATTCCTCGGGGTACCCAGGTTGTCCGGAGGGTGAAGTCCCGGGGTAGCTCGTCCTTCAGACCCTTCTGCGCCGCCTTGGCCGTCTTCGTGAGGCTCAGAGCCAAGGCGAAGGGGATCTGTTTCTCGAGGTGGCCCAGCGCACGGTGGAAGAGTCGGTCGTCGAGTTCGATGCCGTCGGTCATGTTTCACCATACCCGGTGCCGCACCTGTTCATTGGATGAACACCTAACGCTTGACTTGAGTGTCCACAAGTTGAACAATGGGCCCGGTAAGACCGGGGAATCAATGATCCAATGCGGCGACAACTCTGAGGCGGGCAAAGGCATCGACCTGGAGACGTACGCCAACGACGTGCGCCAGATCTTCTACGCGCACTTCGGCGCGACCGCCGCGGGCCTGGGGTACGACCCCGAAGACGTCCTGGCCGAGATCTACCTGGGCATCGTGGCGCGGAACAATCGGTCGTCGGCCTGGGATCCGTCTCGGGGACGCTCGCGCGCTGGCTATATCTGGCTGGTCTGTAGCAGCGTCTTCCGGAACTACCACCGGAAGCACAGCCGGTGGGAAGGCCAGCATCAGGTCGGCGTCCACAGCCACCGCCGGGACGAGGGCCTGATCGATGTCGCCGATTCCGACCTGGGCGCCGGCTCCACCGTCGAAGACCGGCTCTACCTCTGCGAGCGAATGAACGAGTTGGCCGATGCTGTTGGCGCGGACGGACTACGCTACCTGCGGGCGGCGACATCCGACAACAAGCGAGCAGCCCGGATGGCGGCCGGACTGTCGATCTCCGCCGCCCGGAGCGTGGACGAACAGCTCCGCGCCTGGGCCGGTGTCCAGTCTCCGTACACCGACAGTGAGGCGGTCTCGGCATGATTCGATATGGTCAATGTGGTGACGCTGTCCGCGAGTTGCAGACGCTTCTGAATGCCGCCGGAGCATCCCTGCGCCCAGATGGGGCCTATGGGCCGCTGACGAATGGCGCCGTGGCGGCGTGGAAGGAGAGGTCCGGCCTGGCCCCTGACGGCTCGTTCGTCAGCCCGACCGAGTTGCAGATCCTACGCGAGGCAGCGAAGCCGCAGCCGATCCCCTGGACGATCCCGATCGGCGACTGGTCGGGCCACCAGGGCGACGAGAACTATGCGCAACTCGCCGAGGCCGGCGACCGCGGCGCGATCGTCAAGTTGACCGAGGGTCGGTTCTATCGCAGCGCAGACGCCAAGGTGCAGCTACCGGCCGCGCGCCAGCACATGGAGATCGTCGACGCCTACCAGTTCCCGGGCACCCGCGGCCGACGCGCTGGTAAGGGCCGTCGACCGCGCACCTTCGGCACTCCGGCGGAGGAGGCACAGATCTGCTTCGCATACGCGCAGCAGATCGGAACCTGCATCGACCGCTTCTGGCTCGATGGCGAAGCCGGGCAGCAGGAGTGGAGCCCGGTGCGGGAGCGGTCGGTCCCGGTCACGACCCGGGCGGCCCACAACTGGAACGCCCGCTGGTGGATCGCGTGGCTCGAGGAGATGGACCGCCTACACGACGGTCTTCCCACCGGCCTCTACACCAGCGCCCCGCACATTTGGGCCTACATCCGACGGGCCGACAAAGGGCTGCTCGCGGAGCTCGCCCGCCGGCCGCTCTGGTTTGCCAACTATCCGGGGCCCAACCGGGCGTTCGCGCCGTTCAAGAACCCGCAGCCCTGGACCTTCGATGACATCGACATCTGGCAGTACGACGGAGACGCCGCAGTTGACGGCTACGACGGCCCGGTGGACCGCAACCTCATGACACAGGAGTTCTTCAACTCCTACCCGGTACGGAGGGCCGCCTGAATGGCCATTGCCCAGATCACCCCCCAGGCGGTCGAAGCCGCCCACGCGGCCGCAAGCGGACTCAGCTCCGGTGAGCTGATCGGCGTCGTCGTCTTCTCGATCCTCACACTCGGCGGCCTGCTCGGGTGGTTCCTGAAGCGCTCCATCGGCGCCATGGACAAGACGGCCGAGGCCGTTTCGGGCATGCCCATGGCGGTATCGGAGGCTATCGGCAAGGTCGGCAAGGAATTCCAGACCGCCCTTGCCGATCAGAACCGGACGCACGCGGAGGAACGACGGGAGATGACCGCCCAACTCCGCGAGCAGACCGAGAAGATCATCGACATCGCGCAGAGCTGCCGTACGCCACAGCCGAACGGCGCCGATCCTCATCCCCACTGACCTGGAGGTCACCAATGCGTATCCCCGTCTACATTCTCGCCATCGCCTTCGGGCTCATCATCGGTACGTCCGCTCCGGGCTGTGCCACCGGCTCCACCGGGAAGCCACTCACGCCCGTCGAGAAGTTCGACCGGGCCGAGTCCACGATCCGCACCGTCCTGCCGATGGTCTCCTCGAGCTACGGCCTCCTGGCTGCGGCCGGCGTCACGCCCGAGGAAATTACGCTGATTCGCGCGGCTCACGACGACTTCGAGTCGGGCCTCTACAAGGCGCTCGCGGCGGCCCGACTGAGGCTGCTGCGAAAGGAAGCGGGCGTAGCAGTCACGCCGATGGACCAGGCCCCCGACGCGACCGCCCCGGAGGAACCTGACGCGGAGACCGATACCGGACCTGACGGCGCCGACCTGGGCGCCCTGCACCTATTGCCACCGCTGCAACGCACGCCGGGCCTACAGCGCCGGACCCTGGTACGTACCTGGCTGGCGAGGCCGTTGCAGGTACCGGCGGTCCTGGCTCCCAACACCGGCCCACGGGCCCGACCGGTCTACTGGCACTACGACTGGCTGCGCACATGATGGACTTCGGAGACGCAATCTCGGCCCTCAAGAAGGGGGCACATGTGGCCCGGGATGGCTGGAACGACAAGGGCATGTATCTCGCGTACATGCGTGGATTCTCCGTCCCGGCGGACATGGTGAACGCAAGGACCCAGATGCACGTACCCGATGGCCAGGACATCGAGATCGGTGGATACATCGCCATGTGGACCGCCCAGGGTGTCTGGCAGCCGGGCTGGCTCGCTTCGCAAGCGGACATGCTGTCCGAAGACTGGGTCATCCTGAACGGCGAGGGTCACCCCGCCCCGGGCCGACTGTGATGCTCCGTGCATCCCTGGCCGTCGTCGCAGTCCTCACCGTGATGGGCTGCGGCGTCGCCACCTTCACCGGTCGGGACGTCCACACCCGGGCCAAGGTCGGCCCACCGTCGGAGGTGGAGGTTCAAGTCGACGGCACGCCCCGGTGCCGAGCTCGGGGAAAGATGCCGCTGGAACTC
>CERH01039713.1_pt1 | contig 10215 bp, 5 predicted proteins | sample 530991 | NCBI WGS metagenome assembly CERH01 (sample SAMEA2621191, study PRJEB7988) | marine metagenome | biome: marine biome (ENVO:00000447); feature: mesopelagic zone (ENVO:00000213); material: "saline water (ENVO:00002010), including plankton (ENVO:xxxxxxxx)" | depth 800 m | reverse complement strand
TTTTTAGTAGAAAGAATAAATAAGTCGGACCAAGGTATTTCTGATAATACGTTTATAACCCGACAATTTACTAACAAAAAAGTTTTGACGGTTATTGGTAGTGATGAATTATTAAGGCTTTACGACAATGTACCTCGTTTAGCAAAAGCTCAAACCATACAGGGTAATCGTTTAATGTATGGAAATTATGTAGATCAATACAATATAGAAAGAGGTCTTCTTGATGGATCAGGAAATCTTCAGCCTGGAGGACAAGTTATTCCTACTCAATACACCCTGCAAGGTATTTCTAATGAATTAGGAAATCAAGAGTTAGATCCTGCGTCAACTATAAGCTCCAGTTCTGGGGTTATTGATATAGGGGGAGGGGCAACTACTGTTATTGACAATCAAATGACTATAGACCTATCCAGCTTACCTTCTCCCATTCCTCCTGGACTTTCAATTTCTTTTAATTTTGTAATTCAAAATACAAGTCAAACCGATAACGGGGGTCCTGATGTAGTTGCCACATTGATTCCTGATTTTAATCTTACCTGGATTTTTACCACTCCGGTTTCTTATCCAACTCCGGTTGATTTAATAAACTCTCCAGAGTTTCAGGCGGCCGTAGGAACTTCGGCTAATATGGCTGTTTTATTACCACCTACAAACCCTCCTGTTATACAAAACGGAACAACGCTAACAGATTATTTTAATAACGCTATTTATTACGCGTTACAATCAACTAATGGAAACACCTTACAGTTGTTAAACACTTCTATAAACGGGTCTTGCCCAGCAATACCTTTAACGACTTTTCCTCCGGTAGGATCTATATGTGTTCAAGAGCCAATAGGGTTTACCGCTTTAGGTAATTCGTTTAGACTACAACTACCAGGAGCTCAATTTTATTTTGATACTGATTCTGCTAATCCAGGACAAGCGGGTAATTTTAGTAACCAGTTTAATTACTTTGCATTTAACGCTGCTACATCAGCGGTAGCTGTTTCAGAAATTTCAGAAAACAGCAGTCTTCATAGTAATAGGGACTATGAGGTAGGTATTGTTTACATGGATAAATTTGGTAGGTCTTCTACCGTTTTAACTTCTCAATTTAATACCGTGTACTTTGGGTCTCAGTTTATGCAAAATAAAAATCAAATACAGGTAACTATTCCTTCAGATGTTCCTGCTCCTTGGTGGGCTGAAAAATATAAGTTTGTTGTAAAACCGACTGAAGGAGCTTATAATACTATTTACTCTAACTTAAACTATCAACAAGAAGGAATCGGTACGCAAGGTCCAGAGGGGTTTAGCCAAGCAGACTTAGCCAGTTTTTGGTTTAGATTAGAAGGGGACTCGCAAAATATAGCTCAAGTAGGACAAAAACTTCGTGTAAAAATGGACGCTCAGGGAGCTACAGGGGTAACGGCTTTATGTGAAGTGTTAGATAAAAAAGCCATGTATACAAGTCAAATTACAGCTGTTTCTCAGCCAGGGCTATACATGAGATTAAAACCATCTAACTGGACAGCTATAAACCCAAATGTTAAGGAGGATATAAATTGTAAAAAAAGTGGAAAAAATAATGATGGAGGTTGTGATGGAGACCACAATAATGTAACCCTTTCTTGTGGTGTAAATGATGGCGGGGTAGCAGCTGCTATACCAGCTGGTTCTGTAGTTAAAATATCTATAGATAATAAGAGGGCTCACAAAAGCAGTACCTGTTCAGGAAAAAGAATGAAATTTGTAAAATCAATAATTGCCACTCAAGACTATGCTAATATTCACGCTATGCTTGTAGGTGAGCAATTACAAAATTCTATGACTACTGCAAATGCAGATATAGCAGACGCTACTTCTATTTCATTTGATCCTACATTAATCTTTACAAACACCTCAACTTCTGGAGGTGCGCCTGGTATTAGTTGTTTTGCAACTAAGTGCTGGGTTTATGAAAATGGAGCAGGAGAACAGTTTTTTATGATGAACTCCGGTATACCTCGTTGTGGTTGGGCTAAAAAAAGACAGGCTAAAAGCAGTCTTAGAGTGCAAATATCTTTTTCAGACGGCTTGTTTGTTTTTGAAACAGAACCTTCCGAGACAGATCCAAATTTATTTTTTGACGCCTCTCAGTTGTTAGATATAAAAACTGACCCTTCAGGGTTTAAGGTTCACTCCGCAGCGACTAAATACAATAGCTCTACTAACGCTTCAGGTATAGTAACCGGCTGTGAGGATGCTAATGGAGACCCTATACCTTGTAGTGATCAAGTTTTAGGAACTACTCCAATGAGAACGACTATTGATTTTGCTGATTGTTATGTTTTTGGTAATGGTGTAGAAAGCTTTAGAATACAAGACCGTATTGATGGAAAATCTTTTGAGTTAGGGCAAAGAAAGTTAGCTGTGTCGAATCAAGATTTTAAAGAAGCGGATAGGTTTGCGGGAATGACATATAGCGGAGTATTTAGTGATTCAGCTAATTCAAACAATTTAAATGAGTTTAATTTAGGTTTAGCTAACTTTAAAGACTTAGAAACTCGCTTTGGACCAATTATGATTTTACACTCTCGTGAAACAGATATACTGTGTTTACAAGAAGATAGAATATCTTATGTGTTGGCCAGCAAAAACGTAGTTTCTGATTCTACTGGAGGAGGTGCTATTGTTTCTGTTCCAGAAGTGTTAGGAACTCAGATAGCTCGAATAGAAGAATATGGTATTAGTTTTAACCCTGAAAGCTTTGTTTCGTGGGGAGCACAAATGTTTTTTACAGACACTAAAAGAGGAGTTGTTTTATCTTTACAAGGAGCATCAGCAAATAGTGATCAACTAAAAGCAATATCTTCCTTTGGAATGCGTTCATATTTTAGAGATGAATTTAATTTGGCTCTTACAACTCAAAAATTAGGGGGGTACGATCCATATATGAATGAATATGTATTGAGTAGTAACGATAGGGCCGTTCCGGTTCCTGTACCAGAAGTTCCTTGTGGTCAATTACTTACACAAGTTAATACAACTCAAGATTTAATATATGATGTTAGCTTGGGGGCGGTAATAGGACAGGTAGATGTGCCTTACACCATATCTTCAGGAACAATCAATATTAGTATAGTTTGGAATGGTATTACTTATACTTCTGGAAATGTTTCTACCAGTGGTAGTTTTAGTTTTAACAAAACATCTGCAACTCCTGACACAGCAAGTGTAACTATAACTCCGGTTAGCCCATCAGCTTCTTATGATGTTACAGTTGAGTGTCCACCTCAAATACCTTTAACTGTTATCAAGGTAGTTGTTAACACTCCTAACTATGATCAAGAGTCTATACATATATTTTATAAATGGAACGATACAAACACTTTTAGCCCAACACAAACTGACCCTATAAATTTAAATGTAAATGTTCCAACCTCTCATTATTCTTCAGCCACAGGAGTGAGGTCGGTAGGAATGTTCCCTTATGACGGGGCACGTGTAACTATGGGTACAAATAAAATAGGAGCAGACACTTTTGATTTTGACCCAAGCATACACAAATTTAAAATACTTTCAAGCAATACTTTATTTCAAAACACCCCAGTAGATATAGCGCTATTACTAACAACAGCTAATGATGTTACGCCTATTTTAAACCAACCTGGTGTTCAAGATTTTGAAGCCTTAGCTTCGCCTTCAAACACTCCGCCTGTTAGTACTCCGATTTTTAATATGCCTATAGGTAATCAGTATTTATATTTGGTTTGGGACTTTAGAGATATTATATATAACGAATTGTGCTATGAACCACCTTCAAGTACTATTGAAGCTGTGTGTTGTGAGTGTGAGGGTAATTGTCAGCAAATTTACTTTAGCCCAGGACAAGGAACTCAATCAGCTGCTTGTCAGGTAGATACAAACACATTTGGAAATAATCAGTATTCATTTAACGGATCAGGAGCACTGCCAGTCTTAGGAGATCAATGTTTTGCTAACTTAAGTTGCGACTCTCAATCTACAGTAGATGCAGGATTTTATATAGTAGATGCTGCTCAGCCGGCTGCTGCTAATCCTAAAAACTGGATACAATTAGATGCTCAAGGATTTGTTATTGATTCAGGAACATGTTAAAAATTTAAAATTAAATATTATGCCACTACAACCTTTTTATTATGACGGATTAACATTTGCCTCAGCGGGAAATGTATACACAGATTCTAATTTAACCACTCAAGCTCCTGATGGATTTTATTCTTTAGGAGGAATTGTTAGAGTAAAAACAGGAGGGGTTTTAGGACCTCCTCAAAACTGCCCTTCTTGCGCAGTACCTTGCGGTACAGATGGTTTTGCAGCAGAAGGTGAAAGAGGTGTTTATACGGTAGATTTTGAATTAGGAAGCACTCCAGGGGCAGCTATAATTACGTTTAGCCCAGGAATCAGTAATGTTACTTGTGTTCCTATACCTGACAAATGCACCTGGTCTTACAATGGGGTTACTGCTTCAGAATATAGTTCTTTACTTGGAGGGTATCAAACAGGATTAATAGGAACGGCAGATGGCCCGCCTAAAGGAGGTACTCAGTGTAATGCTTGTGCGGCTACAGGAGTAGCTGTTGATCCTGCTACCGGCATAAACCCTCCTCTTACTATTGCTGGATTTGCTTATAATAATGGTACAGGAAATTTTGATCCTGTTGGAAATATAACAACACCTGGTATAACTGGAGTTAATAATTTTGCTCCCGACCCTGAGCCAGGTAGCACTTTATTAGACTGGAATTTTACTAATCAAGGATTTCTTATTAATGGTTTAGGAACAAATAATTGTGGTAACACAACAGGAATAGGGATTCCAGTAGGTTTTGATGGGGTCAGTCCGGCCGCACCTAATTTACCCACAAACAACTGGCCGGCTTCAGGAATGGAATATAGAGGAGCCACTATGGTTGTTCCTTCTCCACCTGGCGTAACAAGTACTATTTTATCTATTGAAGTTGTAGCTCCTTGTGAAAACACCTGGTGGGGAATAACGGTAGAATGCCCAAGATCTTTAACAGGAATAGACTCTTCTACAGCAGAGCCTCAAGGGACTGCAACAGCTACAGTGTGCGCTAAAAATATAACCACAACTTTATTTCACGTTCCTGTAGACGCTTTTGGAAACTCTAACAGTTGTTCTAATTACTTTCAAGCTGGCGATGAATTTCCTGACGCCCCTGCTTCCGGTCAACCAAATGGAGTTTTAGGATTACATGATTGGGTTTTTATGGATGAGTTTGGACAAACCCCTGCTCCAGTTGGAGAATATAAGTGTCGTTTTGATGCTCAAGACGGCCTTGGTGTAAGAAACTGGCATGTATCAGTTGGTGTTAGAGAGTATAGAGACACTGCAAATAATGGTAATTATCCAGGGTGTGCACCAATTAATGAACCTGCAACACAGCCACCAACAACAGGTAATGCAATTAAAATGTTACCTCCGGAAGGTTATGGTGGTTCTTATAATGGAGTGTTGGGAACTTCGCAAACCAGTGGGCCTTATGTTCCTGGAATAGTTAGATCGATAATACCATGTCCTTAAAATAAATAATTATGCCTGTATATTCAAATTGTAAAACATTATCATACTCAGAAGACGTCCAAGGGTGGCCGTCCTTTTATTCTTTTTGTGCCGACTACATGATTGGTATGAATGGTTTTTTCTACACATGGTCTGGAGGAAACCTGTATAGACACAATACAAATAATTTAAGAAACAATTATTATGGGGTTCAATATAACTCTACTATTACAGGAGTGTTAAATATAGAGCCTAAAACAATTAAATTATTTAAGACAATGTCTTATGAAAGTGATGATGCGTGGAATTGCACTTCTTTATTTACTGATTTAGGAACAGGGTCTATGCCTGGTGATGGTGTCCCTCCTAACTCTTTACAAACTTGGTTCGTACAAAAAGAAGGAGAATGGTTTACTTTTATTAGAGAAAACGAAGGAACAAGAGATTATAGAGATAGAAATGTAAATGGAATAGGTACTGTTATTACAGTAATAGGGCCTCCTGCGGCTGTTCAATACACTTTTAATGTTGAAATTAGTAGCATACTAAGTATTGGAGATTACATGTATTATTCAGTAGGAGGAACCCCTATATATGCAGGAGAGGTAACAGCGGTAGATAGGTTAAATTTTATAGTAACTGTTGACAGCACAATACCTGAGCCAGGAACTAACCCGCCTGTAATAGGTACAAACGCTCCTCCAAATAGTTTTGTTTTTTATTTTAAAGACGTTGTTGCTGAGTCTCACGGAGCTCGTGGATACTTTATGCAATTTACGTTAGAAAACACAAGCACCTTTGCTGTTGAGCTTTTTGCTGTAGGAGGAAGTATAATGAAAAGCTTTCCATAGATTTTATTATCTTTGCAGTAATGAAATTGAATATAGAACCACTCAACGAAGGAGATTACGAAAATATATTATGTCAATGGTGGAAAGACTGGCGTTGGACCCCTCCTTCAAAAGATTTTTTACCAGACAATGGTATGGGTGGTTTTATGGTTTATGACGATGGAGTTCCTGTTTGTGCGGGCTTTATGTATTTAACAAACTCTAAGGCCGTGTGGTGCGATTGGATTATATCAAACCTTAATTATAAAAACAGACAAGGAAGAAAAGAGGCTATTGAATTGTTAATCAGTACTATAGCAAATTTAGCGGGTGAGTTGGGAAATAAATTTGTGTATGCGTTAATTAAAAACAAGCCTTTGATAAACACCTATGTAAAATGTGGTTTTGAAGAGGGTAGTTCTTATACAACGGAAATGATAAAAAAATTATAATTATGGCGGTAACAACAGCAGCGGTAATAGGTATAGCGGCCGGAGGGGCTCAGGCGGTGCAAGGATTTATGAACGCTTCAAAACAAAAACAAGCAGCAAGAAAAGCAAATCAAGCAGCAGAAAAAGCTATGAAGGAAGCTCGAAGAAGAGCAGAAGTAGATGAGTATGCGGGATTAGATGTTCCTTTAGATGCGTTTGAAGCTCAAAACGAAGCTAATTTAGCTGCTGACAAACAGGCAATAGAGGCTTTACAAGAAGGTGATGCCAGAGCTTTAGCGGCTGGAGTAGGTAGAGTAGGTGCTCAACAGTCTGCTGAGGCTGAGCAAACTCGTATGGCTATGGCAGACGAAATGTTTAATTTAGACAAAATGAAAGCCGATTCAAGAGAAGCTATAAAGCAACAACAAATAAGCATGGATGTAGGTGAAGCTAAAATGCAAGACCAAAGAGCAAGAGAAGCAGAACAGGCGAGAGCGGCAGCTATACAATCTGGTTTTCAAGGTATTAGTAAAGCGGCTACAGCAGCAGCAGATTTAGCTCCTTTATACGGAAAGTCTGCGAATGATAGAAGAGCACAAAAAATGATGGATAGTCCAGAATTTAAAGCTCAAATGCAAGCTAAATTTCCCGGTGAATCAGACGCACAATTATTTGATAGGGTTTCCGGAACTGAAATATCACGTAGAAATTTTAGACAAGGAAGAAGAAGTAATTATAGCGATTACGATTTTTCTATATTTGATCAATAATAAAACATGGCAAGAGACTTAAATATAAAAGGAACAGCTGGTATTGTAGATACTGACAAGTACGTTTATAGGAAAGAGCGTGACATGACCAAAACCCAAGTTGATTGGGATGCGGTTACAACCGACCTTACTAAAACTATAAATGATATTAGAGATGATCGAGAAAACCGTAAGGCGGAAATAGAAAAGACTACCAGAGAAAGAATGAATCAGCTCCAAGAATTGGAGCAGTATGATAACCAATCTCTTAACAGTAAAATTATAGGAATGAGTAATGAGTCTGGTAATTTTATTCAATCTCAAAATGATCTAATGCGTAGAGGATTAATTAGTCCTTCTGAGTTTTTGCAGACAAGTCAAAATGTTTCAGATCAATTTAAAAATGTAAAAAATGCATTTTCTAAGTTTGACGCAGACTTTAAAAACGCAGAAACAAGAACTCAAAAAAATGAGTCCAACATGCTGGAGCAGTACGGAATGAGAAGTATAGCTGGTTTTGGAAACTTAGCTAATATGGATTATTATGTAAACCCAACTACAGGAACCCTTTCTTTTGTTAAAAAACAATTTGACCCCAAAACAGGAGAACCAATACCAATGACAGATGAATATTTATCTGACCCTGCCAATCATTTAAGTATGAATACTATAAATGTGAGAATGAACAGCAAGAGTGACTATCAAAATACTACTGATGCTGTAAATGAAGAGGTAAAAAAATTAGGAGAAATTGTAACGGTAGACCCAGGGACAAGACAATCGGTAACTACTTACGAAGACTGGTATCAGTTAGAAGACTCCAAAGAAATAATGGACAATTTAGTAAGCACTGTAACAAACAACCCTGCACAAAAAATTAGTATCCTTCAAGATATAGGATACAGTATTGATGATTTTACACAAGATCCTAAAGAAGCTGAAGCTGATCCTCGTAAAATTTTAGTAAGACAAGCTGAGGATGGTTCTGGTAGATTGGAACCTGTGCTTAACGAGGAGCAAGAAAAGAATATAAAGCAACATGTAACAAATATGTTTGCTGCACAGATTAGTCGAAAAGCAGGATTTACTAAAGGATACACACCTCCACCTCCAAGATCTAAAACTTCTGCTGAAATTAAAGCAGACGCAGATGAAGATATAATGATGGATTATGGTAAAAATGTTGACATGATGAACAACGGAACTCCAACAGAGCAAGAGGCGGCAATGAACTACTTAGTTGATGCAAGTAATGGTGCTATTCAAAGTATTGATAAAAATGGAAATAAATATACTATTACTTACTCGGACGGTAGAACTGTTGAAAAAGACTTAACAGGATTGTCTGGAGACGATGCAAACAGAACTTTATGGAAGGCTGTGAATGCTCCAGGAGCTTATGATGGATATGTGCAGGGAGGGGGTCAGGTTACTCAAGATTTTGCACCAAACACTGTTAACTATAAAGGAGCGACTAAAGCAATACCGTCAAGTAAAAAGAATGCAGGGTTTAATACTTTCAATGACTTTATATATGAGACCCAGGGTGATGGTACTATAGACTTGGATACAGGAGCGTTTGATGGTACTGGACACGCCCCGGGTAAATTCTTAAACTCAATCCAATCTTTATTAGGGGCTGAAGGTTTTGTTCCTGACGGAATAAACGCTTCCGCTACATTTAATATGGATGGTCAAGATGGTGACGGAGAGTTGACCATCAAGGTTAATGGCAAAAGCAAGAAAGTTCCTTTTGGAATACATGAGGCTAACACTTTAGATGTTTATAACGCTATTCAAAAAATAATTAATGACGAAGTTAAAAGGATGAATAAAAGCAAAGGAGGCGGAGGAAGAGGTTCTAATTATTAATAAACAAGCATAATGGAAGAAGAAAACATAGATATAGAATCTCAACAAGAATCGGTATTAGAAAACCCTCAAGAGCTGTCTAAAAAAGATAGAGCTCTAAATGATCTGTACGATATGTTTGTAGAAGAAGGGTACACAAAGTCTAAAGATGAGTTTTTAATTTTAATGCAAACAAATGAAAACGCTGTAAACGATGCTTACGATATGTTTGTTGAGGAAGGTTACAATAAAACCATTAATGATTTTGTAGACCTTTTAGAAATCCCATTACAAGCCGCTCAAAAAAAAAATCCCGTTGGGACTTCTACGCCCGTTCCGGGAGCTATGGAATCAGATACGAGTCCAAATCAGGACGAGTCTGGCTCATTGGAATCTTCGGCTCAAGACATAACTGAGCAATCAGGTATTGACCCCTCTTTATTAAATCAACCTGAGACTCTTAATGTTGGTTCTAATGAGCTGTTTAAATTTCAAGACTTTACTTTTCAAGAGGAAGATACGGATGACGCTAATTTAGATTATTTTAATGAGTCTTTAAAACAAATAGACGCAGACCTTATTGCAAGTACAGAAGAAAATGTAGTTCCCTTAATGAGGTATCATTTTGGAGACTATGGATTTACATTTGAAGAAGGAGATTGGCTTGGAGACGGAATGAGAGTGACTGCTCGTAACGGTCAAGATATTTATATTAATTTAGATAGACTATGGTCTAAAAAAGAAACAGCTCAAAAGTTAATTAATTTTCTTAAAGATAATAAAAACGAAAGTTTAAGACTACAAAGACTGGAGACGGGTTTTAA
>CERH01001377.1_pt1 | contig 10246 bp, 9 predicted proteins | sample 530991 | NCBI WGS metagenome assembly CERH01 (sample SAMEA2621191, study PRJEB7988) | marine metagenome | biome: marine biome (ENVO:00000447); feature: mesopelagic zone (ENVO:00000213); material: "saline water (ENVO:00002010), including plankton (ENVO:xxxxxxxx)" | depth 800 m | reverse complement strand
AGCACGCGCGCCCGCCCCGCCAGCTATCCCAATCCGGGCGTGGGATGCATCCTGCTGCTGGGCGACCGCGTGGTCGGGCGCGGCTGGACCGCTGCGGGAGGACGCCCCCATGCCGAAGCCGCCGCGCTGGCGCAGGCGGGCAAGGAAGCGCGCGGGGCCACCGCCTATGTCACGCTGGAACCCTGCGCCCACCGCTCGCCGCGCGGTCCGGCCTGCAGCGACCTGCTGGTCGAAGCAGGAGTGGCCCGCGTCGTCGCGGGGGTCGAGGATCCCGACCCGCGCACTGCGGGCGACGGGCTGGCGCGCCTGCGCCATGCCGGGATCGAGGCCGGGCTGCTGCGCTCCCCTGCGGCCGAGGCCAGCCTTGCGGGCTATTTCACCCGCGCCCGCCATGACCGGCCGCATGTCACGATGAAGATCGCCATGTCGCTCGATGGCTGCATCGCCATGGCCGGCGGCGAAAGCCAGTGGATCACGGGGCCGCAGGCGCGCGCGCATGTCCACGCGCGGCGCGCGATGGCCGATGCGATCCTGGTCGGCGGGGGCACCTGGCGCGCCGACCGGCCCAGCCTCGACGTGCGGCTGCCCGGACTGGGCGAGCGCAGCCCGCAGCGGGTGGTGCTGTCGCGGGGCGTCGCGCCCGACGGCGTCACGATCATCAACCGGCCGGAGCAGGTCGCCCAGCTCGAAGCGCTGTATCTCTATGTCGAAGCAGGGGCGAATGTCGCGGCCAGCTTCCTCGCCGCCGATCTCGTCGACCGGCTGGAAATCTACCGCGCGCCGATCATCGTCGGGGCCGGGCGCGGGGCGGTCGCCGATATCGGGCTCGAACGGCTGGACGACGCACACGGGCGCTGGGCGCTGGCCGAACGACGCCAGCTTGGCAGCGACAGCTTCGCCGCCTACAGCCGCCTGCGGTAATCAGGGAGTACGCATGTTCACCGGGATCGTCACCGCCATCGGCACCATCACCACGGTAGAGGACAAGGGCGACCTGCGGGTCACCGTGGCCTGTCCGTGGGACCCGGCGGGCATCGATATCGGCGCCTCGATCGCCTGTTCGGGCGTCTGCCTGACCGTGGTCGAAAAGGGCGGCGAGGAAGGCGATGCCTGGTTCGCGGTCGACGTCTCGGGCGAGACCGTCAGTCGCACGGCGCAGGACCAGTGGCATGCGGACCGCCGGCTCAATCTCGAACCGGCGCTGCGGCTGGGCGATGAACTGGGCGGCCATCTGGTCACCGGTCATGTCGATGCGGTGGGCCGCGTGGTGCTGGCGGAGGATATCGGCGGGTCCACCCGGCTCGAAATCCTCGCTGGTGCGGACATTGCCCCGTTCGTCGCGGAAAAGGGGTCGATCACCATCGACGGCGTTTCGCTGACCGTGAACGAGGTCGAGGACGAACCCGGCGGCGAAGTACGCTTCGCGCTCAACATCATCCCCCATACGGGCGAAGTGACCACGCTGGGCGACCTGTCCGAAGGCGATACGGTCAATCTCGAGATCGACGTGCTCGCACGCTATCTCAAGCGGATGCAGAGCCTCGCCGGCTGATACGGGTACCGACAAGACAATGCTGAAAGCTTTCGCCGGTTCGCGCCCGCTGCTGTGGCTGGTGCTTGCCCTGCCCGGCCTGTGGATCGCCGGACGCTGGACCTTCACGCCCGATCTCTACGGCTATGGCCACGCGATCGGCGACAGCGGCGACTGGGCGGCCTGGCTGCTGATGGCGACGCTGGCGGTCACCCCGCTGCGATTGCTGCTGCGGCGGCAGAGCTGGACGCTCTGGCTGATGCGCCGGCGCCGCGATATTGGCGTGGCCAGCTTTGCCTATGCCGCGCTGCACACGGCAATCTACCTGGTGCGCAAGGGTTCGCCCGAATTCGTGCTGGCCGAATTGTCGAGCGGCTATATCGTCGCGGGCTGGGCCGCCTTCGCCCTGTTCCTGCCGCTGGCGCTGACGTCCAACGACCTGTCGGTGCGGCGCATGAAGCGGGCATGGAAACGGCTGCACCGGCTGGTCTATCCCGCCGCGATCCTGACCTTCCTGCACTGGGTCTGGTCGGCCTTCGATCCGACCACGGCCTGGATCCACGTGGGGATCCTGGCCGCGATCGAGATCGTCAGGGTTGCGCTGCAGCGCCGTCAGAGAGTGACGTAGTTCTTGAACCGTTCGACTTCGGCTTCGTCGACATACTTGCCGATTTCGCGATCGAACACGCCCATGTCGGCATACGGACGGTATTCCTCGAATTCGTGGACCATCTTGTCGGTCATGCCGGGGATGAGGCGGATTTCTTCCTCGGTGCCGCTGTTCAGATTGACCGGCACGAAGACATCGACCAGCACCTGTGCGGCTTCATCCTCGCCCAGCGTCTCGAGCAGCGCGGCGTTGAGATCGGTCACGCTGGCATAGGGCTGGCCGGCAACGATCGCGGCAGCCAGTTCGTCGCTGACGCCGTCGAGCGCGGCGAGCTGTTCGGCAGTGGCCGTGTTCGCATCGAGCACGGCGGCGGTTTCGGCGGCCGCGGCGTCATCGATGGTTTCGACTTCGGCGGTGTCGGTCGTCTCGGCCGTTTCGTCGGCAGCGCCCGAGCAGGCGGCCAGCGAGAGCATCGCACCCGAGAGGGCGGAAGCGAGAACGAGTTTACGCATAAATTGATTCCTCCTTTTGAGAAGCGCTCGCAATAAACACACTGGCGGCGAATGGGAAGCGAAGCGTGGCGATTTTCCTACGCCCGCAAAATCTGCTCCACGCTGGAGGATGCCGCAGCCCTCTCGCCCCTTGCGAACCTCCCGTTCGGCAGATGCGGTCACCTGCCGCCGTTTTTTCCGTCTGGACCGTGTAACATGCGGTCCATGTGACAGGACTTGGGAGCGGCAGTCCTACATTCGTCCTACATCAGCCCAGCGGCCCGCCGGTGAAAGCTTCGCGGTCGATCTCGTACACCAGATGGATCACCCGCTTGCCCTGGTACTTCTCCAGTTCGTAGCGGGTGGTGCGCTGCGCACCGATCGCCTCCAGCGCATTGCGCGAGCGGTAGTTGGTGTCGCCGACACGGAATTCGACCAGCGCGACGCTTGCGAACGCATGGGCCAGCATGGCGCGCTTCATCTCGGGGTTGTAGCCCTTGCCCCAGCAGCGCGGCGCCAGGAAGGTCCAGCCGATTTCGACCACCCCGCCCTCGTCGGGATCGAACCGGTCGAAGCGCGTCATGCCAAGCACGCGCTCGTCGCGCCGGTCGAGCACGGCCAGCGCGCCCCCGCTGGCCAGGCAGGTGTCGAAGAAGGCGTCGAACACCTCGCGCCGCCAGCGGTCGTGGATCGGGTGCTGTTCCCACACCGCCGGGTCCGACGCGATGGCATGAAGCGGTTCGCGATCGGTCTCGGTCAGCGGGCGCAGGACCAGCCGCTCGGTCTCGAGGATCGGCTGGCGATCCATCGCCGTTCAGTTCCCGGTGACGTCTGCCAGCGCGGCGATGAACTTGGCGGTGTTGCCTTCATGCAGGCCGGCCACGTTGATCCGGCCCGACCCGGCCATGTAGATGCCGTGGTCCTCGCGCAGGCTGACGATCTGATCCTTCGACAGCGGCAGAACTGCAAACAGGCCGTTCTGGTGAGCCAGCGTCGCGAGGTTGAGCCCGGGCACGTCGTTGTCCGCCGCGGCCAGCCGCTCGCGCACGCGGCGCATGCGTTCGCGCATCTCGGCCAGCTCGTCGAGCCAGGTCGCGGTCAGCGCGTCGTCGCGCAGCACGGTGCGCACCGCCGCGCCGCCGTGATCGGGCGGCATCGACCAGTTGGCCCGCGCGAGCGCATTGGCGTTCGAGGTGATCGCGGGCAAATCGTCCGCGCTCTTCGCGATCATGTAGAAGGCACCCACGCGGTCGCGGTAGAGACCGAAGTTCTTGTCGCAGCTGTAGGCCACCAGCGCTTCGGGCACCTTGGCCAGCACCTTGCGGACGCCCGCGACATCCTCTTCCAGCCCCACGCCGAGGCCGTGATAGGCGACATCGAGGATCGGCAGCACGCCGCTGTCGGCCAGCGCGTCGGCGATCCGGTCCCATTGCTCGGGAGCGTAATCGACACCGGTCGGATTGTGGCAGCAACCGTGCAGCAGCACCGCATCGCTGGCGCGCGCATTGGCGATCACGTCGAGCAGCGCGTCGATATCGGCCGTGCCGTCCGGGGCTGCATGGCGGAAGGTGCCGGTTTCGACGCCCACGTCTTCGAGGATCTGCGCGTGATTGGGCCAGCTCGGCGTGCCGAGATAGACGCGCTGCACGCCCGCCGCCTTCGACAGCGCGACTGCGAGCCGCACCGCGCCGGTGCCGCCCGGCGTCTGCATCCCTTCCAGGCGGCCACCCATCGCGGCGTCTTTGCCGAAGATGTAAGGCTTGAGCGCATCGACGAAGCCGGTGTCGCCTTCGGGCCCGAGATAGCTCTTGGAATCCTGCGTATCGACCAGCTTCTGCTCTGCCGCCTTGATCGCGCGGAAGACCGGCGTCGCGCCGTCATTGGTGCGATAGACGCCGACGCCGAGGTCGATCTTGTCCTCGCGCGGGTCCTGTGCGTGCATCTTGATGAGCGCGAGCAGCGCGTCGGGAGACTGGGCGTCGAGTTGGTCAAGCATGCCCGCCTCATCGCCCGATATGCCAAGGGCCGCAACAGGAAATCCCGCTGCGGCCCCGTGCCCGTGCGAATTATGGTTGGGCGGTCCGAAGGGCGTCTTGTGCGCCGTGGTTCAGAAGGGCAGCCAGCGATGCTTCTTGGAGAACTTCATGTAACCCGCATTGACCCCGAGCCGCAGCCCGGCGCCCATCCGGATCGGGATCAGCACGATGTCGCCCTTGCGCAGATAGCTGGCGGTGAGCCCGCCGATGACATAGGCCTGCCCCTCGCCCGCGGGATAGCGCTCGTACAGCTCCTCGCTGTCGTAGAGGTTGTAGACCAGCACGAAGGTGCTGCCGGCATTCGCCCCGGCGTCGAAACCGATCGACGGGCCCGTCCAGTAGACCGGCTGTTCGCCCTCGACCTTGTGATAGAGCGTGCCCGATCCGTACCGCGCACCGACGATGAACGCCCCGCCCGCCTCGCGACCGACGATATAGGCATTGGGCTCGCCCTGGTCGGCCAGCAGGTTGCGGATCATCTTGGCGACCCCTTCGGCGCCCTTGCCGAACACGCCCTCCGCCGCGCCGATCAAATCGTCCTCGCGGTAAGTGGTCGCGGGATCGTCGACACCGGCGCCGTCGACCGCTTCGCCCGCAGCCTGTTCGGCCGATTGCTCGGACCATTGCGGCTGGTCGGCATAGGTTTCCGCCGGGCCCTCGGCGGGCGCGGCCGCCTGCGGCGCGGGTGTGTAGCTCGGCGTCGGCGCCGGATCGCCATAGACTGGCTGGTCGCCCGGCTGTTCGACCAGGTCGCCATCGATCGCATTGTTCGGATCGATCGTCTCGACCTGTGCGGCCAGCGGGGCGGCGGCGAGGCCGAAAGCGGCAAGCGCAAGGCCAAGGCGCGGCCAGTTGCGTGTGAATGTGGTCATCGATCCCTCCGTGTCGGCGGCACTGGCGCAGACAGCTGCGCCAGTGAGAAGAATCCCCTTTGAGCGCCCGGCAATGAAACGGCGATGAACCGAATCGGAAATGCGGCGAAGCGAGTCGTTTCGGGGGTCGGGCGGTGTCCGCGGCCTTGCCGCAAAACTCCCCTTGATGGGCCGGGATACCGTGGCTATAGCGCGCCCCTCGCAACCGGCAGCGCCGGACCATGCGACATGCGGAGACGTGGGTGAGTGGCTGAAACCAGCTCCCTGCTAAGGAGCCATACCTGGTAACGGGTATCGAGGGTTCGAATCCCTCCGTCTCCGCCACCACCCTTTCCCCCATTTTCCACCGATGACCTGAAAAAGCCAAGCATTTGCGCGGCTTATCAGGTGATTCGGGTCCCACACTGTCCTTGCTCATCCATCGGTGTCCGATTGGATTTGTGGGAATAAATGTGGGAGAATTTGCAGCCATGGGTAAGCTTTCGGCAACAGCGGTAAAGGCCGCCTCGAGACCCGGCAAATTAGGCGATGGCGATGGGCTTTACCTCGTGGTGAAGTCGTCGGGCACGAAGAGCTGGATGGTCCGGGTGCAGAAAAACGGCAATCGCCGCGATTTCGGTCTCGGAGGCGCATCGAAGATATCGCTGGCGGTCGCACGTGAGCGGGCCCGCGAGGTTCGAACCTGGGTCGAACTGGGACTGGACCCGCTGTTCGAGCGCCGGAAGGCGGAAGGCATTCCCACCTTCCGGGAAGCCACCGCCAAGGTGCTCGCCCAGCATCGATCGACCTGGCGCAACGAGAAACACGAGCAGCAATGGATCAGGACGCTGGAAGCCTATGCCTTCCCCCATCTTGGCAATGTGCAGGTCAATGACATCACGGGACCGATGATCCGCAATGTGCTGGCCGAGATCTGGCTGGCAAAGCCTGAGACGGCGCGCCGGGTGCGCCAGCGGATCGGGACCGTGCTCGACTGGGCTTATGCTTCGGGATACCGGGACAGCGAGGCGCCCATGCGCGCGATCAGCAAGGGCCTGCCGCGCCAGCCGAAGAAGGAAGGCCACTTCGCGGCCATGGCTTATGCTAAGGTGCCTGACTTCATCCCGCGCCTGCGCGAGCGCGAGAGCTACAGCAGGCTGGCGCTGGAGTTTGCGATCCTGACCGCGGCCCGCTCAGGCGAAGTGCGCCATGCGGTGTTCGAAGAGTTCGATCTGCGCGAGAAGCTCTGGACTATTCCCAAGGAGCGGATGAAAGCCAATCGCGAGCATGTCGTGCCGCTGTGCGATCGGGCAATACTGATCATCGAGCGCTGCATGGAACTGCGCGTGAGAAACTGCGAGCTCGTCTTTCCCGGCATGCGAGGGAGGAAGGCGATGTCCGATATGACGCTGACCAAGCTGCTGCGCGAGATGAAAGAGAGTTGCACGGTTCACGGCTTCCGCTCGGCGTTCCGCGACTGGGCGAGCGAGGAGACCAGTCACCAGAGCGATGTCGCAGAAGCAGCGCTGGCGCATGTGGTGAAGGACAAGACCGAGGCGGCCTACCGGCGCGGTAATCTGCTGGAGAAGCGCAAACTGTTGATGGAAGACTGGGCTGCCCACTGCTGCAAGGGAAGCTAAAGCGATGAAACGTAGCCCAATGCAGAAAATCATGCACCGTGAGGCATCCAGATTGCCTTCGATCAGGCCGCCTTTTCCACTCTCCCGTTACCGCATAGCCACGCCGGTCCCTGTGGATAAACCTGTCACCTGTTCGGACTATCAGGAACCGCAGCGTTCGGACTATCAGGAACCGAAAGTTCGGACTATCGGGAACCGAAACAGGCGGCAAACCCGCAGGATTGCTGGGCTCCAGCGTCCTTTAACTATCCTAACGACAATCCTTACCGGATTGTTGCTAACGTGGAGCGCTCCGCGCGCGGCTCCTCAGCGCTATGGATGGCGCCGTCGCCGCGCGCTGCTGCACTCGGCACGTGCAAGCGGCCGAACAGCTTGCTAGGGTTTGACCGATGAAGACGGACCTTGATCATCTTCCCCCTCAAAAGCAGCGCGAGATCGAACGCGTCGTGCAGCTCATCTTTGAAGAGTTTGACGATGCCTTCGCGCTCGCCAAGCACGAGTGGAAGAAAGCCGGACGGATACTCAAAGTCATTCTCTACGGAAGCTATGCTCGCGGGACCTGGGTCGATGAGCCGCACACTGCCAAAGGCTATCAGTCGGATTACGACCTGCTCATCATCGTCAACGACAAACGGCTGGCCGACAGGGTCAAATACTGGTCGAAGCTCGACGACCGCCTGATGCGCGAATACGGTGTGACCAGCACACTCAAGACGCCGGTCAACTTCATCGTCCACACGCTTCAGGAAGTGAACGATGGACTGGCGCACGGCCGCTACTTCTTCATGGATGTGAAGGCCGAGGGTGTAGCGCTCTACCAGTCCGACGACACCGAGCTGCACACGCCCAAGCCCAAGACGCCGACACAGGCGCTGGGCATGGCGCAGGAGTATTTTGAGGAATGGTATCCTAGCGCCATGAAGCGCTTCGAAAGCGCGCGATTCCTGATAGGCAAGGAGTACTCGAAGCAGGCTGCCTTCGATCTACATCAAACGACTGAGACGCTTTATCACTGCGTCCTGCTAGTCTGCACATTTTACACTCCCCACGTTCACAACCTCGGCTTCTTGCGCACGCAGGCCGAGCGCATCGATCCCCGCCTGACCTACGTGTGGCCGCGCGAGCTGAAGCGGGATCGCGCGCGGTTCGAGAAACTCAAAGAGGCCTATGTGAAGGCACGCTACTCGAAGCACTACCGCATCACGAAGGAAGAGCTCGAATGGCTTGGCGAGCAGGTCGAGCAGCTTGGACGCGTCGTGCACGAAGTTTGTATGGAACGGCTGGAGAAACTCAAAGCCGAAGCGCTCGCGAGCTCCGACAAGGCATAGCGACTTCCAATGACCGCCCGGAGGACGGCTTTTCACTCCCACTGCCCTAAAAGCTGCCATTCCGCTTACGACGCCATTGCGGACATAGAGTGGATCGCATCAATGTCCGTAGCGTGAGCGTTCTTCCTGCCATGTCTCGTCAGTTAGATTTTCACGCATGTTCGCGTCGAAAGCTTCGAGTGAAACCTCAGCTGGAAACACCATTTTAGAACCACTTTCGAGTTTAAGCCGAGCAAGTTCAGTTAGTGCTTGATGGAACGACCACGCTCCTATCGCGAGCCAATCGTCGTGGTCGATCTGGGGCTCCAAGCTGTCGTAGCAGTGCACAACGCTCCAAATTGGGTCTCCTGAGCCCGAACTGGCATCGCTCGTCAGAATGATGGAGTCCGGCCACAAAGTGCGGATGCGTTCAAACAAGTGTCGAGCTTTCATTGCAGGTAATATACAAGCTTGGATCGTAGCCTTCCAGAGGCCAATGACGTATGTCGGCTAACCACCCCGTTCTTGCCATCTCCGCCCGGCGGAATGATCACCAAATCCGGACCTTCCGCTGCCGACGCCGTTTACGACATCTTGGCAACGCGCATCAGTTTCCGTCCAGTAGCCCTACCGTGTTTCCCTCTGGATCGCTGAAATCTGAATAGCGGAGGGCTTTGTATCCATCGATTTACTCGGCTTCGGAACACTTCTTCGGCCTCGTTTCTCTTGGCCCAGGGACCTCGCACAATATCTAGCAAATGTCCCCGGCCAAGATCCAACTCAGCTATCCTGCCTTGATCACTGAAAGTCGAATGTCGCGAAAAAGGACGTTCGTAGACCTTCCACAATTAGGTTTCGGATCATAGAAAATTGCCTTTCAGTACCGGATTTGGAACACTCTTTATTGGAGTCGCCCTAAGGTGCGACTTCCAGCAACTCGTCATACTTGCAACCGTATTCCCCGCGATCGGGTGTCGCGAGAAGATCGCCAGTGAAGGTCAGTCTCTGACCCAGTTTGAGCTCAAGGTTCCTGTAGCGCAATACGCGGCCATCGAAGGAAGAATTCGCCGGCAGTATCAGACCGGAACGCCCCCCGTCCCGTTCGACAAAAAGGCAGCCTTGCTCATATCCGAGAACGCCCTCTGCGCCCTCAAGAGCGGATTGGCCAGGCGTTCCGTCGGCGGCGCTCAACGCGCCGTGACGGTCGAATGGGTATTGCTCTTCTGCGGTGTTAACGGGCGCCTCTTCTGACGCACAGGATGCGAGGCCCAAGGCGAACGCGAGACTCAGAATTTTTTTAGTATGCAAGGCGATAATCCCACGAATATACGTCGTCGATGCTCGTATAGGTGATGCTGAGCGACTGCGCCGAACCGAGATAATGCGCGGAAGTCAGCAACTATTCCGAAGTTGCGCAATCGGGTGAACGTCCGCTTCCTTAACCCAAGATCCTAAAAGCAGCCTGTCGGCAAACCACCCCAGTTCTCGCCGTTAAGACCAAGTGTGGATTGTGCCAGAAGCGGACCAGCAGATTGCAACGCCAAAGCGGCCATGTGAGACAGCCTCCTGCTTCCCGATATCTGCCGTCGACTCAGCTTATGCGCTTCAGCCATTTTGGGGCCGCTTCGAGACAGTCTGGTTTCGGGCGTTTTCCTAAGGAAACGGACAATCCGTTCGCAACCCAAATCGCATTCAAAGGCAACCCCGTAAAGTTAACGACATAACTCACGTCCCGGCCATTTCGAAGACAATGCCTGTCGCAATGAGGTGCAAGCGATCG
>CERH01016489.1_pt1 | contig 10247 bp, 4 predicted proteins | sample 530991 | NCBI WGS metagenome assembly CERH01 (sample SAMEA2621191, study PRJEB7988) | marine metagenome | biome: marine biome (ENVO:00000447); feature: mesopelagic zone (ENVO:00000213); material: "saline water (ENVO:00002010), including plankton (ENVO:xxxxxxxx)" | depth 800 m | reverse complement strand
CAAAATGAATAAAGACCTTGATGAAAGATTAGTACCTAATGGTCAGTATAGAGACGCTTTAAATATAAATATATCAACATCTGACAATGACGATATAGGTACTGCTCAAAATATTAAAGGCAATACACTCGTAGATAACTCGTTAGCCACCGGCAGTTCTGTTGTTGGTAGTATAGCTGACGAAAAAAACAACGCTCTTTACTGGTTCGTGTCTGGACCAGAGACTACATTAGATTTTTTTACTTCAAGCTCTACTCAACCAACAGTAAATAAAGATTTAATACTTGAGTACAAAAACACTACATCAACACCGGTTTTTGTAGATGTTTACGCTGTTTATTTTACTATGGAACAAGGTGCAACTGATGTTACTTTTAATACAGCAAACAAAAGTATAACTGTACCATCTTCTAATTTAATTACTAACGTTTCAAAAGGTATGTTTTTAAGAGTTGAAGACAAAGGAACTCCTGGCGGTACAATAATATCGAATAATAAAATAACAGATATAACAGGTACAACTATAACTTTTGAAAATAATATAGATGCTTTATCAAGCGTGAGTAGTAGCTCTAATTGTGTTTTTTACTTTTCAATGCCTGATAATAAACGTGTGTTAAATTTTAATTCTAGTTATAAAGTAACAGGTATAAACATAATTGACGATTTATTGTTTTGGACTGATAATAATTCTGAACCTAAAAAAATAAATATTACTAGATCAAAATTAGGTACAACAGACATAAACACTCACACTAGTTTATATGTTAGTAATTTAAATACTGACGCTGGTAAAATACAGGAAGAAAATATAACTGTAATTAAAAAAGCTCCTCTTGAAGCACCAATAATAGAGCTTTTTACTTTAAGGCAAAACATCTTTAATTTTTCAACAACTAAAGATTTTACGAGTTTTAGTTCTAATGAAAACGAAAGAGACGTAACTATAATAATCACACCTACAAACTCTCACGGTTTTAAACCTAATGATATTTTAACTTTAGAAGATGCTGCTGACTCAACAAAAAAAGTTATTTTAAGAGTAAAAAACGTTAATGGCGATAATGTAGACTGTATTGTAGAAAATAAATCTGGTACTATATCTGGAAGTTCAACTTACAATATAACTTTTGAAGATAATAAAAAATCTTTATTTGAAAATAAATTTTCATCTTTTGCTGTTAGATGGAAATATGCTGATGGTGAATATTCTACTTTCTCACCTTTTACTCAAACAGCTTTTTTACCTAATGAATTTTCTTACGATACAAAAGAAGCTTATAATAAAGGTATGGAAAATAACTTAAAAGAAGTTATTATAAAAGATTTTATACCCTATAATATACCTAGCGATGTTGTTCAAATAGATATATTATACAAAGAGTCTGATTCACCAGTGATATATTCTATTGATAGTATTAAAAAAGAAGATGAAAATAGCTCTACCACTAACTCTTGGAATACTTTTAACGGTAGTAATCACGCTAGAGGTTTATATAAAATAACCTCTGACAATATATACGCAGCTTTACCATCTAATCAATTGTTAAGAGTTTTTGATACAGTACCTAGAAAAGCTTTAGCTCAAGACACTGTTTCCAATAGAATAATATATGGTAATTATTTACAAAATTTTGATTTAATAGAAGATACAACAACAAATAAAGTTGTAAAACCTATTTTTAGTTCTTATGTAGATAAAAGACTTTATTTAGGTGGTCAATTATTAAATAATAGATTTTTAACTAATAACACTAAATATTGGACTTTTGATTCTTCTTGGTCTAGAAATATTAATGATAATAAAATAGAAATATCTTCTAGTAGTTATGTTCAAGGTCATAAGTTTGCGCAGAGAGTAGGTGAAAGCCAAACTACAGGTGGGTTTACAAGTGCTGTTCTTGATAACAAAAGTTACGAAATAAAGTTTTCAATATCAAACTTTAGTGGAGCTAGTGGTGAGCTTAGAGTTGCATTAAAAGGTAGTTCAAAAATGTCAGAAGACAATTTAACTTTTAATGCTGATGGGGATTATAAAATACAAGCAACTATAGATAAAAACACTAGAAACATATTTGGAGCAGTGCCTAACGCAAACTCTATAATTTTTTACGCTCAATCACCATCTGCTTTTACTTGTTCTATAGATAATTTTTCATTAAAAGAAATTATAGATATAGATGATAAAAAATCTATAAAGTCACAAAGAGATTATCAATTAGGAGTTGTTTATTCAGATGAGTATGGTAGACAAACGCCAGTGTTGACAGATAAAACAGCTTCTTTAAAAATTAGTAAAAATGACTGTGTAAATTCAAATCAATTTATATCAAAACTAACAAACACTCCTCCACATTGGGCTAAACATTTTAAATATTATATAAAAGAAACTTCTAGCGAATACAATAATTTAGCTTTAGATAGAGTATATAAAGCAGAAGACAGCAATGTTTGGTTATCTTTTCCTTCTTCTGAAAGAAATAAAGTTGATATAGAAGATTATTTAATATTAAAAAAAGCTCACGATAGTGTAAGCGCTGTAACTGATGAAAATGCAAAATATAAAATAATAGCTATAGAAAACGAAGCACCTGAGTTTATAAAAAGAAATTTAACTAAACTAGGTGAAACTTCATTATTAACTTCATTATTTACTGATACCTCTAGATTACCTGTTTCAAGTGGCAATAGTATAGCTATAAATAAAAGCGTTTGGGATGCTTCTCATTTAGATATTTCTTCTGTAACAGATAAACTTGCTTTACAATTTAGAACTTCTTCAATTAATTCAAAAGTTTATAATGTTGATACTTTTTCAGTTATTGATATAGGTGGTATAGATTATTATCAATTTATATTAAATGATAATTTTTTAGAGTCTGATGTTGATTTTATAATGGCAACATCTACAACTTTTAACTCTGGTGTTCTTTTTGCTATTTTTGATATTGAAATACAAAACAGATCTGAATTTGAAGGAAGATTTTTTGTAAAAATAATTAATGATAATATAATACAAGAAAATATATACAATAATAGCAGTTCTACTACGCAGGTTTCAGTTTCTATTCAAAAAGCTTATTTTTACTTACAAGACAACGCTTCGCATGGAGCTCAAGGCGGTACAACTTACGCTGCTCAAGTAGCGGGTACTAGTCTTTTTGCTGATAATCAAGAGTGTTATTTTGAACACCAAACTAGCACTAACAGTAGACCTTTTAGATTTTCTGGTGGAAGTACTGGTACAGCTTATAATGCAATTAAATTTAAACCTAGTAACATGTATATTAGAGGTGGACAATCACTAACAAGCTCTTACTCTGTAGACTATGGTTTATTAGCTTTTTTTAATAATCAAAATTTAGCTTTTTTTGGCTCTAAAGATGCTGAAGAAAAATTTAAAAAAATAATACCTACAAGCTGGTTTATTGATAACGTGTCGTATGTTGGTACACAACCTTTAAATAGTCAAGCCCCTTCTTCAGGTAGTTATCCTCAAACTTACAACTGGAATCATGAGATTAACAACGGTAAAATAGTTTTAGAAAAAACAGCTGTTTTAGATAGTTCTAGTCAAAAAAGCACTGATTTAAATAGTTTTGGTTATCAAATAGGTAGAGGTATATTTACAGCTACATCTAAACACCAAGTTGATGATCAGTTTTTTATACCTGGTAAACATTATATTGAAATATCTTTTAACGGTTTTACTTTAGATTTTCCTAGCGCAGCGTATAACGCTAGTAGTGCTGGTTGGAATAACGCTTGGGATTTACCTTCTGCTCAAAATAGTTTTATTCAAAATTTATTTCAAGGATCTAAATTTAAATTTGCTAACGATGCTCAAGAAGAAATTTATACTATAGAAGCTGTAAAAATAGAAAGAAGATATAACCACACGCCTCAACCAGCTAACAATAGGTTAGTTTTTAAAAGTTTAAATGGTAATGCTATGGGTGGTACTGTTAATGTTGATGTTGATTGGGCAACAGCTACTAGTAGTGTTGCTAGTTATCAAATAGTAACAGTTGGCGGTGGTATAACAACACTAGGTGTTGCTGGAGGTAGCACTGCTGCTTCAACTGTAAATAGTGTTTGGACAGAAGAAAAAACAAGATTTGGAAAAGCTAGTAATAGAAGATTAACTTATATTTTACAAGTTGATAAACTACCTGGTGCAAACGGAACAGCTAATCCACTATTAAATATAACTACATCAGTTTCATCTCAAATACAATTTGTAGTAACAAATATTAACGAAAAAGATCAAATATCAACACGTAATCCAGCTATATTTGAAACAGAACCAAAGGAAAGAACTGATTTAGATATATATTACGCGGCTAGTGATTATTATGACATTGAAGAGCATGGTGCTGAACAATCTTTACCTTGGTCTAACTGTATATCTTTTGGTAATGGAGTTGAGTCTAATAGAATAAAAGATACATTTAACAAAGTAACTATTGGTAAAGGCGCTATAGCTTCTACTACAGTTGAAGAGCAGTATAAAGAAAATAGAAGATCTAGTGGTTTAATATTTTCTGGTTTATATAACGCTACAACAAGTTTAAATAACTTAAATCAATTTATACAAGCTGAAAATATTACAAAAGACATTAATCCTTCATACGGTAGTATTCAAAAACTTTTTGCTAGAAACTCAGACTTAGTTGTATTATGTGAAGATAAAATAATAAAAGTATTATCTAGTAAAGACGCTATATTTAATGCTGATGGTAATTCTCAATTAATTGCAAACGAAAACGTTTTAGGTCAATCAATACCTTTTGTTGGTGATTACGGTATATCTAAAAATCCAGAATCATTTGCTAAAGAAAATTATAGAGCTTATTTTAGCGATCAACAAAGAAAAGCTATACTTAGATTATCAATGGATGGGTTAACAGCTATATCTGATGCTGGTATGTCTGATTGGTTTAGTGATAACATGGTTAACGCTGATTCTATAATAGGTACTTATAATTCTGATAAAAGCGAATATAATGTTACACTGATAGATAATGATCAAAGTGATAACAATTATACAGTTTCTTTTAGTGAAAAAGTAAAAGGTTGGACAAGTTTTAAATCATTTATACCAGAAGATGGTTTGTATTTAAATAACGTTTACTACACTTTTAAACAAGGTGAATTATATTCTCACGGTACAAATAGTACTAGAAATACTTTTTATAGTTCTAGCTATAGATACAGAAGCACTAGCGGTTCTAATTTTGAAGCTTCTAGTATCACAGTTTTGCTGAACGATGCTCCTAGTTCTATTAAAAACTTTAAAGCTTTGTCTTACGAAGGCTCTCAAGGTAAAATACCACAGTTTACGTCTAGTTCTGTTAATAGATACACAACTGACGGTACTACTGAATCTGTTAGTTTTTCAGATAATCAATATTACAATTTAAATAGTGAGATAAAAGGTTGGTCTGTAGAATCTATAAACACTGAAAACCAACAAGGAGCTTTAGATGAGTTTATAGAAAAAGAAAACAAATGGTACAACTATATAAAAGGTATTACTACAACAGCTTCAAATATAGATGAATCAGAGTTTAGCGTTCAAGGTTTAGGTACAATAAGTTCAATAAGTTATACTTCTTAACATGTCATTAAATATATCTTTAAATACAATAATACCAGCGAGTTCTAACCATACTGTTTCAATATCAGCTGGTAGTGGCGTAACTGCTAGTACTAGTACTTCTGGAACATCTAGTATAACTAACTATAGTTTTACAGCCACTAGTGGTGTTGAAAAAACTGTAGCTACAATAACTTTTACAGCTAAAACAAATTTTGCTTATTCAAAATTTCCTAAGTTTAATATAACTTCAATTAGTAGTTCTTCTAGTTATAGTGTTTCAGAAACAGATACAATTGATTCAAATGGTAATCTTACGGCTAGATCGTTTGTTTTTAAATACACAAGTACAGCTGTTAGCAATACTGATAAAATACTTTTTAATTATAGATTAAAATCTATAAGACCTGTGTTAAATGAGTTTAATAAAGCTTTACTAGAAATAACAAGCGTTGAAATAGATAATTCTTTTTTAAGCTTTACTAGTAGCTCTAGAAATATTTCAATATTTGGTGATGAAAACTCTGTTTTTAATTTAAAAATAACTAAAAGTAATGATAGTAAAACTTATGATTTTGACACAAACGAGTTTACAACTTCTTCTACTCAATTAACAAACCAAACTTTAGATTCTAGTGGTGTTTTTAATTTTTTAATACAGTTTCCTGCTGGTGGAAATTTAACTTACGACTTTGAAGTTATTCCAGTATTTTCTAAAGGAACTACTTTAAATTCAAGTTTAAGAGATACTAATGATAATTTTAAACATAGCTTTAGCATTTCACAGTTTTCTGAAATAGGTGTTGTTTTTCAAACAGCATCATCAGCTAATAGTAGTTCTTATTCCAGCTTGCCAAATAGTCAGCAAATTAAAGGTAGTTATAATCAAGTTTCTGAAACTACACATAGAGTTTCGGTTGATTTAGTTTTAAGTAGTAATGCTTTTAAAATAGCAAAACAACTTGATGAAGAAGATATTGAGACAAGCACTACAGCGACTACATCTAGCACAACAAGCAGTTCTACAGGACCAATAACGTTAAGTGATGTTTCAAAGCTAATTATTGGTATGAAAATATCTGGAACAGGTGTAAGTGGCACACCTACTATAGCTTCAATAAGTAGCGCAGATTCTACTATTACTTTTAGTAACAATCAAAGTATAAGTAGCGGTGTAACATTAACGTTTACTGGTGTAGGTGAAGAAAGTAGCTTAGCTATATTTGGTACTACCTTTACAATAGTTGATTCTTCCTTAACTTTAGTAGATGTAAAAACTACTATTAACGACAACTCAGCAGACGGTGGTCTTATAGCGGACGCAGATGTTGCTAGTGCAAACGGTATATTAGCAGCTGATACTACTATTATATCTGGTTTAAATATACCTGAGAACGTTCATATTGATAGCGTTAATAGTAATAACTTAGAGTTCTCACAATCTTTAGCTTTAATTAATGGTCAAAATGTAATTTTTACTGGTAGTAGTAGAAATGCAACTTTAACTTTTAATGTAGTGATAACAAAATTTGGTGTGCTTGACACTAGTTTAAATATTAACTTAGATAATTTATTAACAGTAGCATAATGGCAAAATTAACAATAAATATAACAACTGGATTAAATAAATCTTTAGCGGTAGGTGATACTATTTTTAAAACAGATGATGTGCCTAGTTCTAGCGGTGGTTTTAATACTTCTAACGATCATAGTTCTATTGGTACTATTTCAAAAATAAACTCAAACACTCAGTTTGAAATAGGTGCTTACTCAGGTAGTGATCCAGGAAGCGGTTTTAATGGTGATTTTGTTTTTTTTGCAAAAGACAACAAAGTAAATACATCTGGTATTATAGGTAGTTTTGCAGAAGTTAAATTTGTAAACGACTCAACATCAGAAGCTAAACTTTTTGCCGTTAACGCTGAAATAGTAAATAGTTAATTATAAGTGTAATTATAAAAAATATAAAAAAATAAAATGAATAAAAAATCATCACCAGCTAAATTTACTCCTGAAGTTCAATTAGGTCTTACTGTTTTAAGCATGCTTTCTAGCTCAAGAAGAGGTAGAAGTAGACAAAGTAGTGAACAAGCTAAATTAGAAAAAGCAGAAGATAGATTTGAAAAACTACTACAACAATACGAACAAAAAGAGTTTCAACCTATAGATCCAGATGATTTTCAACAAGAAAATATACTTGAAGATATAGAAGTTGATATGGATGCTTTTGAAGCTGCTAGAGACGCTTTTCAACAACAACAAGCTAATATACTTGAAAGTTTAAGAGGTGTTGCAGGTTCTTCTGGCGCTGCTGGTATAGCTACAGCGTTAAGCGCTCAAGCGCAGCAACAAACAAGGCAAATGAGATTAGGTGTTGGTGAGCAGTTAGCTCAAAATAGAAAATTAGCTTTGCAAGAACAAGCTAGATTAAACGATCAAATGAGAGCTATACGGTTAGCTAATATAGAAGCTGAAAGAAAATTTGAAGAAGATAAGTTAGCTACATTATTAGGTGTTGAAGGTCAAAGAATAGCTGGTATAAGAAGTGATATTGCTCAGCAAAGACAAGCGAGAAGTCGAACAAGTGGAGCTTTTATAAGCGCGCTTGGTAATATTGCTAGCGCTTACATGGGTGGTGTATCTCCAAGCACAATGACTTTGCAAAAAATTCCAAGAATAGGACCAGTTCCAATAAGTTAAATAATATGGCAAGAAGTATAATAGAAGCTGCTAAAGCAGCATACACAAAACCAAAAGGTTATTATGATATTTCACCTATAATACAGGGTGTAGCTAGCGCTGTGTCTCAAGTGGTGAAGAAAAGAAAAGAAATATCTGACAGAGAAGCTGTTTTAGCTGGTTATAGCTTTGAAGATTTAACTCCACAAGCAAAAGCTATTGCTGAACAAAAAAGAAAAAACGCTGCTAGAAATCCTGTAATGTTTCAACAGTTTCAAAATGAATTAAAACAATATGCAAAAGACAAAGATATATTTAATACGCTAACTGAATTAGATTTAAGCAGAGTTTCTAAAGCAACTGGTGTTTATACTGAAAATTATTTAAACAGTCTTAGAAGTGGTGAATTAGCTGCTGAAGTAGCAGTTACAATTCCAGGTTTAGATGGTGATAAGCAAACAGTTAAAATGAAGCCTTTATTTACTGTTGATCAAGACATGAGAATAAAAATGTTAGATGAAACAGGTTCTAATTACATACCAATAGCAAAAGCTGTTAATAGACTTAATAATCTACCTAAAAAAACAGACGGTAATAAACCTTTTACTATAATAGCTGATTTTGAAGGTAAAACTTTTTCAAGTCAAGAAGCTTTTAATTCAGCTAAAAAAGAAGTATTAACTAGAGTTAATGATTATATAAAAAATGGTGACGGTAAAATATCATCAGAAAACGTAACAAAATCTCTTTTATTAGATAAATCTTTTTCAAACGGAAGTTTTGTAGATTACTATATAAACAATAAATTATTTCAAGATTTACCTGAAAGTGAAATTAAAGAAGCTTTTGAAAAAGCATCAAATAATACTGAAGAAAAAAACGAAATAAAAAATCAATTAGTTTTAGAAGCTATAAAAAATGATAATACTTTTGATGAAGATGTTAATAGTTTTTTAAATGAAATTTTAGATGCTAAAAAACCTGTAATTAAAGCTAGTAAAAATATAGGTTTTAGAAACCAAAAAACAAAAGCTAATTTTGATAGAATACAAAATATAACTTTTAACGCAACTAAAAACAATGTATTAGGAAAACAAAATATGGATTTAGTAACAGGTTTGTATGTTGATAAAGATCCTAAAGATGAAAATAAGCTTGCTATTTTTGATAGAAATCAAAATAAAGTTTCAACTTCATTTTCTAAAAGAAATAAACAAGAAATTTTAAACGCTATAACTTACGCGGGCAGTGATTATGTGGGTAAAAGTGTAAATCCTCAAGAAATAGAAAATTATATATCTAATATAAATATTGATGCTTACATACCCGCTGGAAAGCTACAAGGTTTTGATTTTTTAGGAAGAGAAATAAACACGAGCAATAAAAGAAACAGTAAAGCTTTAGATCTAATTAAAAAATATTCACAATAATGGATCAGTTAGAACAAATTGTTCAAAATATGATTAACGCTGGTGAGTCAGAAGAAAATATTAAGTTAGTAATTCAAGACTTTAATGCTAATCCTATTTTACCTCCTATTATTGATAGTACTGTTGTAGAGCAAGATTTAATAAACGTACAGCAAGGTCCAGAAGATATTGCTAGAGAAACTGCTTTTGAAAATTTACCAGGTTTTGGTGCAAAAGCGTCTGTTGGTATTGCTAATGTATTTAATATAGTAAAAGATTTAATAACTGATGAAGAAGAAAGAGAAGAAACAAAACAAGCTTTAAAAAATCAATTTGATAACGTTCCTGTTAGACTATATAATACTTTTGCAAACCAAATACCAGCTGCAGTAGTTGATTTAACAACAAGAGATCTTACAGGTATGCAAAAACCAGAAGTTAGAGAAAAAGCTGATAAATTTTTAAAAGAAAAATACAAAGAAATAGATAGTGTAAATAAATATTTAATAAAAGACACTGGTGAAGGTATTGTTAAGGGTATAAAGCAAGGTGATGCTTCA
>CERH01058006.1_pt1 | contig 10266 bp, 1 predicted proteins | sample 530991 | NCBI WGS metagenome assembly CERH01 (sample SAMEA2621191, study PRJEB7988) | marine metagenome | biome: marine biome (ENVO:00000447); feature: mesopelagic zone (ENVO:00000213); material: "saline water (ENVO:00002010), including plankton (ENVO:xxxxxxxx)" | depth 800 m | reverse complement strand
CAGGCAGGGTTCCAGCAGGCGCAACAAGCGTTTGAGGCAGATCGATCCGCAAGGTTGCAAGCTGGACAGCTTGGTTTGCAGATGGGCGGCGCTAGAGAGGGTGCCCTTCAGGCTGGTGAGCGTTTCGGTCAGCAGCAATTCATGACGAATGAACAACTTCGTCAGCAGCAGCAGCAAGCAGAGCTTGGTGCTTACCAAGCGGGTGAAGGTGCTCGTCAGCAAGCCGGGGCAATGGGTATGTCGGCCCAAGAGATCGAAGACAGAGGTCTTCAAGCGGCAGATCAGGCACGACTTGGCGCTGAACGCTTCAATATCGAGAGTCAAAGACAGCGTGGAGAGTTGGGATTACGCGGCCTTGCGGCAGATCAGGCTGGAACGGCACAGCGTTTAGCTGCGTCCAGAACGTTGGGAGGCTTTGGTCAGCAACAGCAGGCGATGGATTATGAGCGGTTAAAGAATTTGCAGGCCGCTGGTCAGGGTCGTCGTCAGCTAGGTCAGCAGGGATTGACCATGGGTTATCAGGATTTCATGAGACAGCAGGCTTTCCCGCGTGAACAACTGGGGTTGTACAGTACGATGCTTCAGGGGCTTCCGGTCACTCCGGGCGGCCAGCTCACTACATACGGTGGGCCTTCTCAGTACCAGCAGATGTTGGGGACGGGAATTGGTGGAGTTGGGCTTTATAACGCAATGAACCGTCCTGTGGGATAAAAATGAACATTTTACAGATCGAAGATACCCTGAAGGGAATCCCTGACGAGGTATTGATGCAGGAGGCTCAGGCTCCCAGTGGGAGCGCCCCTCAGTATCTGGTGATATCCGAGATACAGAGAAGAACGGATATGAGGGAGCGTTTCTCTGCTGAACAGGAACAGCCTGAGTCTACAGTTAGCGACCAAATAGTTAACAAGGGAATAATGTCCCTCGGAGGCCCATCTGCTGCGCCACCTGCCATGAATGGGCAGTCCCCCATGCCACAGCAGGCAATGCCACAGCAGGCAATGCCACAGCCGCCCATGCCGCAGGCTCCCATGCCGGAGCAGCAGATGCCTCCCCCCCAGATGATGAATGTCGGCGGGGAAGTGATGCTGGATGAAGCAGATGATGCTTCTGTTATTTTGGATGAATTAAGCTCGTCAATGAACAAGATTCCAGATAACAGGGAACGAGACCTGTATATGGCAGAGTTTGGAGATTCCGTTCTTTCCGGTTTCCCGTCTTCTATGAATGCAGGCCAAAGGTCGGTTCCAAACGCGATTCTGGAAGACGCAAACAAATTTAGACCTGAGCAGATGCTGGATATCACACCTGAAGAACTGGCTGTCTTACAGGGAGCAGAGGCTGATCTGCCTGAAGTGCTGAACTATGCGGGAGGAGGCATAGTTGAGCTACAGGAAGGCGGCCAACCTGAAGATGACCCTAGTATTTGGGAAAAAGGCTGGGAATACGCAAAAGCAAATCCTCTAGATGTAATCAGTACAGCAGCAATGGCGATTCCTGTCGGTGGTTGGGGCTTAGCAGGAGCGCTGAAAGGTTTGAGTCTGGGTCATAAAGCCTTGAAAGGGACTAAGTTTCTTAACAGGATTCTAGGGATTCGTCCTCATAGTTTTTACAGCAGACCTGCCGATCCTCTGAAACTTACTAGGCGTACTACGAGAACTCGGGGGGTAGGAAGAGAGAGCGATCAAGGAATAGGAGAGGCAGCTAGGAAATTGGGCTACGGAGAAGGTTCTATTACCTTAGGCAGACAGTTTTCGCCGTTGAGAGCGAGCGGTCTTATGTATGGGGCTGGCTTATTAGGCAGCCAGTTCACTGGAGATGACGCTGAAGCGGAGGCCGCAGACACAGACGACACTACGCTTTCTCCGCCGCCTCCGTCTACGATTACGCATCCGCAGGTTACAGGGGGAGACGACCAAGGCCCGGAGCCGGGATCTTTGGAATGGATACGGGAAGAACATAGAAAGATTTATGAGTCTGGCGGCGGAGAAAGGGAAGAGAAACTCCAAGAGATTCTTTCTCGTCAGAGAGAGCAGGGAACTTTGATGCAAGAGCAGGCCAGAAGCGACATGATCACTTCTGCCCTGATGAATCTAGGCGCTGGTATTGCTGCTGGTGATCCGTCTGAAGGGTTAAGGCTCGCAGCAAATGCGGTTGAAGGCATTCGTTCTGCTGCGAGAGAGGGGTCTATAGCTCAACAAAATGTGATGGACGAGCTTGAGCTGGCTGGAATTGATGTTGATCAGGCTGAGAAGGTTGCGAGTTTAGCTTCAATGGCAGACATTGAAAGGCTGGATCAGCAACGTATTCAACTAAGAAGCTCAGCGGTGGACGATGCGTTTAGAGTAATACAGGCTCAAGCAGAGGCTTTATCGCAGCAATCACTACGGGGTGGAGAGGTTATTGAACAGGTTGATCTTGCTGAAAGGATTGCTAGGGCATATCAATTAGCCTTGACCGATCCACACGACCAGAACGCTTATATGGAGGCGCTTTTGAATCCTGCTGGTGGCGAGTTCACCGATCTAGAAACAGGTCAAGTGTACTAATGAGGGCTAAATAGTGTGGCTCAGCTCGGTATACGAAATAATAATTGGTTTAACGTCAGGCACAGCCCTGATAACCAGTGGATAGGGCAGACTGGGGGCGACGAGTCCGATTACGCCAAGTTTGAAAACCCTGTCTATGGAATAAGGGCTGCGGATAAAGTCCTTGCCAATTATCAGAACCTCCATGGTATAGATACCATATCGGATACCATTAACCGATATGCCCCTCCGTCTGATAACAATCCTACTGATAACTACATAAATTACGTCAGTGAACACATGGGGGCTGACCCCGATGAGCGCATTGACCTATCGAATCCTGATGTCAGGGCGAGAATGATGCAGGCTATGGTGGGCTTTGAGACCCCCGATGCTGCTTCACAATTTACTCCTGAACTGTTATCAGAGGCTCGTGGTATCTCTGGTGAGGTGGCCGCTTCACAGCCTAGGCAGGCCACGCCTGATTTACAGCCTATACAGGCCATGTCAGCTCCTGCCGGGAGAAGAACCTTCACTGTAAGGGATTCTGTTTCAGGGAAGACGCTCAAGCTCTCTGGAACGAGACCTCCTACCAACGCTGATTTACAAAGAATCTTTGCTCCTTACCGTGATGCTTCTGGTGATGCTGGCGATAGGACAATCTTAGGTCAGGCGGTAGAGACCGTTAAAGCCATCCCCCGTGGATTTGGTCACAGTATTCTTTCTTCAGTCGAGGGCGCAGTTGAAGTAGCTGATGCTGCGACTAACTTTATTGGTCTGGATAACCTGATCGATTCTGGAGATGAGAACGAACTGATCCGTCTGGCACACGCAGGACAGGAGTCTTTGTCTACTGGGTTTCTGGGAGCAGATGAGGCTTATCAGGACGCATGGTTGACCAAGTTCGGTGAGGGCTTGGGTTCCATGGCCTCGTTTATGACTCCTGCTGGCGCTGCCCGTCTGGCTGGTCTTGCTGGCAAAGGGCTGAGAATGACCGAAAGGTTAGGCGCAGCAGGTCTTGCGACCACCATGTATGCGGGTGAGCAGGCACAGAGAATCAAGGCCGCCAGAGAAGCAGGAATCGATGTCAGCGAAGGACAAGAAGATGCTGCTGTTATTGCTGGTGCATTTGCTGGTCTGACGGAGCTTATGCCTATCCATAGGCTTTTATCCAGAATTCCAAGAACTGCTGGCTACACCTTCGGTCAGAATGCGATGAAGAACATCACCGAGGCTATTAAATCTGGCGGTGTTGAGGCGGTACAGGAGGTGGTTGGCCTGTGGACTCAGAACGCCATTGAGCGCAATTTTTATAATGAAAATTTGCCCACAGGGCAATCCATGTGGGATGAGTTCACTATCGGTGGCGCTGTCGGCATGACGGCAGACCTTGTTCTCACGGCGTTTTCTGGCAGACGAGCAAAAGAAAGCACTCAAGCTCAAAAAAATAAGGAAGCAGAGCTTAGAAGAGAGAATGATGAAGCTGTGGCAGATTTGCCCAACAAACTGTCCAGACAGTTGGAAGAAGAGAATGCTAACAGAGAAGTTGAAGATACCTCTGTTGAAGAAGGGTCATCACCTGAAGAAACATTAGAGACAGTTGTCGAAGAAGCGGAGGTATCAGGAGTAAATCCTGCTTCAATAGAACCCCCGGTTAGTCTAAGGCCAGAAACGCAACGTCCACCCAGAGGATGGGGAACGGAATACGCTAAAAGAATTGCTGGCACTATGGGGAAAGATTTCCCGTCTAACGTGAATTTCACGGCTGATCGGTTTACTGGCCCCCAAGGAGAAGATGTTTTTGCTGTAGTTGCGGGAAACAAGCAGTACGGCGTTTCTCAGCCCAGCATCGGACGGGCTTGGGGCTTGGCTCATGCTCTGAATAAGCAAGTAAGCAATGACCGGATGCACACTGCGACCATCGATATCTTGCGGATGTCTCCTGAAAGCTACTCAGAATCCATGATGGGGGACTTGTACAGGTACGGGTTGGATCTTATGAATCCAGAATCCCATACCATTACCAGTACCGCATTAGACGAAGCCGCAGGAACAACCAATCAGTCCACCGATAATGTTTATCGAGAAAAATTAAGCATTAAGGAGCTGGAACGTCTTGGAGTTCCTTTGAGGCAGTACACTGCTTCACAAAAATATAACTACAGGCGCGTACAGAAAGGTTTGCCGCAGGTTACGACCTTTACGCCTAAAGAAGCGAAGCAGATCCTGAAGGATAAATTCAGTAATTTAGAGAATATGGATCTCGTTCCAGAGACAGAGAGGTATGCGGCTGCGGTTGATAAAAACGGAGACCATTATGTTCGCAGTACGTCAGGAGAACAGATTCGCTCTAGGTTGGTTCGTGGAAAGTTAGTTCCTATAGAAACTAAGGGTCAGGCGAGAAAGACAGCCGAAAAGCTGATGACCAATTTTAGGAAGAACAATGCTATTCCGCAGGAAGTCAGAAACGAGCTGAAAGGAACCGTAAAAGAAATAGAAAGGCTGCTTAGGAGAAAGAATATATCGTCATCTATTGATTCTCCTGAAGTCAGGATGATGGCTCAGAAAATGGCTGGCAAGCTGGATGTCAGGAAAATGAACAGCACCGAGCTAAAGCTGTTCTACCAGAGACTCAGAAAGCTACCGAGATTAAGCGAAACAACTCGTCTTCCCCTGATGAGGGCGCGTCCTTATACAAAGCTGCAATGGGACAGGGCTTTAGACGCAGTCAAAACATCTGGAGACCCCAGTGTTGCGAATATCCAGCAAGCTGCGAGATTCAGAGGCAGAAAGGAGATTACTAAATTAGAGCAGGCTAAGGCTCTTAGAAAAGACTTGGTTGATCAGGGTGTAATTGCCAAGAATAAGGTTGTCCCGTATGAGCGGGAACAACAGGCAATGAAGGACGCAGAAACGGAAGCAACTATTTTTGAGGCTGAAGAACAAGAAAGGCAGGCGATAGATGAGGCTGCGCTGGCAGAAGGGGTAGAAGCAGGCGAGGAAGTCGTTATTCCTAATCGTGGGCTGGATGATTTAAGAGCTGCGCTAAGGAAATCTCTTGATGCTATAGGGCTGAAAGAGGTCGGTATTAACCTCTCAGAGAGACTTGAGTTTTCTGGTCGTGATGCCGACGGGAATATGGTTCTCGGAGCTAGGTACGACTCAAAGCAAGACAAGTTCCTGTTCAAGCAAACTCCAGAAAAAAGAACTGAGGCTTATTACCAGCCGGGAATTAACGCGATATTTCTGGGTCTCGATAAGATTTCCAAGATGGATTCCAAAGGGAACCCTCTGACTGAAGAGCAGATACGGTCTGCTCTGGCTGACTTAATGAACCATGAAACAGTCCACGCAATGCGGAAGCTGGACTTGTTTACAGAGAAGGAATGGTTCCTTCTTGAGAATTCGGCGAGAAGGCTTAAACGTCGTGATAACGATAAAACGTTCTATGAGGAAGCTCAAGCATCATATTCAGATCAATCTCTAACGATTCAAATGGAAGAGGCTGTTGCGGAGCTGATCAGGCATGGCAGGAGAGATCCTAAACTGGTCGGAGGCAAACCGAGAAATTTGATTGATCGTGTTATGAGGTTCCTAGAGCGTGTTTATAGCGCCATGAGGGGAACCGGATACCAGAGTTACGGAGACATCATTGCGAATCTGGAAAGTGGCGAGATAGGAGGAAGAGAGCGAAGAGTGGTTAGAACCCTTCTGGAAACCGAAAGACAGGCAGGAAAGATCCCAGAAAGGGGAATAGGTCTTAGTGACGAAGAAATAGAGAAAAGAATAGATCAGCAGCGCAAGGATTTAGAGAAAAGTCGTAAAAATCTGGAGAAAGAAGCTAAAAAGCAAGGCATTAGTGTTGAGGAGTTTGTTGAGCGTGGAGAAGCCGCAGTAGCAGGAGCGCGTCTGGAAGAAGGGCAAGCGCAGGTGCTAAGGGATGATGCAGGTCTGCTCCTTGAATCTCGTCGTGCTTCTAGGCTTGAAGACCGCGTTAAGGCGAAGCTTGGCGCGTATGACGATGCTTATGAAGATATAAGAGATGCAGGTTTTGAGTCTCCTAGACGCGGAGATGAATGGACAAAAGAAGAATTACTCAGACTAGGAATGGCGGCGGAGAACGGTACGGTTGCATGGAGTTGGTACGAAGGTGGTAATGATAAATACGGTATTGCCTCCACGTTTGAGTATGGAGATGAAGCACCAACGTTAGAAGCGACTGTGAGATCGTACATTGAAGCTGAAGCCAATGATCTTTTGAAAGAACGCCCATCTATTCCAGACATCCTTGAATCTCGTCGTGCTTCTAGGCTTGACGAGCGAGTAGAGTCTGGAACGATTGAGGACTATGCGAGTCTGGAGAGTGTCCCTGAGAAGCAGAGAGCGGTCAGGGGCTTCTTGGAAGGGCGACGGGTTGTCACTCCAACAGATATCCTAGAGGCTCGTCATGTCTCTGCTGACAGGATGTGGCACAGAGATGTTGGAATTTTAGAAAACCCAGATAGGATAATAAGTCCCCCTAGAGAGCTTGATGGCGCTCTTACCAGAAAGGCTAAGAATTACTTGTATGCGTATGTTAATGCAACCCCCCATGTTCAAGTAAATATTGATGGAACAATCACAAAGGGAGACCCGTGGGCGCGTGATATTGAAGATGCTCGGGTAATGGAACCTTGGTGGAACAAAAAGGGCGATAAATTCGATGATGTAGATCAAAAAAAGGTGTTCCGAATCTTAATTGACGATTTGATAGTAAATAACGAATCGTACCGAAATGAAATAAAACGAAGACTTTCTGAAGCTGGAATACCAGAAACTTTCACTGTGTATCGTGGAAGAGAAGAAAAAGACAAACGAGGGTTCGGCAAATGGAAAGATGATGTGGTTGCGTCTGTTTCTACAGACAGGAATCAGGCTCAGGCTTTTGCAGAAGATCCCAAGCTGGGCGTTGTTGATGCTTATACCATTAGTTACGACGATATTTTGGCGATGGGGTCTGTTGCGGAAGCTGAGCTGATTGTCAGGCTTCCTACTGAGCCTGACTCTACAACTCAACCAGAAAGCAAAGAAGAATCGGAAGCCTTTCTCGATGCACGAGACTTAGATCTCAGTGAGGCCGAAAAAGCTAGGATGGATCGTGCATTTGCTGGCATGGACATTCTTGAGGCTCGTGCTGTTTCTACAGCAGATTTAGCAGAGACACATAATCTTAGTGATAAGCATATAAATGTCTCTCTGCTAAGCACTCTGTATAACGATAATCTTGATGCCGCTGATCCGGGGTCTGTGAGAATTCCTGATCTTATGAAAAGGCTACAGAAGAGAGTCAGGGATCAGTACGGTGGCGTACCGCTTACTAAAAACACGGAAAAGAACAGGGAAATTGTAGCTAGGATTTTATCAGCGGAAGCTGAAATGGCTCTTCAGCAATCTGGTAATTACGCTAACTGGTATAAGGATTCTCTAAACGACATGGTAAGCGTCATGTCTTTGAAGCACCCAGAATTGGCTCTTGATACCACGGAAGGAGTTATTGATAGAGGCGCTTTCAAGGTTGCTCTAGCCGTTTTGTCAAACGGAGAATCCGTCCCGGTAAACTTACGTCTTGCTGACGAGGCATATCAGTATTTTAAGGATAATGGTCAGTTTCCTATAATTGGAAATGGCGTTGAGGAGCAGGCTTCTAAAAAATCATTTTCGATTATGAATGACTTGATTGCCGAATATGGAATTCAAGATTCTCTTTATCTATTGAATACTGAATTTACAGCAAAAGAGCTTGGCTATATGGGCTTTAACAAGCCTGCGGCAACGAGCGCAGATGCAACGTTACCGCTGAGTGCTTTCTTCGGAGCCAAGGTAGGAGGGGGGTTCTTCCCCAATCTGATGGGTCGGTTTGACCTTTTAACCACCGATAGATGGCTCATGAGGACATGGGGCAGGGTGACAGGAACTCTAATTGGACGAGACCCATCATCCAACATACAAAAATTAAGAAATAATCTTACAGAAGAGGAAGCCGATTTCTTCGATATAGATCGGGCATCTGTTTTAAGAAATGATGATTACGCTATTGACGCTTCCAATAAAATTTATAACAAGATGTCTAATTTGAAGTTTCCGAAAGAAAGGAGAACCCAATCTTTTTCGGCGGCTAGGTCTGTCAGGAACATTTTGTCTGGAGATTTAACGCCAAAAAATATAGAGCAAAGAAACTTTATTACCGACACTCTTAATAGAACTAGGGAAATATTGTCTGACGAAAGGGGGATTGATATAAACATGGCCTCTCTTCAGGCTTTAATATGGCAGCCTGAACAAAGGTTTTATGAAAAGATGGGGATTCGGGTTAGAGATCCGAGTCTTCAAGATTACGCCGTAGCGGCAAGACCATTGGTCAATGATTATCTTAAAGAAAGAGGAGAGGAAAGTGCCACCATCGAAGAAGGAATCGAAACAGCCGTCCGTAATGGGAAGGGACGAGCCTCTGATCGGGGAAAACTTCAACCAACAGAAGTTCATCGGAAAGCTAAACCAAGTCCTGAAGAACAGGGGCGTAGACTTAGGTCGGCCTTTATCAAGCGTAACTCCGTCAGGGGGTTACGGAGAGGATTCTCTAGAGGCAAGGATGCTAAAAGAGAACCCGTCGCTTACACCAGAAGAGCTGGAGATCCTTTTGCGTTCCAACTGAGCGATGGAACCCTCAGATCAATTCCTACAAAATCCGCCTACTCAATTCATGGCGGATCAAGAGTTGCTCGTGCGTTTAATGTTGCGGGAATTACTCCTGTTGAATTCTTAGAAATAACAGATACAACTGGAGAAGGCGCTAAATTATTTGAAAAAGCTATCAGTCTTGCAAAAGCTGAAAATAAGCATGGTGCTGCTGTTTATGTTTATCCAGTTGAATCTACTTCTGAAGAAACGGGCTATAAAGATATGCGCCTGTTTCTGTCTAAAGATACCCTGACAGGCTTTGCAATCAACAATGGAGACATTGTTAGCTTATTCAAGAACCCATTATCTCCCGACAAAGCGACCTCTATTCCTGCTTTGTTCCTTGCTACTCAGGAAGGAGGAAACAGACTAGATGCTTTTGATACTGAGCTTCCGCACCTGTATTCCATGGCCGGGTTTGAAGTTGTTTCAAGAATTCCATGGAACGAAAAAGATAAGCCTGTCCGCTGGAACAAAGAAAACTTTGAAGACTGGAACGGTGGAGAGCCTGACGTAGTCTTTATGACATTTACTGATCGGATGGATCACTACAATCCTTCTGAGGGACAGATGGCTGACAGTTATGAAAATGCTGTCAATATACAGATGGGCGAAGATATTCTTGAAGCTCGCGCTCCTCCTGTAGCAGAAAGGATTACCAAGCCACGACAGAAGCCTACCGTTCTCCCGGCAGAAGGGATCGAGGAGGTGGTCGCCCAGAACGTCAAGGAAGGCAGGGAGGCTAATCCGGGGTTGCAGCCCAAGTTTAGCCAGAACGCCTCTCCAGAGGCCCAGTACGTCGCCAGAAACCCCGATAAGGGGACTCCCCTGTCTGATTCCATGGATATCAGGTATTCCCGTAGTGCGAGCGAGCCTAGCGACTACGGGAAGGCAACTAAATGGGTAGATAAATTCTCGTCCAGTTATGTTCCTAATGCACATCCCATATTGACCTACATCAGAGAGACAGAAGGGACATGGAATAAGGTCAAGCTCTCAATGACATGGCTGAAGCAGAAGG
>CERH01091335.1_pt1 | contig 10311 bp, 19 predicted proteins | sample 530991 | NCBI WGS metagenome assembly CERH01 (sample SAMEA2621191, study PRJEB7988) | marine metagenome | biome: marine biome (ENVO:00000447); feature: mesopelagic zone (ENVO:00000213); material: "saline water (ENVO:00002010), including plankton (ENVO:xxxxxxxx)" | depth 800 m | reverse complement strand
TGAAAGTATTACAATTAGTGAATTTACAGTTTCTATTTTAGACCCAGATAAAAAACCTAGTGCTGATATTGGAAATAATAGTAGTATATTTTTAATGATTAATAGAGCAGAACCAGATCCAGAACCAATACAAGAAAAAAAATAAAAGTATATTATAAAAATGGATAAATCAAAAAAATTAAGAAAAGTTCCAAAAGATAAAAAAACTGGTATTCCTAAAAAATATGTTCCTAAAAGTTTATCTGAAGAAGATAGAAAGAAACAAATTGAATCAATAAAAAAAGGAACTAAAAGACCTAAAGTAGATTTTGATTCAAAAAGAAGTTCCTTTGTTGTAAAATTTGAAAAGAAATATGGTTATAAAATAAATAATTTTTCAAGAATTGATAAAGAAATAATAAAGAAAAAAGGTATAGATTTAATTATGGATAAAGGTAGAGGAGCATATTTTAGTGGTGGTTCAAGACCAAATCAAACACCACAAAGTTGGAGTCTTGCTAGATTAGCAAGTGTAATTATGGGAGGAAAAGCAAGAAAAGTAGATAAAGATATATGGGATAAATATAAACGATAATTAATATTCTTTTATTTTTTTACTTATATTTAATACTTCTTTTTTATAAATATTATCATTATCTGCTTCTAGTAATTCCATTAAATAATTTAATATTAAATTTTTTATATGAACTTTTATTGGATTCATAATAATATAAAAAAACATTTTAAAATTATAAAAAAGTCAATACTAATATTAAACCTACACCTAAAATAACTAAACCACTAAATAAACATATATGATAAGCATCCCTTTTAAACCTATTGTATTCTTCAAAATACTGATGAATTGGAAGACCATTCCACATATTATTATATAGAAAGATTTTTTATAAGTTTTTCATATACTTCAATTTTTTTAATTAATTTTAATTCATATTTATCATCTTGCATTTTTGGAAATACTGATGCTAATGTATAATACATTTTATGTTCTCTTTCATATTTTTCTAATTTTCTTTCATACATTAATTTTCTTAAAATATCTGATTTAAATTTAGTCTTCATTTAATATCCAGTTCTATTTTTTTTCTTTTTCTTTTTATTTTTTTTAATAATAAATATCTGATTCAATTTCTTTTTAGGTTTTTTCTTTTCAGGTTCTTTTTTTGTTATTCTATTAATCATTTTTCTATCTTCTTCAATATCCATATTAATATATATATAAAATAGAAATTAGTATCTAGAATAAAAAAAAATATTAAAATAAAAATATACTATATAATTAAGAATAAAACAAAATGGATTATAACATTAAATTAAAAGAACTTATTAAAGAAGCAAGACCTAATTTACGAGAATCATCTATTAAAACTTATATTTCTAATTTAACTAAATTAGCAAGAGAAGTAGGTATTAAATCAATCAATAATTTAATATTTTTACAACACGGACAAAATGTAATGAGAGCAATATCAAAAAAGAAACCTAGCACACAAAAAACATATTTAGCAACTATAATAGTTATTTTAAAAGCAATAAAAGCAAAAAAAAATTTAATTGATTTTTATACTGAATATATGAATAAACTTGCTGAAGAACATAACAAAAAAGCTTTATCTCAAGAAAAATCCGAAATGCAAAATGAAAATTGGGTAGAACTTCCAGAATTACAAAAAGAACTTAAAAGACAAGGAAGAGAAATAACAAGATTAAGATTATGGAGTAAAGAAAAATTATCTCCTAAAGAATTTGATATGATTCAAAAATATGTAGCAGGATTTTTATATATTGGAGATGATGAAAATCCACCTATGAGAGGGGACTTCCACGATATGAAAATTATATGTATTAAAGATTATGAAAAATTAAATGAAGAAGAATTAAAGAAAAATTATGTTGTAAAAGTAAATGCTAGAAAAAAGTTTTTTAGTTTAGGAGATTATAAAACTAGTGGAAAATATGGATTAAAGAAAATAGATATTGGAAAAGATTTAAATAATGTATTAAATAAATGGTTTAAAATAGTAGATAAATATGGATATATACTCGTTAATAATAGAAAACAACCTATTACTGCAAATGGTTTAAGTAAATTCATGAATCGTGTTTTTGAAAATACTGGCAAGAAAATAGGTATCAATATGTTAAGACATATATATATAACTCATAAATATCCACCACAATTAAAAGAAAAACAAGAAACAGCTTCAAAGATGGGACACAGTATAAACGAACAATCATTATATTCAAAAAAATAATCTAATTTAATTATAAACATTTTCAAAATGCTTTTATCCTGCCCTATATGTGAAGAATGGACTATTTTTAGTGTATGTAATGAATGTAGAAAAATAAGACATTATATGAGTATATATTCTAAAGATAGAGTTATTGAAATATTAGATTCTATTTTATCTAGACAAGAAGATAAACAAGAAAATAAAATAAAATTAGAAATTTGCAAAGAGATAGAAAATAAAGAAGATGCTTTGAATGCTAAAAGTCAATTAATGAGTGAGTTAAGAGATAAATTAAAAGATAAAAATAATTAAATAATATCTCAACTACACAAGTGAAAATTAAAATTTGAGTCAAGACGAATATGGAGATTGTTTTTTTTTTCTCCATTTTCGTTTTGACCTAAAAATGCGTTTTCAGGTGTGTAGGCAGATGAACCTCAAAAGGGGCGTAAAAATTAACACTTTTTTTATTTTACTTTTTTTTCAGTTTATAAAGTAATAAAATCATAAAAAAATTATAAAAAATATCAAATTATTCAAATCCTTCTTCTTCAGGATTTAATATTTCTGCTTCTGTATAAATACCTAATGCTTTCATTTTTAATATTAATTTTTCTATTTCTATTTTATATAATCTTGTTCTTTTACCATTAATAACCTTTTCAGTCTTATTTATATCTAAATTCAGTATCATACTATTTATATAATTACTTTTAATCTTAAAGTCATAAGAATTATTATATAGAAATGATTTGTAATGTTTTGTAAGAATAGAAGGAGGAATTAATAATATTTTAGTATTTCTATTTATTAATACATCTACAGGGTATGAATCTTTTATATCTTCGTAATTATAAGTTAAATCATTAAGATATTCATAAAATGTATTATTACAACTTCTTTGGATAATATTATAAGCATTGGTTATTGGTCTATCATTTGCTAGGTTCAAATCCGAAATTGGTCTATTCTTTAGAAATTTATATAATGAATAAATAAATAAATCATTATTCAAACAATTGACTATTTTATTAAAATATTCTTTACTTGGTTTTTTATCTTGTGCCTGAAATACAACAAATCTTCTATCATCTGAAGGTATTTCTATAGGAGTTAAATTATTAGAACAAATAATAACTCTTGAATAATTACTTTGTTTATATAATTTTTCATTTTTATCATTGATTGAAATTTGTTCTGCTGTAATTAGATTCTTTAATTTTTCTTTATTTTCAAATCCATGTTTCCCCTCTAACTCATTTAATTGCAAAACGAGATTATTTTTTAACATAGGATTAAAATCTCCAAATACTTCTTTATCAATATCGCAAGTTCTACCAATATATTGTTTTCCTAATAATTTTTCAAGAAAATTAATAAATAAATCTTTTCCATATCCTTGCTTACTTTTAAATAATAAACATACTCTTGGAAGTTCATAAGGTTTTTGAATAAGATGAGATAAATAATTTAATATATAATTAATACTTTGTTCTTCATTATTTACTAAAATACCTATATGTTTAATAAATGGTTCAATATCTATAGTTTCATTTGAATCATTAAATTCATCAAAATTAAATCCATTAAATGTATTATAAATATTTTTATCATTTATTTTCTTAGGTATAAAATCTAATTTTTGATAACTTCTTTTTTCAGTATCTTTTATCCATAAATTAAAAAATTCTACTTCTTGAACTGAACCTTTAACTATTTTTTCACACATAAAATGATTATTTAAATCTTTAAAATCTGTTTTATTTTTAATACTAAATTTCTTTTCTCCATTATCATTCCATTCATTTATATATGATAAAGGATTTTGAATCATACAATTTGTTCTTTCAAAAATAGGTTTAATACTTTTATAATCTTTATGAAATTCATCTTCATTAATTACTATACCTTCATCTAATGTAATATTTTCTTCAGGTATTTTATGACTCCATTTAATATTAAATACACTAGTTAATGAATTAAGCTTTTTTACAGTTTTTTGAATATCTAAATCTTTTTTCAAATGTAATCCATCAAACATTAAAGTAGATACATCTTCTTTATCAAAATTATTAATAACAGCATTTAATATATCATTTTCTACAATTGTAAGTAAAGTATTTAAAAAACCTCCTTTTGGATTCTTTTTATTGTTATATTTAAATCCTTCGTATTTTTTTAATTCATTTGGTGTTTTATCAAAAAATAAAGTTTGAATTGTTTTTAATTCTTTATCAAATTTTGAAACTGTAATATTATTAGTTTTAATTGCATTTTTAGAATTGATACATACTAAAACTTGAACTTTAGTTATTTTATTTTTCTTTAAAAATTCTTTTCTATTTTTTACATAAGATTCTAAAAAAGGGACTTGAGTATTAGAAAAATATTTTTTAGTAAGATATAATAAAATAGTAGGATGGGCGTTAATCATATCAAAATCATTATAAAATTCTTGTGTAAGAAATGCTCTAAATTGTCTTTGTAAAGATTGAACTCCAAAACCATCTGAATATAATCTACCACAATTAACAAGAGTTTTTGAATATTTATATTCTACGGTTTTTTCTCCATTATGAAATTTAACCATAAGATTTAACCATTGTTTCATTCTTTTAAAATAAGTTTCTGGACTCCAAATAGATTTTTCTCCATTATCTTCATAATCAGTTCTTATTAAATCTTTTAAACCATCATCTCCAATAGAAAGGAGATATTTAGCACGAGCAATTGAAATCTTTTCTTTAACAAACATTTTTTATCTTTTATATTATATAATAACATTTTTTTTAAATTGTTTTTTATTAATTAAATTAATTATTTTAAAAAATAAAAAATAAAATAATATAAAAAAATATCTTCTTATAATATATAGAGTAAAATTAAAAATGGCTAGAGGTAAAATTACTAATACATATCATTTTAGAGTTGAAATAAATAAACCTGATGAAAAGGTTATTAAATATTATTATAATTGCGATGAAGTCCAAGAAGCATTTGGAATATCTAGACCTACATTATATAGAAAATTAAAAGGAGGTAATAATATTAAAAAATTAAAAGATGTTAATATCTCTCAAGGAAAATTTCATAAATATAAAACAGTTGTTTGTGATTTAAATTAAGTTTTTTTATTTTTATATTTTAATAATGAAAAAAGAATTTTTATTCAATCCTAATAATCCAAAAAAAAGTTTTGATGTATATATAGATAAGAATCCTAAAGATTCTATACCAATAAAATATTCTACTTTAGAAGAAGTTAAAGATACTATAAAAAAATTAGAAAAATTGTATAAAGAAGGAAAATATCCACATAAAAGAATAAGTCAAGTAGGTATGATATTATCAGTTAGAACAAGAATAATAAAAGAAAAGAATCCTAAAATAAATAAAGGTAGAGCAGAACTAGCAAAAAGATATTTTGAATTTTTAAAAAAAAGAACCAAATTAGTAAAAGAAGAAGAAAGAAAAAAGCTTAAATTTAGTTTATGAACCCATGTATTTTTGCACGAAGGAATGAGATTTATTTCTATCTACTCCTAATTTTTGAAGTTCTTTCATTGCTTTAATATGCTTTGGTGTATGATGTTTGGAATGTTCTTTATAATATTCAGAATCAGATAATTTATTCATTTCTGATTTAGTCATTTTTTTTTTACTAGAATCAGATCCAGAATTAGATTTATTTGATTTGGTTGTATGATAGGGCATTTCTATATATTTATATTTTATATTTTTTTTCTAGTTAATAATTTAATAATGTTTTCAATTGTAGTTTGTAGTTCAAATAGATTAGATTTATTTAAAAAAAAAACTTTAAAATTTATAAAAAATAATTTTGATTCTAATATACCAGTTTATATTTTTACTCCTCAATTTGATGAATATTTTAATGATTTAATAGGACAAGGTTGTATAGTAATAAAAACAAGAGAAGGTTTAAATAAAGCTAGATTTCATTCAAGAAATTATTTTAAACCAAATGATAAATTATTATATTTAGATGATGATATAGATGATATATTAACTTATGATAATTCAATAAATATTGAAAAAGAATTTGAAACAAGTTTTAAATATATGGAATCTAATAATATAAAATTAGGTTCTATAAATCCAACTAGTAATAAATATTTTAGTAATGGAGAATATAAATTTGGATTATATTTTTGTATAGGTTGTTGTTATATGTATATCAATGATAGAACAGATTTTTATACTGATGATGAATTGCAATTATTTGAAAAATCAGAATTAGAAGATTATGAAAGAAGTATTTATTATTTTAAAAAGTATCATAATAATTTTAGAAATGATAGATTATTTATTAAAACAAAATATAATCAAAAAGGTGGTATGTATTCAGAAACAAGAAATGAAGATAGAACTAGAAGAGCAATTGAATTATTTTTAAAATATCCTGAATATTTATTATTAAAAAAAAAGAAAAACTATCTTGGAATAATTTTGAAGCGGAATACAAAGAACCGTTTAATAGATTTAGAAAAGGGAGGAGGTTTAAGAGGCAAAGAATCATTAAACGGTTTGTATCCCAATATTAATTTAGAAAATAAATTAGATATTAAATCCAATTATATTTTTAAACTAGATGGTAAAGTTATAGGTTATTTAATTAGAAATTTATATGAAATAAAAGATTTTAAAATAACTATGAAAAATAATCAAAATTCAGGAGATATAGCTGGAAGAATAGAAAAAGATAAATTACAAAATTGTGCTAGAAAATATTATGAAGAATTTAAATTTAATAAATTTAATACTAGAACAAAAAAATCTGATAAACATAAATTTGAAATGAGTAATACAATAAAAAGAATATCTGGAAAAATAGAATCAAAAGAAATAATTGAAAAAATATATAATGATATTAAAAATTATAATATTCTAGGTTCTTGTAATTATTACACCTGTAATAAAGATTTACAATCTGCGTATCATAAAGATTATAGAAATAAATCTCCATTTGTTATTTTACTTACAATAAATAATAATTTAGATTTGCATATCCCAGAACTAGATTTAGAAATAAATAATAGAGATAATGATATTGTAGTTTTTGATTTAAAAAATTATTTTCATGCTAATACAAAAGGAAAAATAAATAATAGATATTCAATTGTTTATTTTGAAAAATAAAAAAATTAAAAACTCATACAAAGTTTTATTAATTCAGGTTTTTTTAATTTTGAATAATTTTTAATATTATTTTGTTTTAAATATTTTTTTAATTCAGGTATATACATATCGGTCATTTTTACAATAGCATTATGATGAAATAATATCATAGCATAACAATTTTTATTTTCTGGATTATGACACCACCCATTTTCTTTAAACATACTTAATCCAAATTCATCGCAATGATAATATTTTTTTTTAATATTTTTAATTTTATCCAAATTGATTCTTCTAATAAATTTTATTTTATCATCTCCAATAGGAGCATAGATAGGATTATTGTTAATCTCGTTAATCGTTAGATAACTCATCTTGTATTACATTATATAATTCAAAAATTTTTAAATTGTTTTTTTTTTTACTTTTTAAAATATTTAATAACATATTTAAGTAATACTTTATAATAATATATAGTAATATGTTAGTTTAATGCTTAAAAATAAGTAATTTAAACATAAAAAAATTTTTTTATTCCTTATATTGGTTAATTTAGAATAAAACTAATACTTTACTTTATAAATTTATACAATAATATTACAAAATATAAAAAATTTGAAAAAATTTCTTTAAATTAACCACTCCACAATATTTTAATACTATGATAATTTGGACTTAAGGGATTTAAATAAGTTAATTCACCTTTTTTATTTTTTATACCTTTACTTCTTTTTAAATAATTCTCCCTTCTTTTTTTATCATTATGGTCTAGTTCCTTCCATATACCTGTAGCATCTTTAAAATGTTCCATATCTCTCGCCCCAAAATGAATTAATTTATTATCTACTCTAACCATTAATTTTTTATCTTTTCTAGTAGATTTTTCATAATTATATCTTCCTATTTTAACCATTGTTATTTATATTATACTAGAGATATTTTAAATTTAAAATTATTCTCTGTATTATCTACTGTTAATCTTACATCATCTCCAACTATACAACTTGATTTACAAGTGCAAAAAATTTTTATTGATTCTATTATTTTTTTTATTAAACTCATAATAAATATAATTTAATTTAGATTATTATTATAAACATAATCAAGGTGTTTTTTACTTAAATCGTGTTTCTTTTTATTTCTTTGGATATATGTTCCTCCACATTCACAAATTTTTCTTGTTCTTTCATTTCTATTTTTACCTCCAGATTTAATATATAATTCTTTTAAATAATTTGGATTCTCTTTTAATTTATCTTGATAATATTCTTTATTAGTTCTTAATGGTATATTTTTATTTACACAATTATTATTTTTAATATATTCTTTTTCTTTTAATTTAAGCTTTTTTTTAAATTCTTCATAATTTTCTATACAAATACAATCAAGAAGATGTAATTCAGGTTTAACTAATATTTTAGAAGAACAATTATTATATATGGAGCAATGTTGATTATATCTTCTTAAAGGGTCAGTAGTAGAACCATAATAAACATTATCAGTTTCAGAACAAACTAATTTATATATATATCCTATCATATCTTATAATTTATAAAATAATACTAGATAATAATTCTAGAAAATATATTTAATTTTAATTCTTATTTAATAATATAATAAAATGTCTTTTAGAGATAAAACAGATATAAATCCTAATGTATTAGTCCAACAAGTTCAAAACAATCATCTATTTGCTGGTAATAAACTTCTTCCAAATACTGTAAAAGATGGTTCAGGAGATTATTTAAACCCTTTATTAGATTCAGATGGACGATTAGTTATTTCATCAGATACAAGTCATCAAACTACAATAACTACTTTAATAGATAATGTTTCTTATGCTAATGGAACACATCAAAGTAATAGTGCTGATGTTAGAAGTTCTACTGGGACTATGACTTTACAAGGAACAATAACAGGTGCTGATATTAGTCAAAGTGTAGTTATAAGAGCATCTCATGATAATACCAATTTTTTTGAATTACATAATGTAGCAGTCCCTTTAGTAAATGAATCTGGAGTATTACATTTCTTAGTTAATTTTATTTGTTCTATGTCTTATATTCAAATTCAATATGTAAATGGAGATGTTGTCTCTAGAACAGTAAATGCAAAATTAAGTTTTAAAAATTAAGAATAAAACAATTAAATAAATTATCTATTATATTTATATATTTAAAATGTCCCATCATATAATTTCTGGAAGAGATATAACAACACAGAGAGCAGTCCCAATTAATGCTAGTAATAATAATTTAAAAGTTATTCAAGATTATCCTAAATTAGAAATTAATCATATTGTAGATAATGTTGTTATAGGTGCTGGAGCAACACATACAACTAGTGCTATTGAATTTAGACAAAGACATAAATTATTAATATTTGGAACAAGTAATCAAAATAATGTAAATATACAATTTGAAATTTCACCTGAAACAACTAGTCCAAGTAATTTTTTTGAAACTTATGAAGGTGTAGATGTTAATACTGGTGTAGTATATTCTTTTGTTAATTTATTTACTGATTATTTTAGATTAAAAATAACTAACAATGAAGCATCACCAACAACAGTAAATTTATTCGCAACATCTAAAATTTAATTATTTCTCAAATTTTTTTCTTTTACTAAATTATAAAATATGTCTCAATACATTCACGGATTTGATTCAGCAAATAAAAGAGTAAAACCTATCAATACTGATGAAAATGGTAATCTTCAGGTAGATGTAGTTTCAATGACTGGTGGTGGAGATGCAACAGCAGCTAATCAAACTACTAACCATAGTAAATTAGACACTTTAGCAACAAATATAACTTCTACTAATACTAAATTAGATTCTGCTATAACTAAATTAGGCGAAATAGATACTGTTTTAGATGCTATTAGAGATACAAGTGGAACTAATGGAACTCTTGAAGGTATAAGACAAGCATT
>CERH01008277.1_pt1 | contig 10311 bp, 4 predicted proteins | sample 530991 | NCBI WGS metagenome assembly CERH01 (sample SAMEA2621191, study PRJEB7988) | marine metagenome | biome: marine biome (ENVO:00000447); feature: mesopelagic zone (ENVO:00000213); material: "saline water (ENVO:00002010), including plankton (ENVO:xxxxxxxx)" | depth 800 m | reverse complement strand
GTTGTAGTTTTAGGTTCTGGAGCAGGTACATCTTTTAACTCTGATATATCTACAGTTTCGCTAGTAGCATCTATAGCTTTTGCTCTAGAAAATATTTCGGCTTGTCTACGTCTTAATGTAGCATCTAAAAATGTAGTTACTTTTTGCTCTCTATTATAAGTATCAAGTAAACGTTTACCTTCTCTGTTTATTTTTTGTCCACTATCTAAAGTTACTGTAGGAAATATACCTAACATTTGTTCACCTACAGCTTCTTTTACAGAAAGCATTGATATATTACCAGTTGGATTAAATTTTAAAGCTTTACTAATTACAGGCCAGTTTTTTTCTATTAAAGCTTCTACAGCCGCAAACTTATCTCCTTGCGAAGAAGTTTGAGCGTTTATTATATCAGCTAAAGATTCATTGTCTATTTCAGCGTCTAAAAACTGTTGAGCTCTAGGTGTAACAGCGTCTCTTGAAAACAACAAGCCTAATTGAGCGGCATCATCTAAAGTAACATCCATGCCTGTTTTTTCTTTGAAAGTATTTACTTTAGACAACAAATCAGCACGTGATCTAGCAACTTGACCTGTTATTTTTGCGCCTTTTTTTAACGTTTTAGCTAAACCTTCAGATAAACTACCTGTAGCAAAAGCTCTATTATAATCTTTTATAAAGTTAAACACATCTCTACCACTACCAAAATTTACTTTAACACCAAAGCTACTAAGTATTCTTCTAATTATGTCACCTAGCTTAGTCATACCGCTTTCGCTATACTGATAAGTACCATTAGCCATTGCGTCTGCTAATATAGTTAAGGTTTCATCCATAGCGGTAGTAAAACCAAAATCTTTTTGATATGCTATAACTCTATTTCTAAATTTAGTATCTCTTATTTGTCTAGGATCTATATTGTAAATATACTGTGATAAAGCATCACCTAAAGCTATTTTTAACTCAGGATGTTTATTTACAGTTTCTGCTAAAAAATAATGTAAAAATTCATGACCAGCAACGTTAGCACCATTACCAGCTAAAGCTCCTTCTTTGTTTATTATTATTTTTCTTTTACCTGTTCTTGCATCTATAGAAAAAGCACCGTGACTAGTTAAAGCACCTTTAATTTGTTTTTCTATAAACGCTTCGTCTTTAGCGTTTAGCTCTTTAACTTGACCTTGCTCGTTAGTAAAAAATCTTTCTATAATATCATCTCTAACAATTTGTCTAATCTCTGTTTCATTTTTACCTTCTTGTAAAACACTAGGATCTATATTTTGTTGTTCTAATATTGATCTTAAATTTTTTAAACCTACGTTATAAGCTTCTTCTTTTTTTCTTCTTATAATTTTATTTCTAAACGGATCTATTATAGTATTTTTTTCAGACTTTAAATCTTGTATTTCTTTAGTAACGTTATATATTTCTTTATTATCAGTTAAATCATCTAGTTTTTGCTCGTTTTCGTTTATTTTGCTATCTATTTCTTCTAGTCTTTTTCTTTGATTATCATCTTTTATTTCGTTAAGTATTTCTACTTCAGTAGCAACTATGCTGCCTTCTGAAATAGCACTACCACCAGTTTTTATAATATCACTTGAAAGTCCATTTTGTTCTAAATAACTAGCTACAGCATCATAAGTAATAAAATCATTTTTAATTTCTATATCTAAGTCTTTGTTTAATCTACCTTGTTTTTTAGCTCTTTTTAAAGCTTCTAACGTAGACTTTGTGCTTGCTTGTCTTTGGTTATCTATAAAAACAGTAGGATTTATTTTTCCAGATAAATTATTATAAAGAACGTTACCACCGCCAAAAGACATTGACATAATACCTATTTGGCCAAAAAGTTCTTTACCGTCTTGTACAGTATTCATACCTTCTAATAACGAATTACCGTTTATAAGATTAGATAAAGGTATATTTATAAGCTCTTCAGATAATTCACCTAATATACCGTTCCAACCAGCTTGATTTTTAGCAAAATGTTCAAAAGCTTCTGCTTTATTTAAACCAAGTTTACGTAAGTAAAGGCCTAAAGTCATACGTTTTAACCACTCAGGACTTTTAGTAACACCTACTTTAGCTAAAGCTGATTTACCTAAACCAGGTAATAACTCTCCCATACGCTCAGTAGTGTATTCAGCCCATGTAGTACCAAAAGCTTTTAAAAATGCTTTTGTAAAGTTATCACCATCTTCTCCAACAACAGCTTCTAATTCTAAATGCTGTACTAAATCGTCAGCTTGATCAGTGTAAGCAAAAGATATTTCTGGTGTCATATTTTCAAAAGTACCACCTATATATCTACCAGGTTGAGTAGAAGTTTGTGCAGCTGTAGCAGCTATGAAGCCAATAGCATCACCTACGCCATCTATTACTTTATAAGTAGCATTTTTAGGTACAAAAAGCATTTTACTACTGTCTTTTGCAAACCTTAAACCACCTCTACCTATTTGTTGAGCTGTTAATCTTTTTACACCAACATCTAAGGCTTTTTTTATACCTTGTTGAACAAGTGTTTTAGTACCAGTGTAAAGAGGGCTAGTTATTATAACTTCACCTATAAAAGGTAAAGAACCAGCAACGCCTTTACCTATATTATAACTAGTAGATATTTCGCTAACTTGTTTGTCTGAAGCGTTTTTTATAGCATATAACTGTAAAGCTCTTTGCTCAGACTGAGTGGCTTTTCCATCTTTAGCTTTTTTAGCTATTTTGTAAATATAAGCTGATTTAGACATGTCTATTAAACTACCTATAACAGGTACATATTTATAAGTTTTAAGAGAGCCTAATCCTTTAAAGAAACTAACTACATCATTACTTAATTCAGCACCCTCTGGAGCATCTATAACAGAATTAGCATTTTCAATAGTAACAACAAGATCTGGTCTTGCGTTTTTAGCTTGCATCATTGGAGTTGTAGTGGTTGTTACGCCTTCTTTAATTGATGGTTTTGAAACTATTGTTTTATATTTTTTAGCTTCTTCTTTAAGTTCTTTTTCTGCTGCTTTTTTAGCTTGTACAGCTATATCTTTTAAGGCAAATTGAGAATAAACTTGCTCGCCTTTTTCGTCTTCAGTATAACTTAATTTATCATAAAAATGAGAATAATATTCGTTTTTAATTTCTTCAATAGTTTTAGGATCTATTTCTCCTTCTGCAATATTAAGTGTTTTTAAGAACTGATCTAACATGGCTTTTTTCTCAGGACCAGGCAAAAAAGCAAAGCCCATTGAGTCTAATTTTTTACCAATTATATTTAATTGTTCTTCTGAAAAATGTTTTGTTTTAGATTTATAACCTTGTACATACTGATTAAATTGCTCTTCTTGAAACTTTTCATATTGTTTTTCAAAAGTATCTGTTAATGCTTTTATTTCTTTATTTTTATTAAGCTCTATATCTATTTCTTTAGCTATTTTTTCATTAATAGGTTTTAACGCTAAATCAAAGTCTTTTTGCATTTGATCATTTAAAGGCTTCAAAGCATTATCTAAAGCTCTTTTATATTGACTATTTAAAAGTTCTCTTTGTGCTGGGCTAGTATCTTTGTCAACTCTAGCTTGATACTCTTTTAGTAAATCGTTTTGTATTTTGTTTATTTTTTCTTTGTAATTTTCTAAAACATTTTCTCTAATAGCGTTTATTTCTGCGTTATATTTAGGAGTAATATTTTTTTTAAGTTCTTCAGCTTTGTCTTTAGCTAACTCTTGATATTTTTCTTCAAACTCAGCTATTAAAGGCGCTGAAGTTTTAGATATGTATACAGCAAAATCATCAGTTAATTTTTTTTGTTTGTAATTTAAGTGTTTTTGAAGATCATAATTATAGTTGTCGTCTGTTAAGTTTTTGTTTATCTCTTCTTCTTTTTTATCTTCAAACTTTTTTTGATCAAACTTATCTAAAAGCTCAGTATCACTTATATTGTACTCTCCAGCTAAATTTTCTTTTAAATCTTTAGCTTCTTCGTATGTATTATATAAAATTTGTAATTCTTTAAATTTTATTATCTCTTGTTTGCTAGCTGGTTCACCGCTTTGATTTATATATGATCCATCAGTATTTTTTGTAATACCATCTATTGTATATTTTGTAAGCGTTTTTGCTGTATATATAGGTTTACCACCTTCTGTACCAATTTTAACTGATTCAGTAATTTTTTCTTCCTTTGGTGTTATTCTTTTGTAAAAATCTTCTTTATTTTCGTTTTCTAATTTATAAGTACTTTCTAAAATATCAGAAGCATAAGGATTTACTTTTACTTCTTCTAAAAGTACTTGTGGTATTTCACCTTCTTTATATTTTATACCTTGCTGTTCAAGCTTTTCTTTTCTATAAGTGCCAGGATCTTCACCATCGCCAACCCATACAACTTCACCTAAATTATTCATAGTATAACCTTCAGGTAATAACTCTCCATCTGGACCTCTATTAAAAAAACCTTGTTGTCCTTTTGAAACTGAATCTTGTATTTGTTGCGGTGTAGGCACTGATAAACCTTCTTTCTGTTCTTCTATGGCAACTTGTTGTTGTTCAACAAGATCTTCTTCTATTGGTATAGGAAAAAATTGATCTAAAAAATCACCATTAGATTTAGTATATAATCCTTTATCTTTTAAAGCGTTGTAAAGTAAAGTTTGCCTCTCTGGAGTATCAAACTGAATTTTAAACTCTTCGTAAGATTTAGAGTATAAGTTTTTTTCTAATAAAGCTTCGTGTAATTTTTCTGACATATTATTATATTCCTAAATTATCAAGAGTTTCTTCTTCTTCTTCTTCTAAATTATCTTTATATAGCTTAACTTCACTTTCAAATATATTATCTAATCTCATATCATACTGATTAATTATAAAGTTTGAAATTTGATTGTTATCTATATTTCTCATGTACTCTTCAACAATTGACATGCCTTGTTGTTCTAACATATCATCACTCATCACTAATGAGTCTTCTCCTAATTCTTTTTTAGCTTCTTCACGTAAATATTCTTGATAACTTAAATTTTCTTGTCCAGCTAACATTTCTATATAACCTAAAGTAAGTGTTTCGTCTTGAAGCAATAAGTTTTTTGCAGCTTGAGGATTTTGTTGTAAATCATCTCTTAAATCTCTCATTATAGCTTTTTTAGAATTTTCTCCAGTTCCGTTCCAACCTTTACGCTTGTTTGTATTAGCGGCTATTGTAGCGGCTTTAGTTTCATACTCTTTTTCTAACTTGTTAAATAATTTTTTATCATAAGAACTACCTACATCATAGTAACTAGATATGTTTGTTAAATCACCATCAGAAGATGTAGAAACTAAAACAGATCCATCTTGACCTATAGATCTTTGTTCAAAATTATCATTTAACACTAAGTCAAAATTAATACTTTGCGTGCTAGTCATAGAGTTAGCTCTTCCTAATTGATATTCACCATCAGCTGTTAAGTTTTGATTTCTAAGATTTGTACTTTCTCTTAACTTAGCATAAGCATCCATTTGATTACTAAAATTTAAAAAAGATTTTTCTATTTCTGCAATCTCCATCATATTAGCATTGTAATCTGGATCATCTGTGCTAGTTCCTTTCAACTCTGCTATTCTATTTTTCTTTTCTAAAGCCCAAGGTAAATAAGCGCTTTGCCATTCTGGTGGTATTTTTTCTAAACTAATAGAAACTTCTCCGTTAGAAGTCTTAGCGTTTGTGTCTGCTTTTAATTTATTAGCTAAATTAACAGCATCTTTTATACCGGATGTTACACTTATTTTTTTTTGAAAAGCGCCTTTACGCGATAAATCTGCCGCGCCCATCGCCCTACCAGCTCTCTCAAATACATCTGCCATATTATATTATTTATTAATTATTATTTTTTCCCTCCAAAAAACTTTTTACCTTCAGCTAAATTTCCAAGTCCTTTATCAGCAAAACTACCTACACCACCTATAACTTGTCCCATACCTTCACTTTGTTGTTGTTGAGCTGCTAAAGCCGCTTGATTAGCAGACTCTAACTGACCTGTAGCCATACCCATTAAGCTTTCTACTTTGTCAGCTTCTAATTTTCTAGCTTGTCCTTCACCGGCTATTACTTGCATTCTAGCTTGTTGAGCTCTTCTTGAAGCTGAATCTGCACCTCTAAGCATAGCAGCTTGATTAGCTTGTTCTTGTTGGCCAATGCTAGCGGCTTGTTGCTGTGCTGCTAATTGTCCTTGACTTGCCATTTGCTGTGCTAAAGCAGCTACGCCAGAACCACCTGCTGCTCCTTTCATACTTTCTAAAATATTAGATCTTTGTTGAGCGCCTTGTTGAGCTTGAAACTCAGCTGCTCTTTGATCTATAGTAGCGTCTTCATAAACATTTTCAAATTCAGTTTGTATATTTTGATACAAATTACTTCTATCTAAACCTTCAAAAGCTTTTTTCTGTACATCTACTTCTGCTTGAGCTTTTCTTTGAGCGCTACGCGCTTCTCTTCCTGCTTTAGCTCCTTGTATCATGTTTACAGCACCACCAACAATACCTAAAGCAGCTCCAATAAAGTTTAACGGAGAACCAAATACTTTTCCTGATCCTGTTTTTTTACCTATTGCCATATTATATTATTTGTTATTATAATTACAGTTTTTAACATGTTTTTACTTACGCACATGTCATAATCTTTTCTAAATCAAAGTGTACAGTAGTGTCACTAATACCCATAGTTACTTCTATTGTACCTGTTATTGTTATTATTCTACTAGCCCCATCAAAAAATAATGTTTGACCACTTTCTAGTGTTTGTGCTGCGCTAGCGGTTATATTAGCACCACCACTTGCAGCTGCTTTATTAGTAACTATAGGATTACTAACCGCTGCGTTTATACCTATACCTCTTATAATAGAGTTTTGATTAACATCTCTAACTTCTGTAAGTGGTATTGTAGCACTATTACTAACAGCACCGCTTGTTGTTGTAGAAACTTGTGTAGGCGTAACTACAACATCTTTTATTTTTACTGTAGTACCAGTTAAGCTTCGTATATCGCTAGTACCATAGCCAAATATTCTAACATTAGAATCAGACTTTAAAGCGTCTAATTGTTGCGTATCAAAAACAATATTTCCTTTTTGTGCTGTTGACACACCATTTCTATCTATAGCTGTTATATCATTATAATAGCTGTCAATAGCTGGAACTTCAACTTTAGTTAAATTAACACTTCTTATTTCGTTTCCATATTTGTTTTCAATTATTTGAGAAGATGTAGATGTAGTTCTATATTTAGATATACGAGCAGGTGTAGTTGTATTAGCACCTGTTCCAGATCTAGCTGGGTCTAAAACCATACCTTCTTTTAAACCTGATATATTAGTTATTGGCCATCTAAAAAACTTAGAATCACTATCTGTATCTTCATCGCTAATAGCTAAAGCAGCTGACTCAAAAGTAATATTTTTAAAAGCACATAAATCATCAGTTTCTGGAGTTTTAACACTTGTTAAAGCTCTTCCTGATGGAGCTGTTACTGTTACAGTAAAAGAAAATGAAGATGACTCTCCAGATGATAGCTCTATAACTTGTCTACCTGTAGTGCTATCAGTACTATGCGGAGTAACACCGTTAAACGGCGGTGTAAACGTAATAACTTCTCCATCGCCTATGCTATCAGCTATAGATACTTGTATTTCATTAGTATTATCATCATCTGGGTCAATAACATCAACAATAGCATGTACTGAAGAAGCTATGCCGCTTCCTGTTACTAAATCACCAACTCTAACTATATTTGTATCTGTAGCGTCACCGTCTATAACTATTCTATTAGAACTACTAACAGCACCATTAACAGTATCTGAACTAGTAGCGTGTAAAGAAGGAGCTATACAAGATATAAATAAATTTTTCTTTACATCTTGATATATTATTTTTCTCAATATATTAGATTCTGAACCAACAGAACCATTTATATCTATAGATCCATCTTCAAAAAAACTAGGCAAATAATTAGAGTGCAAAGTTTTTATACCATCTACTGTTTCAGCTACTATATCTATAGTATATTTTATCAAAGAACGAGCGCCTATAGCTGGAAACTTTACTGTAAATTCATAAGTGTTTTCTGCTAAATAAGCTTTGTAAAGCTTTTTTTTAGTAGTTGAAAAAGTATTACTATAAAAATCATAATAATTAGGTGTAGTAGCATCATCATATATTTCTATACTAAAAACAGAATCTTTTTGTCCAGATATAACAAACGTTCTTGTTTCTCCAGTATATTTTATATCACGTGTATTTATATTAACTCCTGTAATTATTTTTTCTAACGACATATTATTTGCTGTTTATTATAACTTCACTACCAACTGAAAACAACTCTGCTTTTTCAGTTGAATTATTACTAAATTTAGCTTTAGCGTAATAACCTAAAACGCCGCTACCACCTCTATTATATTTAGAAAACATTATAAAATCATCTGCAGAAGGTATATAAGTATTGTTAGAAATAGTTTCATCAACATAAAGTCTAACAAAATTATTTAACACCTCTATTTTTCTTAAAATACCTACTAAGTAGTTACTTCCTATACCTAAAGAATTATTTGCATCTGCTTGAAAATCTTTAGCATTAGTTTGTTTTACAGTTGGACTAGCATATATCATATCTCCAACTTGTAAAGAGTTGTTTAAACCGTTAATATTTTGTAAATTAAGTATTATCATATTAATATCCTGTTCCTCTTGTTCTTCTTGTTCTTACTGCAGGCGCTTCAACACTTGGTGGAGTCGGTTCACTTTCTGATCTAGTTGGTGTTACTTCTCTTGTTGAAGTTTCTGTTTCTCTTGTTTCTCTTGTTTCTCTTGTTTCTGTAGTTTCTGTAGTTTCTCTTGTTTCTATAACCTCTGTAGTTTCTACGACTTGTTCAGTTACTTGTTTTGTAGTTTCTCCTGTAACAGCGTTTTTATGATCAACTCCTCCCATATACCCTGTTACACCTTTAAATACATGAGTATGATAACCTAATAAATTGTTTCTTTTAGCATAATCTAAAGCTTGCTCTACAGTTTTATATAAAGGTATACCGTCTATATAAGTTAGTATTTCATCTTCTTTAGTTTTTACATCTACTATTTCAACTTCTTGTTCTTGCGTTTCTTCAGTTTTTACATCATCAACAATAATTAAATCTTGATTATCTCTATTAGTAACTATTATTATATCGTCTTTAGTAACAATATCTCCATCTGTTCTTGGCTCTCTTGGATCAACCGGATCAATTGGATCAACTAATATTATATCTTCATCTGTAGTGTCTATAGGTTCGACTGGATCAGTAACTATTACATTGTCAGTACTAGTACCAGTACTAAAACCAGTATCAAAATCAGTTAATATAATATCATCATCACTAACAGCAGCATCATCTTGAACGCTAGTAACTTGACCAATACCTTGAAAAGAAAAGTCACTAGTATCAGCTTGTATTAAATCTAAATCTATTTGTTTGTTTATATAATTAAACCATTTACTTTCTTTCTCTAAAAACTCACTAATATAACCATTTTCTTTATCAGTAATAATTGATTCAACGTTCCAGCCTTTTTTGTCTGATAAATTATAAAACTCTTGATCGTTGTAAACAGTATCTGGCTGATAAGGATCACCTACGTGACGTAGTTCGCTAACAAACTTTTGAACTTTTGATTGGCTACCTTCGTAGTTTAATGTTGAAAATATTTTAGTAGAGCCAGGATCGTCATTTAATAAAACGTCTACTGAAGAGTTTGTATAAAATCCGTAAAAAGTATTTCTAGGTACATCTTCAACGTGATGTTTATAAAGCTTACCAGTATAAAAAGTATAGTAATCATTACCCATGCTTACAGCAAAAGTAGCGTCAATAAAAGATTTAAAACTTACCCAACCTTTAACACTTTCTTTATAAGTTAATATTTTAGAATCATTTACTAATGTAAAGTTTTTTAAATAATATTTTTCTATTAAAATGTTATACTCATCTTTTCTATCGTCATAACTACCTTTTAACTTAGTGCTAAGCTTTAAGTTGTCTCTAAACCAGTCTTTCATACCTTGATCTGATATAGCTGTTAAACCATCTACTGATAATCTCATAACAGCTCCTCTAACTTTGTCTGTAAAGTAAGCTCTATAAGCTTCAGAAGCAAAAGACTCTGGATTAGTAGATATACCATATTCACCACGGAAAGGTATAGTTTGTCCTAATACATTTTCTGTAGCTGTTAAATTAGTATTGCCATCAGCATTAAATACAGCATCTTTGTTTGCTAGTATTTTTAAAACTTTATCTTCACACAACGTTACTAAATCAGTATCTCTAGCA
>CERH01033720.1_pt1 | contig 10312 bp, 3 predicted proteins | sample 530991 | NCBI WGS metagenome assembly CERH01 (sample SAMEA2621191, study PRJEB7988) | marine metagenome | biome: marine biome (ENVO:00000447); feature: mesopelagic zone (ENVO:00000213); material: "saline water (ENVO:00002010), including plankton (ENVO:xxxxxxxx)" | depth 800 m | reverse complement strand
CATCCTGAATTTCCTGAACCTTTTGATTTGTATACTGTTGAGCTCGTCCTTGTGCATTATCAAATGCAGTCTTACGTTCTTCCAGTATTCTATTAACGTCATCTTCAGTTAAGTATGAGGGCTGTTCTTCAACTTCTGCCTTAGCTTCTGCGTCTTGCACTGCCTGCTCTAGTAACTCTGTATTCTCCTCTTCAGGGGTTTCTACAGAGGGTTCCTCGACCGTAGTCTCTGGTTGTTCAATATTATCTTTTTCTGTTGTCATAGCCGTAGCCTTCCAATGATTTCTTTTTTTTGATTATAATATTCATTTTATGTACCTGCAACTCTCCATTGTGGAGTATATACTTCCATTGCAGTTAACTGCTGTAGTTCTTCCTCTCTATTTTGATTTAAAGGGTTTAGTAAAGATGTAATCCCACCGACCCTAAATCTATACATAAAAGCATCTAAATTAGCATCTCTGGTCCTAAGTGCTTCTCTAACATTACCAACTTCGCTAAAAGCTTTTCTCAACAGCTGGTTTCTTTTTAAAATATTTTGTTTGTCAGTTGCGTTAGATGTTCGCCACTGCTCGTATACTTCATCTAACTGACCTTGGTATTTGTTTTGAAATATTGCATCGTGTGCACCTTTGTAATACAAGTCAAAGTATTTATATTGACCAAGATAATACTCTGCTAAAACACCTGAAGGGTCATTGTCATTAGTAATTTTAGCTCCAAATATAGCGTTTGTTGCATAAGCTTTTAACTCGTCTTGATTGCCACCCCACGAATTTAAAAGGTCCTGAAGTGCTGCATCTCGCCCAGTAAAGTCATAATAGTTTGCTTTTTCCCACTCTGGGTCAAAATATATATCTGCATATTTTTTTGCAAAGTAATCCTCAGGCACTTCTAATTTATCAAATGTACTAAAACTGTCGTAATAAAGCTGGACGTTTTGAAAGTCTGGGTCTATGTCTATAGTTTCGTATCTAGCATTTCGTTGATTACGCAAATGTTTTTCAAATTTAACGTAATCAGCAGGAGACCCAAATATAAACTCACCAGCTTCGTTTACGCCACCTTCTCTGTAAGCTAAAGATGCTTCTTGCATCTCAGCTTTATATATGTTGTCTGCTACCTCTTTTTCTTCGTTGTAATCTTCTAACAGTTCATCTAACTCACTGCCACCAATTTGCTGTCTTTTTTCTTTTATTTCTGCATCAAGCTCGTTTAATCTTTGACCGTTAGGACTTGTAGACTCAACAACTTCTACATTTCTTTTTTGTACAGCAGTTAAGTTTCTCCACAGTTTTCCATAATGTGCGTAAGCTAAATCGTTTCTAAGTTCTCTTCTTTTTTCCCAAGCAGCAGTTTCATAAGTTCTTAGACCTATAAACTCTGCAGGTATAGCACCAAGACCTTTAACCTTGTTGTCTGCATCAAACACACTTTGTATCCAAAATGGTGCTATTGATGTTGCTATCTCTTGAGCATTGTCTATGCTAATAGGGTCTAGCTCTTCACCTAACGGAGTGCTCCCCATACCTAAATTCCAGAAATGAGAACCTACTGGAGCAGCCCTTCCTCTAAGCCATCTTACAAGTGGATTGTTACCAATTTTCTGTCTAATACCTTGTTCGTCAAAACCTGCTTGACCTTTTCCAGCTCCGGTAAGCAACAAAGGTGAATCTAATACGTCACCTCTAAAAGCAGGGTCTGATGCAATGTTTGCTAATAATTTTGCTGAAGAGTTCCAAAAAGAACCCACACCAACTTTTACACCACTAATGTCTGCTGTTAAAAAGTCTGACCTTGATGGGTCTAGTCTAAGATATTTTTCTAGTGGTTCGCCCTCTGCTGCACTTCTTGAAAAGGCATAAGCTGCGTGCATGCCTACACCCACCATTAACATATTTGATATTGCTCTGTAAGCTTGGTCTCCTTTTAGTCCACCAGTCATTGCACTCCCAATTAAACCTGCTGATGCACGAGTGTAAGAAGGAGAGAACAGTAAGAACGCTCTTTCAAAGTTTGCTTGTCTTCTTGATATCATGTTTTGCGTGTGACTAAAAGCACCTGTCATTTGGTTAATGTACTCACCAAGTTCTTTAAATTCTTTTCTTACTGCTGAATCTTCTATAGCAGACACACCACCTGTTCTATATGCTGCTTTACCAGCGTCATCTAAACTAGAAAGTATTTGCTGTTCATGTGCTTCAAACAAACCCAATCTTATTCTGTCACCAAAATCTTCAAAAGCATTTTGAAATCTATCAAATGCTTGCTCTTTGATTAATCTAGCACTTTTAACAACCTTGCCGTCAGGATTAAATCCTTGGTTGCTTAGAGTCCTTAGTGTAAGGCTATCTTTGTCAAGAGCTCTATAATAATCATTACCTTGACCAGACATTAATATTCCAATGCTGTTCATTTTTCTAATTTTTTGTTTGTTTTGCAAAAAGAACTCACGCCTAGCAACTGCACCAGCTTCTTCACTAAACAAACCTTTAAGCATTTGCCCTGTAGATTTTGCCCACACACTTGGCTTTGTAACAAGAGTTGGCAACCCTTGAAGTAATGGAGTACCAAGGTCAATACCTGTCTGAAATAATCTAAACACGTCACCGATGCTTCCAGTAGTTTCAGCAAACTTTTCAAATCTAGTTGGCTCAGATATGCCTAGAGTATTTTCTATCTTCTTTGCTATGTCATCATCAAATAAAATGTCTTTAAGGACATCTACGTTTACATTTTCTGGTGCACCTGTATACCTTGTAACACCTCTTTTAAGAACAACTTGTTTTGTTCTTCCAAATTTAGCTTGTTCTGTTTTAGTAATACGACCTTCAAGAGCAGCTTCGTTTATTCTTTGTAAGTAGTATTTTTCTGTTTGTTCTTGTTTTGTAAAACCTTCTATTAAATCATCTACTTTATCTCTCCCTAAGAACCTACCTGCATTGCCTGCAAAATCGGCGTCTTCTGTTCCAAGTATTCTGTCAAATTCTTTTGCATCATCACCTACTGCTCTTCGTATAATACCTCTTACAGCTTCGTCTTCTTGGTACAGTTTTCTTAAGCTCTGACTGTCTGCGTCAGACAAGGGCTCTCTCATGGCATTTGATATTTGCCTTACAGCATCAATAGACTTTCTAAAAGCTGCTTGCTTTGCTGTTTGATTTTGTATGTCCAAAAGTTTATTTACTTCTGTGCCAACTTTTTTTAATTTGTTTACAACATGGGTGTTGGCTACTGCAGTCTGAGTTGCTTCAACAAAACTTTGCACAACATTTGCAACTTCTTGTGAGTATTGCAAACCCTGTTCCTCAAAACCTTCTGTAATGAAATCTCTGTACGACCTTCTCTGGAATGCACTTTGTGCTGCAAGTGCAGCAGTTCCTCTTTTACCAGTCATTGTTGCACCAAGCCCCTCAAGATACTCAACTGTTGCATTACCAAAGTCTTCTACAACATGATGAAAATAGTTTGAAGTCTTCATTTCAACAATATCATCCATGGCTCTAAGTGCACCTTGCTCTCGTGCCATCATTCCACCTTCATCCATAATAGAATAGACTCTGTCTAAATATTCTTTTTGCTTGTCTCCTAATTTAAAGTAGCCAGTTTCCCACAATCTTATAGGTCTTCCTGTCCTGTGTGAGTGACCAACAACAAATCCTGCCATGTCAACAAATTGCATCCATGGCATTTCTTTTTCAAAAACAGCTTCAATATCTGCGTCATAAATTTTTCTAAACTCGTCTTTCATGTCCGACTGCTTCTTCACATCACCAACTCTTTTCTGTTGTTTACCAAATTGCTGTTCAAGTTGCTTGTAAACAACCTCGCCGTCAAAAGCATCACTTCTTTTAAATAAATCATTTAACTGACCATTTACAATATTGTCAGTCCTGCCCAAGAAATCTAACCTTTTACCATCTTTTACACCTATTTGCCTAATTAACTCTCTTGTTATACCTTTCATCTCATCTTCACCAATAAGTCTTGATAAAGACTCTGTTGCATCTTCTGCTCTAAGATTTACTCTTAACTGCCCCTTAGACAATCCGTTGTCTAGGTTTCTTAAACCAATCAACGCCTCTTCAATACTGTTAAAATCTGGTATTTCATTTACAAGTTTTGTGTAATCGTCAGTGGCTAATACCCCTTTGCCTGCAATACTTTTTGGGTCTAATGCTATTTTTCCTGCGTCATCAAGATTATTAAAATCATTTAGGTATTCTCTTATTGTGTTTTTATATGTTCTGTTTGCTCTTTGCAGTTGTCCTCTGGAGTCATTTAATATTACTTTTCTGTTTTTAACTTCTACACCAGAACGAGTTTTAATAGTTTGTTCTACTTCCTCTGTTAATGTTTCAATAAAACTTCCGATTCTTTTTCTTCTTTCTACCTGCGACCCTTTGCCAATATTATAGATAATTGTGTCTGATGGAGTAAAAGTGAATCCAGCAAAACTAAGGTTGTCGTAAACGTTGTCAACGTTTTTCTGGTAAATATTTGTTGTTGCACCTGCTGCGTCAGCTTTTTTTACCATTTGGTTTATAGAACTGTGAACACTTTTTCTAAGTCGTTTAGCTTCTTTCTGTGATATGTTGTACCCTTTTTGTAATTTAGAAATAATAGTATCTTCGCTGCCTAGGACTTCATCAAGAAAATTAAAATTAAAAGTACCAAGTTGAAATCCTTGTCTATTTGATATGTTTGCTACCCCGTTATTGTAATTCACAATAATGTTTGTATCAGGTGTTATGTCTGCTACATCCTCAATGTTTTTAATTATTTTGTACATAGGAGAGCTAATTGCTATTTCTTTCTGTTCGTTAAATATATTTACCGGTATTGTTTCACGTGCAATCTGTGCTTTGTAAAATTTCATTGTGCTGTAGAAACTTTGTAAATCTACACCTTCTGGGTCTTTAGCCTGATTGGGTAAGACTTTTTGAACTTTACCTTTTCTTAAATTAAATAGCGTGTCTTCATCAAAATCTATTATTTCGTCTCTTAACAATCTTGCTTCTGTTGGTATGGCTGTTTTGTATTGATTAAAATAATATAATGCACGACCTTCTTTAGTTTGCAATGCTGCAACACTAGGTCTAAATTTCTGTATCGGGTTGTCTAGCATCCTAAAGAACACTCCACCCTTTTTCTTTTCACCTGCAGTAGCTTTTTGATTTATGTATGCAGATATACCATCAAAGAAACCAAGCTGCTGTTTGTTGTCCATTACTGTTGTGTAATCCATCAACAAGTTCATTTCTGATTTAGGTTGGATAATAGTTGTAGTGTCTTCTAGTTTGCCAAATCCGTTGCCTGCTAAAGTGTTCCTTTCAATAAGTTCTTGTGCAATATCTTTTTCTATCTTTGACATTTCAGTTGCAATTTCTTTGTCAAACTTTGTAGCACGTTTAGCAAACTCTTTTGCTCCTTTATCTGATATACTCTGTAATTTTGTAACTTTAGCTGTAGCTTGACCTAGTCTCTTAGATGCGTACGCTGCAGGTTTGAATACTATACCTACAGGTATAACTGCAGTTGCCCAGCCAATAGGGTCAACTAACATTTCTACTGCACCCTTAACACCAACGTTAAATCCAAAACCTTCTCCTGATGGCTTACCAATTCTTTTTGTAGGCAAGTCAAGGTTTCTCCATCTTTCACCAGCACTTATACCAGCGTTTGCTGCTGCTTGTAATTCTGTACTAAAAGGAGTTGCTACAGTTCCTGCAGTCCATTCTGTTACTTCTTGCCATTTTTGCAATGTTGGTGCTATTGCTTTCTCAAGCACAAATTTCCATGGACCACCTTTTGCAGGTTCAGTAAGTGGTAGTGCATAATCTTCTGTGCCAAACCCAAAACCTTTATCTCTGTTTACTTGTGGTGCTAAAGATGCTATCCCACTAAAAGGTCCTCTAAGTTTTTGTTTTTGTTGTTCAATTTCTTGTTGTCTTTTCTGTTGCAGTATTTCTTGATTTACATTTACGCTATCTACTGTTGTAAAGGGTATTGGCTCTTTAGCTTGGTATTCGTTTAATAATGCTGCTGCGTAAGGCATAGCAGATTTTTGAACTCCAGTTGTACCTCTAGTCCTTGTTCTTCTTCTGTTTCTCTCGAAAGGTGTTACCATAACTACCCTACGCTATCATTGCTGATATTTGACTGAATGGTCCTGATTCTTGAAATGCTTGTGGCGTAACTGACTGTGCCATTCTTACAAATGTGCTTGGGTCAATACCAAGTGCAGACAATGCACCTTGCAAGTATTGTATTCTATTAGGAGTCATCTCTGCTAACTGACCCATAGTAGGAACAGTCTCAAATGGTAACTCACCAGATATTGCAGTTACAAATGCACCAAGTGCTTGTGGATTAGATAGCAAAGATATCAACGTATTCATTTCGTCAGTCCTGCTTTCTGCATTCATTTCTGCTAATCTTTCTTCTGCAGTTAAACCACCCCTAGCTACAAGTGCAGCAAGGTTTTCTGATTGTTCTACAGTCAATCCACCTCTTGCAATATCTCTCTGAAGTTCTGCAAATTCTGCTGGTTGCAACCCATTTAAGAATTGTAGTCTTACATTCTCTGCTTGTGCATCTCTGTCTAGCTGTGCTTGTTGTTGTTGGAATGTTCTTTGTGCACCAGCCTCACCACTTTCAAAAGTTCTTTGAGCCTGAGCTTCTTGTGATTGAAATGCTTGCTGTGCAGTGTATGCTTCTTTTTCACCAGCAATTCTTGCATTATTAATATCTTCATTAGATTGTGCTTGTATGCTTGCTATCTGTTCTTCAGTTGCACCAGTAAGCTTAGCAAGTTCTTTTTGGTATTCTGATTGCACTTTTGCTATTTCAGCTTCACCTTTAAATTGTTCACTTATTTGCATTTGTGAAAGTTTAAAAGCATCATCTCCTTGTAACTTAGCAATCTCGCCTGCACTTGTGTTGTTTGCAGTTGCAACTGCTAAAGCTGCAGCATTTTGAGCTGCTGCTATTGCTTGAGTGCTTGTGTTGTTTATTCCTGCAAGTTTAATTGCATTAGCAAGTTGATTGTTTGAAATGGTTTCTTGTGAACTTAATCTTTCTTTTTCAACTGCTAACTGGTTTGCACCCTGTATCCTTGCAACTTCTTGCTGACTTAAACCAGTAAGTGATGCAACCTGCCTGTTGTATTGACCTTGAATGTTTGCAACTTGTGCTTTGCTAAGTCCAGTAATTTCTGCTACTTCTGTTGCACTAGCTTTATTAAACAAAGCTACATCTCTAGCAGCCAGTCCATTTTCTGTAGCTACAAACCTTGTAGCCTCAGATTGTATATTAGCAATGTCAATATTTGTTCTATTGCTTGCTGCTGCTAGTTCACTTTCAAGGGCTCTATTAGCTCTTGCGTTCCTTTCATCAAAAGCCAGTCTTGATTGTTGTATTTGATTTTGCTGGGCTTGTGCAAGCTGCCTTAATTCTAAGTCACCCAAAGCTATATTAAATTCATTGTCAATTTGACGTGCAGTATTTAATATCTGATTGTTTGCAATTTGAAACTCTCTTGTCGCTCTGTCCTCAGCCAAGTCTAGTTCTCTTGCTGCAGTAGAAGCTTGTATATTTGCAACTTGTACATCTGCTTCAGGAGTCACACCAAAATCAAAAGACTCAATAATATTTTGAGCAGTTGAATATGTTTTACCTGTTGCTGCATCATTTGCTGCTATTTGGAATATTTCATCTGGCAATCTAACACCTGTCTGTCCAGCTCTTAATGCTTCAATAGCGTCATAACCTGCTTGGAATATTGCTGATTGTTGACCTGCGTTAAGAGTAATTGGTTCAGTATTTATTTGACCAGCACCTCCAGCTTGAGGTGGTCCCATAGCTCCTCCACCAGTTCCTGCTCCTTGCTCTCCTGCAACACCTTGTTCGCTACTTACTCCACCACCAACAACTTCTCTTGGAGGTGTTGATGTTGGTATTCCGTAGAGCCTTAATGTTTCATTTGGTATAGCTCCATTAGCAACTTGATATTGTTCTATAGTTGCTCTGTCTGCTGGTAATAATGCTGATAGGTTACCTTCTGCTAAAGCAAGCTTGTTTAAAGCTTCTCCAACTTTTGTGCCCGGTCCTGTCCCTGTAAATCTAAATAAAAATTCTTCTGGGCTCATACGTGCATTAGGTCCTTGAGTTGCATTATTAAATTCTCTAAACAAATCGTCTAGTAAAAATCTTGAATCAATGCCGACTCTTGACAGTAAATATGAAGCGTCTGGTGCTAAATTAACATCAGGTTGGTTAGCAAAGTTTCTTAATGCTTCTTGTATTAACTGGTAATTAAACTCACCACCCGACTCTACATATAATCTTGCAGGTTCTGCAAAATCTCTTCTTGCTATATCCATAGGGTCAATCAAAGCACCTGTATCTTGTTGAGGTGCACTTGGCAAAGGAGCAAAATCACCAAACTGCCCACCACCCATTTGGAATCCTGCAGTATTTAAACCTGCATATAATCTAGGAGTTGTTCTTCTTACTTCTGGGTCTGGGCTAACCTGTGTGCCAGCACCAAAAGCACCTGTAGATGGTGCCATTTGAGCACCAGCAGACATCTGATTAATTCTTTCTTCAAGCTCTCTTAGTCTTCTTTCAGCTTCAATCCTTCTTTCTTCTTCCATTCTCCTTTGGCTTAAAGCCTCTTCTTCTCTAGCAAAAACATCTACAGGTATTGTGCTTGCTGCCATACTAGGATTTGCTATTGAACTAGGACTATCTGGAAATGGGTATGATGGAGCTGAAAAAGCTGCTGCTGAAGCTGCAGGGTTAGGGTCAACCATTCCGGGTGGAGGAGGTGGGGCTTGAAATGTTCTTGCTTGCTCACGTGCTCTTCTTGCTTCTATTTCTGCTGAACTTATTTGTTCTCCACCTTCACCACGTAAGGCGTAAATATCAAAAGGGCTATGTCCCGGTGTATGTGGCATTAGAATCCTCCTTGGAACGGATTAGGTAAATCTCTGTCTGGAGTCCGTGGATTCCTTTGAACAGGTTTAGGTTCCTGTACTTCAATGTTTTTGTAGTTGCTGTTTACGTTTTTAAATGATGTCTCCATAAGCTCAAAGAACCTTACAAACCCAGCTTCTATGGGTGATAAGTTTCTTACTGACTTTTTAGAATCTTCTCTGTATGCCATTATGCTCCTATGTTATCGAGACCCGGTGGCACTTCTCCACCAACTGTAGGCTGTGGTCCTCTTCTTGGGCTAGTCATTTGCCTACCAATTAAGTTTTGTTCCTCAACACTACCGGGTATCACTGGTCTTACTGGTCCTTGTTGTGGACCACCCGGACCCGGTTGATTGGTTGCACTAAAATTACCTGCATTAGGCAACTGCATGCCACCTTGTGAGTTTAAAATATTTTCTGCTATTGCACCTGCGTCTATACCAGTCTCTGCACCTTGGGATGCAGCCTCTACAGCTTGCTGCAGTATCGGTAGACTCTGTGCTGCTAGTTGAGAGAAGGCTTGTTGTATCTGTGGCAAGTTGAAGAAGTCTTCAGCTATTCTGTTACCCACAACTTCTAGTGGGTTAGACACACCAGCTTTTCGTAGGGCAGTAGTCCAGTCTACAAATCCTGCTCTCCAAGTATCTCTCCATAATGACAGTTTTCGTTCTTGTTCTTCAGGACTTGTTGATGTTAGACGAACTGCACTAACATAGTGCCCACGTATGTCATTTGGCTTTATCTTGGCGTCTGTGCTGCCAGCTTCTGTCATGCCAAACACTGTAACTGTGTCACCAATTACGTCTTCAACAATTCTTAAAATAATCTCGTTAGCTTCTTGGAAGCCACGTTCTGTTGCATCTACAATCGCACCAAAGTTCAAGCTGGCTATACCTGCAAGAACAGCAGTGTGGTATCCAGATGCTGCACCAGATGGTCTCTCTCCTCTGGCAACTGCAGGCACTGTGTTTGCTTCGATTGCTCTCTCTAATGTGTTCATCGCTTGCAATATAGATTGTGGTGCCTCTGCAGTTTGCTGTGGCTCAATACGCACGTTAGGGGGCACGTAGTTACGTGCACCGGGTTCTTGTGAGAACTCTTGCATCACTTCTTCTGTCATACCTCTTGGTCCTTGGAAGTTTAGTGATGACCATGCGTTTCTACCCACGATGTCTAAATACTGAGATGCTAGTCTTGACTCGGCTCTAATCATCCCAAAGTTACCTGAACCTATACCTCTGTACAAGTGCTCAGGTTTGTTGCCGATTGTTTTGATTCCTGTTTGTGGGTGAAAGATAATCCACGGTATTCTGCCGTATGCGTGCCTTCTAG
>CERH01017676.1_pt1 | contig 10331 bp, 8 predicted proteins | sample 530991 | NCBI WGS metagenome assembly CERH01 (sample SAMEA2621191, study PRJEB7988) | marine metagenome | biome: marine biome (ENVO:00000447); feature: mesopelagic zone (ENVO:00000213); material: "saline water (ENVO:00002010), including plankton (ENVO:xxxxxxxx)" | depth 800 m | reverse complement strand
TTCTTTTTCTTTTTCAGCAAACAATCTTCTGTAATAATTAGATATGTCTTCTTTTTGTGGAGATATGGCTGCTTGAGGAGAATCTTCGATTATAGTTGAAAGATTATCCATGATGTATTTTTTTTCTTCATTAGTAGGAGTGTCACCCGCAATATTTACAAGTATCGGACCACTTCTTGTGTTTATTTGTATTCTACCCATTTACTGACCCATTAAAGTCATACTGATTGGCTTTCCATCTTTATCATATCCCAAATCAAAGATAGGCATATTTTCTTGAGAAAAACCACCTTGACCTCCCAAATCAAAAACACCTCTTCTTTTTTGTTCTTCTTTTATAAAATCAAGACCTGTGCCTTCATATCCTGCTACTTTAGGAACTCTAGCAAGATTACTAGCGATTGAATCAAAACTTTGTATGGATTGTCTTTGTTTTTTTAATAGTAAAGATATAGCACTATCTATTTTTGCATTAACTCTTTCTTTCGAAGTTAAATTAATGCTAAATTTACCATTTGCATCTTCTTGTATTAGTCCTCCAAAGAAAGGTTTTATGATATTAAGTAAAACATCTCTATCAGAAATAGAGTTTGCAGATTGTGTGTTTCCAATGGCAACACTTGTTATATCACCTAAAGCAGATAACATAATATCCTCTATTTGAGCTTGAGTATCATATTTTTTATCCACTTGCACACCAAAGAACGTAGCTCCTTTAGTAAAAACATCCCCACTAAATCCTTTAAAACCTCTTGCAAAAGGTGCTGTTTTTGGGTCATTTACAAGTTTTTTAACTTCGTCAAAAATACCAATTGCTCTTACTGCATCCTCTGCTTGATTAATTAAACCTCTTGCTGTTTCTGCTTGAGAAACTATTCCAGAAGCCTTTGCGGGATCTATTTCTTCTGCACCAAAAAGTTCAGCATAATCTTTTAAACCTTTAATTGAAGCTAAACTTTCCATAGAAGAAGCATACTTCATTCTATCTGCCATGCTTAACTCTATGTGGGAACCTGGGGCATGATATTCTTTATTTTTTCCTGGTCTTGGATCAGTAAAGCCTTCACTACCCACAACATATAAATCAAAATTTCTCATATCTGATCTTAATTGAGCTTTTTCAGCCGCTTCACCTTCTAATCCATATTTAAAAGCAGCTAAAGCAATTTGACGATCAAAAGCGGCCTTATCAGCGTTATCTTTCATAAATAAATCAACACCTTTTTCAAGTCCTTTAGCTATATTTGTTAATCCATTAGGACTTTCTCCCGCAGCTATAGCAAAACCCATCTTCGCAATAGCTAATCCTTTGTTCATCCCCTCATATTCTGGAGCTTGACTCACAAATTCTTCCATCAACGATTTCATATCTGTTTTTGTGGTTTCTTGAACAACTTGATCAGCTATGGCCGCTTTCTCTGATTCTTCAGTATTTTCTTTATTTATTTTTTCTTTTAAAATAGCAGAAACTTTTTCAGAGCTTGATCCAATTGGTTCAAAACCTTTCATTTTTTCTGGATCAAGCAACGAAGCCATTTGATTTTGTTTTTGTTCAAATTGATTTTCTTGATCCACTTGTCTTTGTAATTCTTGTACTGAATCTTCTTTTTTTTGTTCTTTTCTAAAAGCGGGTAAAGCCTCCATAGACGCTCTATCTGCTTGTTGAATATCGTCTATTTTTTTCTGAAATTCACTCTCTCTAAAAGCGGGTAAAGCTTCCATAGACGCTCTATCTGCTTGTTGAATCTGTTCTTCCTGTTGATCTCGTCTAATATTATCAATCATAGCTTGAATTTCATTTTCACTTATTTGAGATTGAGTTATCATATCTTCCATAGATGAAATTTCAGGTTGTCTAAAACCTTCAGGATTAAGAACAGAAAAGGCTTGATCAGTAGGCCCAGTTGTTGGAAAAGATCCAGTAAACTCTAATTCAGTGTCTTCTCCTTTAGCTCTTGGTTTAACACCATAACTATATTCTGGCCCTGACAACTCCACATCAGGAACTGTTTCTCCCGACATTCTACCTTTCATATCTGGAGTTAATTGACGCAAATAATCCATTGCATCTCCACCAACATCTCCAAAAATCTCTCTTATTTGTGCTTCTGCAGCAAGAGGCAATGTTAGAATTCCTTCTCCTATTCTGCCTCTGCCTATGCCAATAGAATTTAAATAATCCATTAGCCTAGAATTTTGTATCCCCAACTCTCCTCTTCTTTTTGCATCACTATATGCTTGAAAAGCATCAGACGCACCAGCATCTGCTCCAACAAGTTTTCTAGTAAAATCAGAAATACTAGTGACGGGAACACTTGGTCCTTTTCTGTCAATTAATTCTTGTTTTATTTCTTGAGTCATTTTGTTTACTTTTGGAGATGTTGCATCCACAGATTGATAACCAACAAGAGAACCATTTCTAAAAACAGCGTACCCTCTTTCACCTAGTTTTTCTGAAACAACTGTCGTTCCTCTTTGTGCAGAGGTTCTAGCTGCTATTTCATCTGGATCTAGCGGTACTTCTTTTTTACCAGATAAAGAAGCTCCTATTTTATCCATAAAACTACCTGGTCTTACAGTAAGTTCGGGTAATTGAATACTTTTTACCGCATCTAACAGTTGAACAATCGATCCTACTGATCCCGGTAACTGAACATTCCCACCATTATCAAACCTTTGAACCTCGTTCATTAGTTCTGGTGAAGATGCCATGATCCCCGCAACTTGATTTAAGTTATCTCTTGCCGGTCTTTTTTTAAATAATTTTCTGTTAGATACTATCATTAGCCAAATAACCCACCATCAAAGTAACCAGATTGTTGAAGTCCACCCAGACCCAAACCTATACCTGCTATTTGTGACATAGGACTTGGTGGAGGCTGATACGTTGTTCCATAAGTTGTAGAGGTTGAAGGAACACCAGATAACATATCGGCATAAAAACCTAGTTGTCTGTATGGCTCCATCTGTCTGTTCATTAGATTTGTTCTATATGCATCAAGACCCGCTTGATTGTATTGTCTTTCCAGACCACCATATCCTGCTAACATTCCTAAATCACCCATCATAGCTCTTTGTTGAGCTTCACCCAACGCTGCTTGTGCTAATCCAGATTTAGTCATGCCCCCTGCCAAAGAACCAATACCTTGACCCAAAGCACCATATAATCTACCCGCACCTTGTAATCTTCTTTGTTGAGCTTCAAAGGCACTTTGTGCTTGTTTCTGTGCTTGTTGAAAACCAGTAGATCTAAGTTTAGCAGCTAAATTTGCCGCTCTGTCAGAATAATCACTAGCTAATTCTCTATCCGCAACAGCAGCTCTGCTACCACCAAATGCACCTGCACCTACTGCACCTGCATCAAGTTTTTGTTGTTGAATATCTTGTTGTCTAGCTAAATCTTTTTCTGTTTGTTTAATGACATCCTCTGTATAAGGATCCATAAATCCTTTATAGGAAGTCGGATCGTACATCTTCATGGAAGCACCAATGGTTGGAATACCTAACGCACTATAATCAAGAGCTTTGTTATAAGCATCGATACCCGTACCTATAGTATCTGATCCTGCTTGCATCATAGGAAGGTAAGAACCCACCCCCGCATAAGCTTTTTGTATGGCAGCCTTCTCGCCTTCGGATAAGTCAGCTAATTCAATGTCAGCAGGTATGTAATCATCTTTACTCTTTTGATAAAGATTTTTTGCCTCGGCTAATATATCTTTTTTTATTTCTTCCTCATAACCAGGAAGCTTTTTCATTTGTATTTGTGTATATGTTGACATTAGGCCATCCTTGAAAATTGATTTTGTAAAGCATACATCCTAGCAGCACCTTTGGCTCGATCACCACCGCCTAGTCCTTCGACAGCATCTGTCTTCATGACAAACTCACCATCGGATAATTTAGCTTCTTGAACTTTTCTACCATTTTGATAAATCCCCGCATCAATACTATCAGAGGTTTTGGTCCCAGGACCTTGGATAAATCCTCCTTCTCTTGCATAGTATACACCTCTAATAGGATCAAAATTAGGTTTATAGACTTGCCCCTCGTAATCTGGAAGAGTTTCCATATCTGCTGCAGTAAATTGAGGAGGTGGATCTTGTTTCTCTCCCAAAGCACCAAAGATACCATAGAGCGTTGCAGCTTGTGTGGCTGCTTTAAATGGATCTTTTGCAATCCTGTCCATAATTCCTTTACTAGCAGTTGATAAAAACTTTTTGGAACCTTCACCTCCTCCATAAGCTTGAGAAAGTTTAGCTGCATCTGCCGCCCCTGTCGCAACTTTTCCTTTGCCACCTGTTCCCAAAATTTGTCCAATATCACCTAAAGAAGCAATGCCAAGAGCTTTTCCTGCCACTCCTCCCAACACGGCATCTCTTGCAGCTTCACCAATACTTTTCTTTCCAGAGGCTAAAGAAGCAATGCCTGTAAGTAGTCCAACAGGACCAAGAAACCCTAAGATGCCCCCTCCACCCACAGATCCAAATATCTTACCTAACGCTTCAAACATTCATCTCTCCTTAATTTTAAACATCTTAGCAGATGTTTCTTTAAATTACTATAGGGTCGTTACGTTGTAACTGTCACAGATCCCACTGACCCTGTACCTACATTCGTTGCGGGATGAGGCTTGTTAGATTCTGTTATCTTAACGAAACCACCATGATTAAATATAGCTCCAACCTCTAATCCTTGATCGTGATTTTTTAAAGTAGTAAACGTCATTTCAGAAGATCGACCCTCACCAGGGTTTTGTATTTGTGTTAAATACAAAGCAAAAGATTGAACAATCTGGTTCATGTAGTCCTTGGTATATTGATCTGGTGGAGATGGGAAAAAAGGTAAAGCAAGATTTCTAGCCATTGTCCTTGATCTCCTTATAATCACCCTCAATAAAAGCTTGAGGATATTTCTTCTGTAACTGTTCTAAGCGCAAAACAATGTCTTCTCTAGTTAAGTCATCAAGAGAATGAACAGTTTCTCTTCTATCTATGGTCAATCCACCCAATGCCGATCTTATTTTTTCAGCGTTGATAGATGCTGAAAACTGCCCTGCTTCTTCTGCACCTTTTGATAGCTCACTCAATCTTTTGAGTTGACCCATGATGGTAACACCATAACGCCTTTCGGTTTCTTGCCTTAATTCTTGTATATACTCTGGAACTTGTGGGTACTTAATACCACTTAATAAATGATGCGCTACTGTATTCGCAACTTTTGGTGAGAAACCTGCTTTTCTTGCACATTCTGCATTGGAATAAATACCTTCTACATAATATTTTGCAAACTCACGTTGTCTATTGGTAAGTTTTCGATCTAAGCGAGTCTCTACTTCTTTCGCTATTTTCTGTTGTTGAACAGTTTGTTTTGCCATTATCGTCTTCCATCTGGTCTTATATCTACTTTTGGAGTTCCTAACCTCCAAGTAACTTCTTTCTCGGATGAATCTATTTTTAACGAAAAAGATCGTCCTCGCAATCTTAAATTAAGTTCTTCTGTAAATTGTTCAATGACCGAGGTCGAACCCGCCACGGATTGTGTTACGGATCCCGCTTGGTTTTGAGCAAATCCTTTACCGGGAAAGTTTTTAGTAAAGAAAGTTAAATTAGCCTTGGGAGTGCTACTAGTAGAATCTCTAAAGGTGATATCTGGTAATACTTTAGAAAGAAGCAAGAACCTATCTCCTTCTCCTATATCTATCTGACTAGATTGAATATGAGCGGATATAGCACTGGAAGGACTTGTACTGCCATCATCAAAACCCGTTTCATGATTATATAAATGATAATCAGCCGAAGCAGCTATAGGTAAAGATTTAACACCTCTGTCCATCCAAACAGTTCTGTTTAAAGAACCAAAATACCATATTTTTTGTTCGTAATTAAAAATAACATATTTATCATTTTCTGTTGCATTAGCGGATGGATAATACCACCATATTTCAGCAAATTCAGAATTTAATCCCGCTACAACTTTTTCTATTTGTTCTGTGTTAAAATCACTAAAAACATGATCTTTTACAGTACAGGGTAATCTTTGTACAGAACCGGAAAAGACATAAAACTCATTTTGACCCATCCAAAACACACTGTTTTCTACAGAAACGGCCGCCAATGGACCCGCAACAGTAATACCTTCTGCAATAGTAGAAATACCAAAAGTAAAAGGTGGACCAATAAACTGCATAGAGTGTAAGGACACGTCTGTAAAAACAAGGATTTGTTGTCTCGTTTCTACAGCCATAATTATTTCAGAACCAGAACCAACTCTAAGTTCTCCCGCAGTGTTTGTTGCTTCCGTTTTCCAATCCGTAAGACTCTCTTGATCAGCAAACCTTATTAACAAAGGATCTTGTGTACCAATACTTGTTTCCCCATCACAACCAAAGACAATAACGTGTCTATCTATATCTGAAACCATAATTTGTTTAGCGACAGTTGGAGCAAGAGTAGAACCCGATAGTGAATTTAATAAAACAGCTCTTGTGTTTGTTCCATTGTCCTTTCTCCAATAACCTATCTCGCCATCTCTAACGTTAATTAATAGATCTTGACCAAAATTATCGTGGCTCCATATTCTCATGGTATCTACTGTAGACACAGTTGTGTTCCAAGTTCCTGCGTTCCAAGGTCCAGCACCCCAACCAAGTGAGGTAACAGAATCATCCAATCCTACATTCACTTGATATTTACCCACGATACTTGAACCACCAGTTTGATCGTCATTAGAATTAGAATAAACTAGCGTTCCTGCACCAAACGTTACAACACCATTTGATGTTAAACTTTTTATAGTTGTAGAAGCTGTTCTTGCATTGATATAGTAAGTATTGGCATTACCAACTTCTACCGCATCTATTTGATACTCTTGATTAAGAATGTTAGCTGTAATGTTTCCAGAAGAATCAGTTCCACTTCCATGATCATCCAAGGCTAAAGCTCCACTAAAAGTTACAAAACTATTTACAGTTGCACCATGACTTGTATGAGTAACTTTTAAAGTTGAGGTTCCAACAGCTGCACCAGAACTATGACTAGCTGCCGTTGTTCCATGCACTCCTCTGGTGCAAGCCAACAAATCATTATTGGTTGTATCAATAGAATCATATTTAATTTCTTCTGATCCTATTTTTACAAATCCACTTGGAGCAAAATTAGTAGTGCTTGCCAAAGATATCGTTCTTGCGGAATCATTAATACTAGCGTTTATTGTCGTGCTTGCAGCGTTTATGGCTGAAATATCACCCGCACTCGTTGTTAATCTAAGAGGTGTAATATCAGAAAAAGTTAAACCTTCTTCAATGTAATATTTGTTACTAGTTCCTACGCCTAAATATTTAGTATTGTCTAAAGCCATCCAAGCTTTTAAAGCTCTACATTTACCTAAGAAAGATTCAGTTGTGTATTTTACCCAACCACCTATTTTTTCTGGATAACCAAATCTAAACCTTATTTTATCCGAGTCAAACCAACCACCCTCATTAGAGGACGAGGTTGTTTCTCTATTAATACCTGGTTTAAACTGTAATCTAGTTAAAGGCATATTATCCTACGTAAGCTTTGCCATCTGTTACTGCCTTGTGCATCGAGGTCATGATTTCATTTTTCCAATCTGTTTTTGCTAACATCACTTCTAAATGTTCAATATTACGAGTTACACGTTCTTTTTTTTCTTCAGTAGTGGAATCAGACATCATAGATCCAGATATAATATTATTAATTACAGAAACACTTTCTTCCATATTAGAGTAATCTCTACTTAACCTAGAATTGGATCTTGTTCCATCATCATTAGTATGTTCATCTATCATAGTTAATTCCTATTTATTTTCTAAAGTTTTTATACGATTTTCTAATTCTTCATTTTGTTTAGAAAGATCTTGTATTGCTTTTGTTAATATAGGTATAAGATTACCATACTTAGCTTCAAGTCTTTCTGGATTACTTTCATACACTAAATCAAGAATGTCATTTTCATTATTAGACATAACTTTTTGAAAATCTTGAGCTATAAAACCTATCCTTGTTTTACCATTATTAGGTGCTTTGAAATCTTCTTTTAAAATGTTTCTTCTTTTCCATTTAAATTGCACTGGACGTAAATTATTAACAAAATCTAACCCAAAGTTACTATCAACTATATCTGTTTTATCTCTGCTATCTGATAAAGAAGAAATAGATTGAACATTACACCTTAATGCTGAGATATTAGAATCACCTAAAGTTATTTCCCCAGAAACAGTTGCGGAGGAAGCATTAGATAAATAACCAATATTAATATTGTAATTACCACTTGTTTTATTATTACCTGCTCCATAACCAAGAGCTGTATTATTGTCTCCTGTTAAACTTGATGCTGCAGACTCTCCTATTAAAGTATTTCTGTCTCCCGTTGCAACACTAGAGCCTGAATTGTATCCTATTAATGTGTTAGAAAAACCAGAAGTTATTTGTACTCCAGCGTTATAACCAAATGTAGAATTATGATTACCACCTGTAACTGCAGCTCCTGCATGAGTTCCAACGTGTGTATTTCCTACAGCATTTGTCATGCTTTCTCCAGCCTTATAACCAACAGCAGTATTAAAGCTTGAAGTAGAGCTTCCAGAAACACCTGCAGCGGCATTATAACCAACAGCAGTAAGATAAAAACCTGTTACATGATTACCAGCATGATAACCAACACCAGTATTTCCTATCGTAGTTACACCATTTTCTAAAGCACCTCTTCCAAGTGCTGTATGTCCAGTAGCAGTGGTTAATGAAGCACCTGCACCTTGCCCTAAACAAGTGTTCTCTGAACCATCTGTTATTGAACTACCTGCACTATCTCCTACACAAGTATTGTTACCTTCAGTACTACCTGTTGCTGCATCACCTGCAAAAGCTCCTATATAAACATTTCTTCCACCTTCTGTTACAAGTTTTCCGGCTTCAAAACCAATATGTACATTTCTATCTCCTGTTGTAATACCAGTTCCTGCATTGAATCCAAAAGCTGTATTTTGATTACCACCAGATTGCACTGAATCCATAGCATTTGTACCGATTGCGGTATTTCCTGTGCCAGTTCCAACGATACCTGTTGCAGATACAGTTTGATTATCAACGTAGGTTTTTATTGCTAAAGCTGTTGCTAAAGTATCATGACTACTACTTACAGAAGAAATATCTTGATCTACGCTAGTTATGGTGGTTGTGCCATCGGTCAAAGATCCAAAAGAAATTGTTCCTGTTGTAGTTATGGAAGATGAACCATTGTCGATGTTTCCAAAACCAGAGGTAATACTGCCACCTCCCAATGCACCCACAGAAGTTATATTTGTCTGTGCTGCTGTAGCTATTGTACCTGCAATCGTACCACCAGAAACATTAATACCTGCACTGAATACGGGTATCTGGTTCATGGTCACTACACCAGTGCTTGATATAGCAATTGCATCTGTATCTCCTACAGAACCAATATTACCTGCATTAGGTATGATAAGATTACCACCTAATGTGGTTAGTCCACCAGTAACTACTGTGCCTGCAAGAGTTACATTCGCTCCACTAAAGGTAGCTGCTGTTGTGGTTCCAGATTTAATTATTAAATTACCACTTGAATTATTTAAGGATCCAAAAGTAGCCGTATCATCTTTTAAAAATATAATTCCATCATCTGAATTAAGAACAATATCCCCTGCTACATCGAGTGTTAGATCTCCAGAAGATAAGTCTATTTCTGTACCATCAATTGTTATATTATCTATAGATACACCAGCATTGGCTGTCACTGCCCCTGTGGAGGTCAGAGTACCACCCACTGTGGTATTGCCTGCTACCGCAAAGGTTCCTGCTACATCTAAATCAGTAAATAAATCAAATACCGCACCGCTTGTGCCACCACCATCTGTAGCAATAACTTTTACAGAACCATTTGGAATATTTACTGTAGCTCCACTACCTTGTTTAATAGTTATAATTTGACTACCGCTTGTAGCATTCTCAATAATCCAAACCTTACTAACAGCATTTGGAGCAAGGGTAACAACTCTTGTCGTAGTTAGATCTGCACTAGAGGTTATTTTTAAATATAAAGAACGTACCTCATCACTAACAGCGTCTGACATTGTAATTGTTGTATTAGCATCGCCCATTGTTTCAGTTCCATAACTGAAAGCTTCCGCTATGAGAGATAAGTTCGTATTTGTAGCTGTACCCCATGTACCAGAACGTTCTCCAGAACCTATTTCTTCTAATCTTAGATCATTAACAAATGTACTCATTTTCTATCCTATGCTTCTTGTTGGTCCCAAGATGGACTATGACTCGGAGTTACTGAAGAGT
>CERH01026888.1_pt1 | contig 10349 bp, 8 predicted proteins | sample 530991 | NCBI WGS metagenome assembly CERH01 (sample SAMEA2621191, study PRJEB7988) | marine metagenome | biome: marine biome (ENVO:00000447); feature: mesopelagic zone (ENVO:00000213); material: "saline water (ENVO:00002010), including plankton (ENVO:xxxxxxxx)" | depth 800 m | reverse complement strand
AGAAATGAAAATAATAAGAAATGACAGCTCCTTTACTGTCACTGGATTTAAAACAACCAATAAATATGATTATACTAACTATACAAGGAACGACGATGACGGTCCAAGAACATATAATGTTGAAAATAAAAAAGTTCCCAGTGTAACTAACATACTTTCAGACACACAATCTAAAGAAAAGAGTGAGGCATTAGATAAGTGGCGTGAGCGAGTAGGCTATACTCAGGCATCACGGATCACGGCTCAAGCAGCAAAGCGTGGCACAGAAATGCACTATGTCCTAGAACAATATATGAAAGGTCAAGGATATTTAAACTTAGGCAAAGAGGGTTCTTTACCTAGGATGATGGCACACACCATCGTAGATAATTTAGATAAGTTAACTGAGGTTTATGGCACAGAGGTTAGCCTTGCATATGAAAATAGATGGGCGGGTTCAACAGACTTAGTTTGTGTTTATGATGGTAAACCAACTATTGCGGATTTTAAACAATCAAACAAACCTAAAAGAGAAGAATGGATTGAAGATTACTATTATCAAATTGCTGCATATTCTTTGGCTCACAAAAAACAGTACGGTAAAATTTCACAAGGTTTAATTTTAATTTGCACCAAAGACTTAGTTTTTCAAAAATTTTTGATGAATGAGGTCATGTTAGACGAATATGAGAAAAAATGGATGAATCGAGTAGAAAAATACTATCTTAAAAACAAAAATTAAATCTAAGGCATCTAATGGCTAAATTTAAAGGTTTTACTAATCGCATGGACATCTGGGTTCAAAACATTTTTTAAAGCCCAAATATAGCCTTGTAGAGGGCTATTATTTTCATAAATAGTTGTCAATTTCTTCTCCGAGCGTTTTTGACGAGATTTGTATTTTATTTTTTAAAGATTTTATAATTAATTCATCTACTGTATTTTTACAGACCAAATCAATATATAAAACTTGTCCTTTTTGTCCAGCACGATGTGCACGATCTTCTGATTGTTGTCTATGTTCTAGATTGTAGGAGTTACTATAATAAACAACTGTATTAGCACTAGTAAGATTTATTCCGTAACCTGCGGTTTGTGGATTACCTACAAAAAATTTAACGGCATTGTCCTCTTGAAAACGACGATTAATCTCTGGTCTATCTTTTGCTGGTATTTTTCCGTAAATAGCAACCACACTATCTGTTCCATATTTTTTTTGCAGAGTTAGTATAATCTTTTCTATAGATCTAACATAGTTTGCCCAAATAATTACCTTGCCACTGCTTTCCTCTAATATGTGTAAAAGTTCATCTAGTTTTCCTGATGGTAAATCTTTTTTCTGACCATCATCAGATGTGTAAAAACCATCGGTCAATTCGTGTAGTTTTAATATCTCTGTAAGTTTGTTGTTGTAGCTGATTTCATCATTATGAATAATAGTCCTGGCAAACTCAGCTAAATGTGCATAAGCCTCTGCCTGATCTTTTTTCATATCAACAAATCTTTTTATGTATTCTTTTGGTTTAAGATCTAAACAGTCTTTTTTCAATACTCTAAAAGAATGTGCTTTAATTTTTGATTCTAACTCATCTAAATTAATGTAATAGTTCGGTATACTAATTCGTTTACCAGATGGTGATGGTATGTCGTGCATCACACAATATTTTGCCCTAAATACATAAAAATTGTCCGTTCCTAATAAGTTTGCTTTTAAAAACTGAAACTGAGAAAACAAATCTAAAGGTGATTTTGTTACTGGTGATCCGGTCAGAATCCTACGATATTTGCTCATTTTACCTAATTTAAGCAAAGATTTAGTTCGTTTTGCTGTCCTATTTTTAATTGTGGTTGATTCGTCAAGCACCACCATGGAGTATACCCCATAGTATTTTAAAACTTGTTCAAGAAAACTTGTTCCTGACTTATGGCTAAAAGCCTCCACATTCATAAGAATAAAATTTAAATTGCCCTCAGTGTATTTAAAACCTTTATCAATTTTATAAACAAAGATTGAGTTAGATACTGGGCAGTGCATATTTATTTCGTCTTTCCAATTTTGATATACAGAATTAGGTGCTATGACCACACACATTTTTATTTTATTTTGTTGATATAAATACGCAGCGTTATCAATAGATACTTTAGTTTTACCTGTACCCATCTCCATAAGATAGGCATACACTTCTTTTTCAGCCCCATTAATCAAAGCTTCTCTTTGATGTTCAAATGGTTGTGTTTTATATTCATACATATGGTAGGTATTTTACAATCCCACTATTGACATTGCAAGAAAATAAGAATATCTTTGAGTTTCTATAAATAAATATAGGAGGGTCCTATGGATCTTGAAGCATTATCTACAGTGAGTGTAGATACAGCAATGACAACAGACATTGCAAAAGAGTGCAACAAGTTAATAGAGACTCAGAAAGAAGTAGCAAACATGGAAGAGCAACTAAAGAAGCTAAAGGAAACAGAGCGAACCCTTTCTGAGCAGTCTATACCTAACTTGATGCATGAAGCTGGTATTAGTGAGATTAAACTTGAAGATGGCACTGCTATCGGAGTAAAACCTTACTATGCCGCAAGTATTTCTAAAGCTAAACAAGACGAAGCATTTACTTGGTTGCGTGACAATGGCTTTGGAGACTTGATTAAAAATAATGTGATACTCCAATTTGGTAAAGCACAAGATGCAGATGCAAATAATCTTGTAACTGAACTGAAAAGTAAAGGTCACAATGTTTCTCAAAAAATGAAAGTAGAACCAATGACACTAAAAGCCTTTGTTCGTAATGAAATAGAAGAAGGGCGAGAAGTACCAATGGATTTATTTGGCGTTTTTGTTGGAAACAAAACCACGATTAAAAATTGACGGAGAAAGAAAATGGCGACAAAGAAAGAAGTAGTAAAGAAACAAACAACAGAAATAATGGTAGGTGATTTAGGTAGTCTTGAAGATTTTGCAGGTCAGGGAACTGAAAACGTAGGTATTCAAGATATAAAATTACCTGAAATAAAATGTGCATCTAAAACCACACCTGAGGTCGATGAAGATAATCCTAAATACATAGAAGGGTGTAAGATTGGTGATATTTTTAATAATGCTACCAAATCAGTCTATGAGGGTTATAAAAGAGAAAATAAAGGTGTCCTTGCTGTACCATGCCACTATTATTTAAATTGGGTTGAATGGTCAAAACTTGGGACAGGTAATGTTGCTCCAGAGAATGTGTACAGTGACAATAGTATTTTGGCACAAACATCAAGAAAACCAGCATCTGAGAAAGACTACAAGGATTATTTACCAAATGGTAACTATGTAGCAGAAACAGCTAATCATTTTGTTTTACTTTTAGATGAAGATTATCAGCCTATGGAACAAGGATTGATTCGCATGGCGGCAACACAAAGAAAAAAGTCCAAACTTTGGAATACGATGATAACTTCAAAAAAAATGAAAAGTAAGAAGGGTGGTTTTTTTACACCAGCTTCATGGGCAGGAGTATATCGCTTAACCACTTGTCAAGAACAAAATGACATGGGACCATGGACTGGTTGGGTTATAAACTTTGACCGTATGTTAGATCAACCTGGTGATGAAAAAACATTACAGGCTGCTCATAAGTTTTGCCAAGATGCGAAAGATTTTGATATGTCATCAAATGCAACAAATGAAACTGCAGCAGAACCTATTGTTGTTGAAGATAAAAAAGCAGATGCTGATTTTGAAGACGGTAAAGTACCCTTCTAATGATGCACAAAGAATTATTTTCCTTATTTAAAGGAGATGATAGTTCTTACTTGAAGTCCTCACTTACGGGTGAGGACGACGAGAGGGGGAAGAAAGGTGCACAATATGTCACTGTAAAAGAATCTTTAACATCTAATGTTTGGAAAGATCATCTTGACGGAAAAACTCGCATAGGTATTAAACCAGAGATTGGTGACGAGTGTTTGTGGGGCTGTATTGATGTCGATCCAAATAATTATAAAGATTATTCTGAAAAAAAATATGTAGAAATAATTTCAAAGTATAAATTACCTTTTGTTCCGGTGAAGTCTAAATCTGGTGGTTTACATATATTTGTATTTTTTAAACATGAGGCAAAAGTAACTAAAGTAAAGCAAAAGCTTAATGAGATAAACGAACAATATTTTTTATCTGATGAAGTTTTTCCAATGAATAAAGCAGTTAATATGCCTTACTTTAATTGTAATGCAACGATGGAATATGGCTTTGATGACAGTAATACACCGATGATGGTTGGTCGTTTTATTGAATTTGCTAACAAAAGAAAGATTAACCCAGATGAATTTTATGAGTTTTCGGTGGCAGAGTATGATGCTGAAAGTGAATGGTCGCATTATCCACCTTGTGTGCAAAAACTTGTTCAAGAAGGTTGGTCTGGTAATAATCGTAATAATTATTTATTTAATGTCATGGTGTTAGAGATGAAAAAGAATCAAGGTTTGTCTCTACAACAAATTGAAGAAGTTGCTTTTGAACGAAATAGCCAAATTTTTACCAAACCTTTAGGACAAAACGAAGTTACTAATTTGTGTAAGTCTGTGCATAAACAAGGGTATGAGTTTCAATGTCCACCGAAACACCCTGAGTTTCAACCTATTTGTAACAAAGAGCTGTGTAAAACAAGACGACTTGGTATTGGTGAAGCAACCCCAGACATCATAGATAAGTTTGATAACATAACATATATCATGGATACCAAAACAATATTCTATGAGTTTGATTATGAGGGAAAGCATGTGATGGTTACTCCTAGTGATATGAAAGATGAAAAATCTTTTAGGGTAAAACTATTGCAATATAAATTATTTTGGATGTCTTTACCTAAACCAAGAAAAGGTCCAGTGCCTTTTGAATTGTTGATGAAAGGCATAGTGGAGAAAGCAGTTGAAAATAAAGATCATTTATATGAAGACACTGTTGAAGAAGAACGATATAGAGTTTTAAAAGATTTTTTTGAGTCTCACATTGAACAAGATAAGTTTGACAAATTAAAAGATGGTTATGTCGTGTTGGATTCTAAAAGTAATATTTGTTATTTTAAAAAGATAACCTTATCTAACTTCTTGAAAAAAAAGGCAAACGGGGTATTTAACACTCCCGCTGATGCTCTTCGTCTGTTAGAATGTAAGCGTAAGGATTATCATGAAGGAGAGAAAAATATATGGTGGGTGAAGATGCCAGACTTTGTGAGTCATCAAGCAATAAAAAGCAAATCAAAAACAAAACACGCAGTAAGTGAGATTGACGACGACTATCATGCAAAATTCAGGACTGGAAAAACAGAAAGCTCTGCACCACAAGACCATTAAGATATTTGGTCCACCAGGTACAGGTAAAACACACACTTTGATAGAACGTGTATTAAAAGGTTATTTGAAAAAAGGAGTGCACCCAAATAGCATTGCTTTCATTTCATTTACCAATAAAGCTGTTAATACAGCACGAGATAGAGCATTAGCTGCTTTTCCACAATTTACCACAGAGGATTTTACACGTTTTAAAACACTTCATAAGTATTGTCGTCGTTATTTTAAGGAAGAGGTATTTGATCCAAAGAACTGCATGTTAGATTATGCAATGGAAGCAAAGATAATAAAAACATCTGACACTCGTTTAGCTGATGATAATTTCACTTACAAAGATTGGTCTTTAGGTGTGTATGATAAAGCTCGTAACATGATGGAAGACCCAAGGTTAACTTACAAAAAAGAGTCATACAAAAAAGATTCTATGGATATATATTTACGAAAAATATCGACATACGAACATTATAAAAAAGATTCTTTTATAGATTTTACTGACATGATTTTAAGAGCAGTAGATGAAGTAAACTTCCCACCTTTGGATGTGTTAATTTTAGATGAGGCACAAGATTTTACGCCATTGCAGTGGTCAGTTATTTACAAAATAGCAGACAATGTAAAAAGAATTTACTTAGCTGGGGATGACGATCAGGGTATTTATCGTTGGAATGGTGCAGATCCTAAATATTTCACCACATACTTTCCAGGTAGAAAAGTTATTTTAAGAAAGACTCGTCGTTTTGGTGAAGCCATTCATCATTTTTCACAAATAATTCGTCGTGGCATTTTAGACAGTGTTGAAAAAGAATATGACTGTCAAGACAAACAAGGCACGGTAAAACGATATTTGAGTTTTCAAGAAGTGCCAATTACAGAACTTAAAGGCACTTGGTATATCTTAGGTCGTGTCAACACAACTGTGAATGAATTGCGTATGTGTGCTAAAGAGGCAGGTTTATATTTTTCTAACAACTCTGGTACAAAGTCCTTTGATAAAAAACAATGGACTGCCATCAAAGCTTGGACTCGTTTATGTAATCAAAAGAAATTGAGTAAGGAATGGTCTGAAACTATGTATCAGTATTTGCGTGATATAAAAGACCCAGATTATAGAACTCAAAAGTTTTGGTTAAAGATGCCAAACACTGATATCTATGATTTTGATTATTTAGTTGAGTTTTGTGGTCTTGATTTACCTGTAGAAACAAAGGAATTAGTATGGTGGAAAGTATTACAGCGTAACTTTAAACCAGAACAAGTAAATTATTTTGTGCGTTTGTTAAAAAATTACGGACAAAAAGCTTTGGATGAAGAGCCACAGATTATTATTGACACCATTCACTCAGTTAAAGGTGGAGAGGCTGACAATGTTTTACTGTACTCAAAAACCAACTGGCCTTCTGCCTTTAGTCATAAAAACCGAGAAGAACAATCTGACGAAAAACGAGTGTATTATACAGGAGCAACAAGGGCTAAAGATACATTACATTTATTATCAACCGATCATCAATATAACTATCCTATGGGAGAAGATTATTTTGTTTACTTACAGGAGAGTAAATATGAACAGTGATGGATTACAGTTAAACTTTAGTTTTAAAAAATCGATATGGTCAGCTCCTAGTGAGTATAAAGATTTAAGTGGTTACGATGAAATCGCCATTGATTTAGAAACTCGTGATGATGGTATTAACACTGGTATGGGTGCAGGTTGGGCTACTAAGTCTGGAGAGATAGTGGGCTTTGCTGTTGCCGTTGCGGGTTGGCAAGGTTACTTTCCTTTTGGACATCTGGGTGGTGGTAATTTAATCAAGGAACAAGTTTGGCAGTACATGAAAGATGTATGTGCTTTGCCAGGAACAAAGATATTTCATAATGCTCAATACGATATAGGCTGGTTACAAGCGTCAGGGATCACGGTTCACGGAACAATCGTAGACACCATGATAGCGGGTGCATTGATTGATGAGAACCGTTATAGCTATGCACTCAACAGTTTATCTAAAGATTATTTAGGTGAACTGAAAGCAGAGACAGAATTGGTTGAAGCAGCACAACAGCATGGGGTAGATCCAAAAGGTGAGATGTGGAAGTTACCAGCAGAGCATGTTGGTTTCTATGCCGAACAAGATGCAAGACTTACTTATCTGTTGTGGCAAAGGTTTAAAGTAGAAATTCAAAACCAAAACTTAAACACAATTTGGAATTTAGAGAGTAAATTATTACCTCATCTAATCAACATGCGTATGCAAGGTATAAGAGTTGATGTTGAAAAAGCGACTCAACTTAAAAAAGACTTTATGAGCCGAGAAAAAACAGTTCTACAACAGATTAAAAAACTTACAGGCACTAATGTAGATATTTGGGCGGCAAGACAGATTGGTCATGCTTTTGACAAGCTTGGTATTGATTACCCTAAGACAACAAAGTCAAAAGAACCTAGTTTTACTCAACAATGGTTGAGCAACTCACCACATGATATTAGCAAATTAATTGTTCAAGCAAGAGAACTTAATAAGTTTCAAAACACTTTTATAAACTCTATATTAAAGTTTGAACACAAAGGTCGCATACACAGTGAGATAAGACAACTTAAAAGTGAGCAAGGTGGCACAACCACTGGCAGATTAGCAATGTCAAATCCTAATTTACAACAACTACCAGCACGATCTAAAGAGTTTGGTCCATTGATTAGAGGTTTATTTTTACCTGAAGAGGGTTGTCAGTGGGGAAGTTTTGATTACTCTCAACAAGAACCAAGACTTGTGGTGCATTATGCCGCAAGTGTGGGTGATGGTTTTGCAGGTTCTAATGAATTGGTAGAGGCGTATAAAAAAGGTGATGCTGACTTTCATCAGACGGTGGCTGATTTGGTAGGTATTGATCGTAAATCTGCCAAGACCATTGGATTAGGTTTGATGTACGGTATGGGTAAAAATAAGTTAGGTGTGCAACTAGGGGTGTCCAATGATGAAGCTCATGACTTAATAAATTTATATAACCGAAAAGTACCTTTTGTCAAAGATTTATCTGATATGTGTATGAAAAAAGCAGACAATGAAGGTGTTATTAGAACTAAGTTAGGCCGTAAATGTCGGTTTGATATGTGGGAGACTCGTGATTTTGGCATACATACGCCAGAGCGTTTTGAAAACGCATCGGCTAAATACGGCCAATCAAATATTAAAAGAGCGTTTACTTATAAAGCACTCAACCGTTTAATACAAGGTAGTGCTGCCGATCAAACCAAACAAGCTATTCTTGATTGTATTGAATTAGGACATCAACCTTTATTACAAGTGCATGATGAACTATGTTTTAATGTAGAGAGTGATAAACAAGCCAAACAAATTAAAGAAGCTATGGAAACTTGTGTGGAATTAAAAGTACCTAGTAAAGTTGATGTTGCTTTGGGTAAAGATTTTGGTGAAGTGGTATGATAGCTTTTCCTAATAAAAAATATCGTACCATTTATGCTGACCCACCTTGGAATGAAGTAGGTGGTGGTAAAATTAAGCGTGGTGCTGACCGACATTACTCGTTAATGAAAACAGCAGACATTAAAAAGTTACCTGTTCAGGATATAGCTGATGACGAGTGTTGGTTGTATATGTGGGTTACCAATAACTATTTAAAAGATGGATTGGACATTATGGAACATTGGGGGTTTAGATATATAACTAATATAGTTTGGGCAAAAACTTCATTTGGTTTAGGTTATTACTTTAGAGGGCAACATGAAATTTGTTTGTTTGGTGTCAAAGGTAAATTAAAACCAAAAATTAAAAACGAAAGCACCTTAATACTTAAACCAAAAGACAAACATTCCAAAAAACCAGAGGAGTTTTATGAAAAGATTGAGAATGTATCACATGGTCCGTATATAGAACTATTTGCAAGAGAACACAGAGATGGTTGGGATGTATGGGGAAACGAGATATGAAAACATTGCGAGTTTTGTCTCTTGGGGCAGGAGTGCAAAGCACAACGATTGCCTTGATGATTGAAAAAGGTGAACTGCCCATGGTTGACGGAGCTGTGTTCTCGGATACCGGAGGAGAACCTAAAGATGTATATGATCACTTGGCTTGGTTAGAAAAACAACTATCCTATCCCGTTTACAAAGTGCAGTGGAGAAATTTAAAACAAGATATTATAGACGCTGCTGATGGGAAACTTAAGAAGTTTACTGTGCCTTTTTATACCTTGGATAAAAAAACCAACAAGCGTGGTTCTTTAATAAGACAATGCACTAGGGATTATAAGGTAAGACCTGTTACCAACAAGGTAAGAGAAATGATGGGCTATCAAAGGTATCAGCATGTTGATAAGACTAAATGGAAAGTTGAAATGTTAATCGGTATTTCTAATGATGAAATGCAACGCATGAAAAAAAATATATTAAAGTACGCTCAAAATGTGTACCCATTGATTGAAAAAGGCATGTCTAGAAATGATTGTCTTGCATGGATGAAAAAAAATAATTATCCAGAGCCACCAAGAAGTGCCTGTACTTTTTGTCCGTACCATTCAAATAAAGAATGGCATAATTTAAAACAAAATCAAAAAGAGTGGGATGAAGTAATTAAAATGGATCGTTTGATAAGAAATACAGACGAAAACAAAAAGAGTCAAATAATTAATAATGAAATGTTTTTACACTATAGTTGTAAACCCTTAGATGAGATTAATTTTGATGATAAATTATGTGAACAGTTTGCTTTTGATTTCGCAGATGAATGTGAGGGAATGTGTGGCAATTAAGCATTTAGACTTTTGTTCAGGTATTGGTGGTTGGGCGATAGCTTTTCGTGAACTAGGCATCAACACCATTGCCTTTTGTGAGATAGACAAATACCCAAGACAAGTATTGCAAAAAAACTTTCCTAATATACCAATTTTTAATGATTTAAAGGAGTTGACTTATGAAGATATCAAAAAAAGAACAGGAGTTGATGGCATTGACATCCTCACTTGTTCCTACCCCTGCCAACCTTTTAGTGTTGCAGGCAAACAAAAAGGCGAAGAAGATC
>CERH01011326.1_pt1 | contig 10389 bp, 8 predicted proteins | sample 530991 | NCBI WGS metagenome assembly CERH01 (sample SAMEA2621191, study PRJEB7988) | marine metagenome | biome: marine biome (ENVO:00000447); feature: mesopelagic zone (ENVO:00000213); material: "saline water (ENVO:00002010), including plankton (ENVO:xxxxxxxx)" | depth 800 m | reverse complement strand
GCGCCCCATAGCGCCAGCAGCGTGTCGTTCCCGGCCATCCAGTGCACCCAGCCCGCGGTGTTCTGTTCGTAATTGATCGCCCGGCCATTGCCGAGGATGCCCCAGACAATCGGCGGATAGCAGATCAGCGCCGCCACCCAGCCCGCCAGCAGCGGGTTGCCCGAGCGGATATGCGCGTCGAGCGGGCGCATGGTGACGATATAGCCCACCGTCCCGATCATGACATCGATCATGAACATCGCTTCGATGATGGTCAGCGCGATGCGTTCGGGACGCGCGGCAACTTCGCCGAAATCGGCCGTCACGATGGTATGGAAGGCAAAGGGCATGATCGAGACCATGAAGGCCGTGAAGAAGGCCTTGATGATCCATACGCGCCAGTGACTGAGGACTTCTCGCGCGTCCCAGCCGGGACGCAGCAACAACATGGCGCCGAAGTGCCAGGCATGGTCGCGCGGCTCGACCAGCGCCCTGTCGAGCCACGGGACATAGAGCAGCGAGAGCACGACCAGCGGAATGGCCGCGTAGGCCAGGACCTGCATCGAGAAGAGATATTGCCCGTCCCAGTACCAACGGCACAGGCAATAGAGGCCGGCGATGATTGCCCAAGTCGCCCAAAGGCCGGCCAGCTTTACCCAGGTCACCGCGCGGTCGGGCTCGCGGCGTGCGGGCAGCGACCAGTCGAGACCGGTCGAGGGGCGCAGATGCACCTTTTCGACGAAGATCGACCACGCCGCCATGGGCAGCGCTGCGGCCAGCAGGCCGACCAGCGCCGAGCTGCGCCCGCCCAGCGTATCGCGCGGGACCGCCCAGTCGAAGGTTTCGGCGATCGCCGGAAAGGCGCGCGCGAAAGCGACCCAGGCCAGCAGCCCGGCGAGGCCGACAAGCCCCACGGCCGCGGAGACATCGCTCTTCGGCCGCGCGGCGGGTGCTGTTGCAGGCGCGCTCATGACCTCCCCTCGTTAGCCCGGAATGGTTAACAGGCGGGTCATGCTAGCACGGCGGTCAGCGGAACGCAGTGATCCGGCCGCTGTCGTCGAGAATGTAAAGCGTGTTGTTCGCTACGATCGGAGCCAGCGAAACCGGCTCGTCGAGGTCGGTGAACAGGCTGGCCGAACCTTCCGCACTGCTGATGCGGTAGACTTCGCCTTCCGAGCTGACGGCCCACAGATTGTTCCCGGCAAGCACCGGTCCCGACCAGAAGATCGGGCCCTTCTTGTCCTTCTCGTCGCGCCAGCGCGGCAGTTGGGTCAGCCAGCGTACCTTGCCGGTCGAACGCGCGATGGCGAGCAGGCGCGCATCGTCGGTCAGCGTGAAGATCCACTCGCCCGCGATCGCCGGAGTGGAAATGCCTGCGAGGTTGAGTTCCCAGATCCGCTGCCCGGTCACCAGTTCGTAAGCCGCCATGCGGCCGCCCTGCCCCAGCGCGTAAACGCGGCCATTGTCGATGATCGGATCGGCATCGATATCGGTCAGCGAACCGACCTGCGTCGAGATCGAGGTCAGCGCGAGCGCATCGGCCCACAGCGTCCGGCCATTTTCGTACCGGTGCGCGATCAGTTCGCCCGAGCTGTAGCCCGCGATCACCGTGCCCTGCGCGGCGGCAGGCGCGGCCACGCCGAACACGCCGGCCTGCGTCGAGGAACCGGTGTCCTGCCACAGTACCGATCCATCGGCGGCATCGAGCGCGAAGATCTGGTCGTCCTGCGTCATCACGAAGACCGAGCCGAACGCCACCGTGGGCGATCCGCGCAGCGGGCCCGAGGGGCGCACCTTCCACACCACCGATCCGCTTGCCGCGTCGAGCGCGGCCACATCGCCCACGCCGTCGGTCATGTAGACCTTGCCATCGGCATAGCTGACACCGCCGCCGAAAGCAGAATCCCTCAGCGCGCTCTCGACGCCAGGGTTGTAGCTCCAGCGCGCCGCGCCGGTCGCCGCGTCGAAGGCCGACACCACGCCGTCGCTGCCGACCGCGAACAGCATGCCGCCGCCAACGACCGGTGCCGCGCCGAAACGGCGGCGCTGGCTGGCGCCTTCGATATCGACGGTAAAGGCACGCGACGGGTCGCTCGCCAAGGCCAGATGGCCATAGGACTTGCCCGCATTGCCGCCCGCCTGCGCCCAGCTGTCATTGACCTGCGCCGGGGGCAGGACGATCGACACGGTGGCCAGCGCCGGATCGACCTTGGCGCCAGTCTCGATCCGCGACAGGATCGGCTGGCGATCGCCCAGCGTGGGGGTGACCTTCTTGTCGCCGCCGCCGAACAGGCCGCCGCTGCAGGCACCCAGCGCGAGTGCCAGGGCAGCGGCGCATGCCGTACGCGATAGGTTTGTGCGGTTCATCTGTGTCCTCGTTCCGTATCTGGTGGCGGGCCGCAGCCTGCCCTATTCGGTTGCGACCGCGGCGTCTTCACCTGCGGCACTTTCGCGTTCGACCCCTTGCTCTGCGAGCAGCGCTTCGACGTCCTCGATCGCATCGACACCGAGCACGCCGGCCATCTGGCGGGCGCGCGACCGCACGCTTTCGGGCGCGGTCTGATCCTTGGCGATCTGCGCGAACAGGGCACCGGCTTCGGCGCGCTTGTCCTGATCGAGATAGGCATGTGCGACCAGCTCGCCAGCGCTGGCGAAATACGGCTTGCCGGGGGTCGCCAGCGGCTTGAGCGCAGCGACGATGTCGGCGCTGTCCATCGCGTCGTAATTGAGCGCCACGTCGCGCAACCGCGCAAGGTCGCGCATGGCGGGCGCCGCACCGTCGTCGGCGGCGATCTGCTTGAATAGCGCCGAAGCCTCGTCGGTATCGCCGCGCTGTTCGGCAATGCCTGCACGCATCAGCTTGGCTGCAACCGCCGCGCCGCTGCCTTCGCCCGCGGCGAGTTCCTCGAGGCGGTCATAACCGCTGTCGAGATTGCCCGCCTGGATCTGGTCGAGCGCGCCGACCAGCGTTTCGGAATCGCGTTCCATCGCGGCTTCCTGGCGGCTGTCCCAGTAGAGATATCCGGCGAACGCCACCAGCGCGAGGATGATCAGGCCCAGCAAGGGCTTGCCCCACCGGTCGAGGAACGCCTGGGCGTCGCTCTGGCGCACGGCGTCGTCGACTTCGCGCAGCAGCGCTTCCTGCTGTGCGCTTTCCTGCTTGGCGCGCTTTTCTTCGCGGGACAGTTCGTTCTTGGGTGTCAGGGCCACAGCGGCGGGCTCCATCTGGAAAGGGGTCGGTTTGCGCGGCTCTTTACGGACAGGCGCGGACAAGGGCAATGGTCGCGACTGCCTGTCCCCGCCCGCGTGAACGGCGGCTTAAAGCGCCTAGAGCTCAAGGCCCATCGCGCTCGCATAGAGGCGGCGATAGGTCGCGACCATCTTGGCTTCGTCGAACTGCGCCACCGCCTTGGCGCGGTTGGCTTCACCGACCTCGCGGCGCAGGTCCTTCGACACCGCCAGCTGGACCAGCGCCATGCGCAATTCCTCTTCATTGCCCGGCGGCGCGATGAATTCCGCATTCGCCTCGGACACCATGTCGGCAATGTCGCCCACTGCAGGCGCGACCACCGGCAGGCCCGCGGCCATCGCCTCGACCACCGACAGCGGGAACTGCTCGGAATCGCTCGACAGCGCGAAGATGTCGAACAGTCCGATGACCCGCGCCGGATCGCTTACCGGCCCGGGCACATGGACCCGGTGGTTGATCTTCAACCGATCGGCTTCGGCCAGGATCGCATCGCGCGCCTCGCCCTCGCCGAGAATCACCAATTGCCAGTTTTCGGGCAGATCGTTGAACACCCGCACCAGCCGCGGCAGGTTCTTGACCGTTCGCAGTCCGGCCAGCGTGCCCACCCAGTGTTCGCCCGGATGCTTGATCAGCCGCAGTGCATCCTTCTTCGGACGCATGGCGAACCCCTTGGTATCGATGCCATTGGGAATGCGTTTCACCCGGCCCAGCGGTTGCTGCCAGTCGACCAGCGCGATTTCCTCGAGTCGTTCGGAAGGAACGACGAGCCCCGATGCACGTCCCAGCGCGATCCGGCGGAACCAGGTGCGGCTGGTTTTCAGTTTCTTCAGCTCGCTTTCGTCGAAGCCGTCCTCGTGATGGATCAGCGGCGGCAGGCCATGCACATCCTTGAACAATGTGTGCGCCATCACCGCATCCATCGCGCCCCAATTGTAGGTGCAGACCAGATCATAGCCCTTCATCGCCCGGGCGATCTTCTGCAGGCGGCCCGGCAGGGGCCAGCCTTTCAGGCTGGGGAATTCCGGCTGGATGCGCACATCGCATCCCTTCGCGATCCGTGCGGCCGCGCCCAGCTGCGCAGGTTCGGCGGAAACGATCGTGTGCCGTGCCTTGGCAGCAAAGGCATTGATCAGCTGGACGGTGCGCAATTCCTTCCCGCCCGGGGCGAAGGTCGAGTGCAGATGGAGGATGTGCGGCACCACGCCGCGGCGCGCCCGGTTCATGCGAGGCGGGCCAGCAATGCATCCACCACGGCACGCGCCTCGGGCTCGTCGAGCGTGGGTGCGTGGCCGACCCCGGGCACCGTGGCCGCGATCGCCTGCGGGGCGCGCTGCTGCATGGCGGCGAAGGCCTGCGCCGACAGCAATTGCGACAATTCGCCGCGCAGCAGCGCGAGCGGCTTTTGCGCCAGCCGGTCGTAGGCCGGCCAGAGATCGGGCGGGACCGCCGCATCGTCCGCCGCGAGGATCGGTTCGGCGATCTTCATGTCGTAATCGAATGCGATCCGGCCGTTGTTGCACAGCGTCAGCGTGCGCTTGGCCATCGCGATCCATTCCTGCGTGCCATAGCTTGGGAAGGCGGGCCCGTGCACTTCCTCGAGCGCGCGCGCGGCATGCATCCAGGTGGGGAAGCTGCGGCCCTGCCCGATATAGGACTTGATCGCATCGAGCCCCGCGGTCTCGATAACGGGTCCGACATCGTTCAGCAGCGTGCCCGCGATCCGATCGGGTTGCTGGGCTGCCAGCGCCAGCGTGATGAGCCCGCCCATCGAGGTGCCGACCGACACGAAACGATCGATCGCCTCGGCCTCGAGCAGCGCCAGCAGGTCGGCGGTGTATGTCGGGATCTGGTAGCTGGCGGGTTCCTCGGCGTAATCGCTGTCGCCGCGTCCGCGCATCGTCGGCACCAGCACGCGCCAGCCCTGCGCCGCGATATGCGGGGCCAGGTCCTCGAAATCGCGCGCATTGCGCGTCAGCCCGTGGAGGCAGATTACCGACGGACGCCCGGTAGCGCTGCCGTAGTCACGGAAGCGGAGGGTGAGGCCGTCGGGGCTCTGCCAGTGACGGTCGGTGTAGCTGTTATCCATATGGGGCGGAGAAAACCTTGGTCGCTTGGCGTTGGTGCCCTTGTATCGGGCCGACATGCCGCCCACTATCGCTGGATGCGCGCCGAACCGCAAGCCGCGAGCTATCGCCCCGACACGCCGATCGAAACGCTGGCCGACTGGATCGGCGATGCAGTCGAACCGGCGGATTTCCCGAAGACCGAACTGCGTTTCCGCAACGAGCGGCATGCGGCGACCGTGGGGCTGGACGACTTATCCGACGCCGAGTGGCTCCGCCATTTCGGCCGGTTCGAACCGCTGGCCGGCAACCTGCCGCAGCCGCTGGCGCTGCGTTATCACGGCCACCAGTTCCGCGTGTACAACCCCGAGATCGGCGACGGCCGCGGCTTCCTATACGCGCAGCTGCGTGATGCCGATGGCCGGTTGCTCGACCTGGGCACCAAGGGTTCGGGGCAGACGCCGTGGAGCCGCCGGGGCGATGGCCGGTTGACGCTGAAGGGCGCGGTCCGCGAAATCCTTGCCACCGAGATGCTCGAAGCGCTGGGGGTCTACACTTCGAAAACCTTCAGCGTGGTCGAGACCGGTGAGGCGCTGACCCGCGGCGACGAACCCAGCCCCACCCGCTCGGCAGTGATGACGCGGCTGAGCCACGGCCACATCCGGATCGGCACCTTCCAGCGGTTGCTCGCCCTCGAAGAGCGCGCCCACATGGCGCAGCTGGTCGACTACTGCCTGGCGCAATTCCCCGGCCCGCCACCGCCTGAAGACGCCCCGGGACGCGAGGACCCCGCAGTGCGGCTGATGCATCTGGTGGTCGAACGGCTGGCAGATCTCGCCGCCAGCTGGATGGTCGCGGGCTTTGTCCACGGCGTGCTCAACACCGACAACATGAACATCTCTGGCGAGAGCTTCGACTACGGCCCGTGGCGTTTCCTGCCGCGATGGGATCCGGGTTTCACTGCGGCCTATTTCGACCACCAGGGCCTCTACGCCTTCGGCCGCCAGCCCGAGGCGCTGCACTGGAACTGCGGCCAGCTGGCGGTGGCCTTGCGGCTGCTTGCCGATGCGCCGCCGCTGATTGCCGCGATGGAACGCTTCGGCCCGCTCTACATGGAAGCGATCGGGCGGCGCTGGTGCTGGAGGCTGGGCGTCGCCAGCCGCGGACCCGAGGCCGACGGCCGCCTCGTCGCGGCCTGCGAAAAGGCGCTGAGCGACAGCAGTACCGCGCCCGATGCGTTCTTTTTCGCGCACCGCGGCGGCCGCGGGGCCGAGGGATCGCTGGCCGAAGCGTTCGCAGGCTATGAGCCGGTCGCTGGCGCGCACCCCTACTGGAATGGCGGCGGTCCGCAATCGATGCTGATCGAGGAAGTCGAGACCATCTGGGCCGCCATCGCCGAAAACGACGACTGGCAACCGCTGGCCGACAAGGTGGCCGCGCTGCGCGCGATGGGCGCCGCGCATGGCCCGCCCCCGCAACCCGCAGGGCATCGCCGGGCCGAGAGTGCAACTTGAATTGACGCAGCGCCCGCAACCTCCCACCTAGGGCACCTTCCGAGGCGCAGAACAGGATAAGCATACGCCATGACGACCGAACTGGTCTCAACCGAACCCGCGACCGGCAAGGAAATCTGGCGCGGCCAGGCGGGCAATGTCGACGAAACGATCGCGCGCGCGCGCAAGGCGCTGCGGCAATGGTCGCGCGAACCGCTGGGCCGCCGGATCGAATTCGTGCGCCGCTTCGCCAATGAAGTCCGCAAGCACGGCGATGCCTTCGCCGAGTTGATCGCCCGCGAGACGGGCAAGCCGCTGTGGGAAGCGCGCACCGAGGTCGAAGCGGTCATCGGCAAGGTCGAGATCTCGATCACCGCCTATGCCGAGCGCACCGGGCAGAAAAAGCTCAACAGCGCGCTGCAGGGCACTGCCGCGCTGCGCCACAAGCCGCATGGCGTGATGGCCGTGTTGGGGCCGTACAATTTCCCCGCCCACCTGCCCAACGGCCACATCGTGCCCGCGCTGATCGCAGGCAATGTGGTGATCTTCAAGCCGAGCGAGAAAACCCCGGCAGTGGGCGAATTCCTCACCCGCTGCTTCCACGAGGCCAAGGTGCCCGAAGGCGTGGTGCAATGCATCCACGGCGGGGCCGAGGTCGGGCAGGCACTGGTCGAGCACTGGATGGTCGATGGCGTGCTGTTCACCGGTTCGGCACGCGCGGGCATCGCGATCAACCGCAAGCTGGCCGCCGATCCGGGCAAGATCGTCGCGCTGGAAATGGGCGGCAACAACCCCATCGTCATGCTCGATACGCCCAAGATCGAGGATGCGGCGGCGACGATCGTCCAGTCCGCCTTCACCACCGCCGGCCAGCGCTGCACCGCAGCGCGTCGGCTGATCGTGGTCGATTCGATGTTCGACAAGATCGTGCCCGCGGTAAAGGCGCTGACCGAGAAGCTGATCGTCGACGAGCCTTTTGCCGAACCCCAGCCCTTCATGGGCTGCGTGATCGACAATTCCACCGCCGACCTGCTGTCCGAAAGCTTCGTCGCGCTGATGAGCCGGGGCGGCACGCCGATCATGCACATGAAGCGGCGCGACGAATCGCTGCCCTTCCTGTCGCCCGCGATCCTCGACGCGACCGAGATCCACGACCGGCCTGACATCGAATTGTTCGGCCCGTTGCTGCAGGTGATCCGCGTGCCCGATTTCGACGCGGCGATCTATGAAGCGAACAATACGCGCTACGGCCTTTCGGCCTCGCTGATCGGGGGCAAGCCTGCCGATTTCGAGCATTTCTGGACCGAGATCCGCGCCGGCATCGTCAATTGGAACCGCCCCACCAACGGGGCATCCTCATCCGCGCCGTTCGGCGGCGTCGGCCTGTCAGGCAACCACCGGCCCGCGGCGTTCTATGCGGCGGACTATTGCGCCTATCCGGTCGCCAGCAACGAGATGGAGCAACCCCGTGCGAGCATCGGGGTCGGTATCCGGGAAAGCTGACCGCGCTGTGGTCAGTCGGTGGTGACGAGATCGATCTCGGTCACGCCCTGCGGCAGCCGTCGCGCATAGACCACATAGGCCGAACGCCCCTTGGTCCCGCTGAGGATGTTGTCTCCCGCACTCTTGGTGTGTTCGGCATTGTAGCCGGCGGCCCGTGCGCGCGTGTAGTAGAAGGCAAGCACTTCCTCGAGCGCGACCGGCGTCAGGAAGGAGACCACGCGCAGCGCGCACTGGCCTTCGTCGGTTCCGGCCGCTTCCTGCGTGTTGCCGCGCGGATAGACGGGAAAGGCGGCGGGCAGCTTGGCCGCCCAGGCAGAGGTGTAATCGACCTTCTCGCCGCAATTCTCGCCGCCCGGCGAAACCGCGGCGCGGGCAGCAGCGACCATTGCAGCGCTCGGTGCATTGTCGTCGCCCAGCGTCTTGGCGGTCGGCGGCGAAACCAGTTCGCTGCGCCCGCCTACCAGTTCGGCCGCGCGGCTGCGCGCAGCCTCGATCGCGCGGGGCGACTTGTCGATATTGGGGATCGCGGCATTGCCGGTGCCCGACAGCGCGGCATTGGCTTCGTTCCGTCCCGCCAGATCGGGATCGGACGACAGCTCGTCGTTCAGCGCCTGTTCGCTCGCCGGGTCCATGGCGTCGCCTGCCGCCTCATCCTCGTTCGTGTCACCACAACTAGCCAAAAGGGCAACAGGAACGAGAGAGACGAGCAGGCGACGGTTCATCGATAGACCTCAACTTGGGAACGCGACTGTCCTACGCAGCAATTGCCGCGCTTTGCCAGCCGACCGGAGGCGCTGCACCATAGCGGGACATGCCGGCTTGAAAAGCTAAAGGGCGCCGCCTGCCTCCCCGCAAGGGAAGGACAGACGACGCCCGCACGACCCGGTGGCGAGCCGCGCTGTCCGGCCGTGGGTGGGCACGGCCGAAACGCAAATTCACATCAGCCGCAGCGGGTCTGCGAACGGTCGATCGACCGGCCGAGCAGTGCGCCCGCCGCCCCGCCGAGGATGGCGCCAAGCGTGCGATCGCCACCCTGGCCTGCTACTTCATGGCCCAGCAGTGCGCCGACGCCCGCGCCGACCAGCAGGCCGGTGGTGCCATTGTCGCGCTTGCAGTAATACCGCCCGTCGTTTCCGCGCCAGACGCGGGTGTTGGCGCGGACCGGCTGGCCGTAGCCGCGATCGTAACCCATGTAATAGGGACGCGACTGGCCGCCGCGATAGTCACCCCCGCCCCGGTAATCACGGTAATCGCGGTAATCGCGATCCCGGTCGTGCCGATGCCCGCGCTGGCGCTTGTGATCGAAGGTCAAGTCTCCGGTAACCGCTGCGTGCGCGCCGCTGTTGGTGTGCATCGCCGGCGCCGCACTGGCCGGCATGGCGAAGGCGAGGCCTGCCGCGGCGATGGCCATCGAAGCATTCCGGAAAGACTTGAGCATGGTTTATTCCTTTCTGAGCGCAGAGGCAGGAGGGGAGGCCCTGCGATGCCGTTAAGCTTTAGGCCGCCAAACCTGAACCGTATGCAACCATGCCGTCAGCTTTCGAAAAATCCGGCAGGCCGACGCTTCCGCGTCGACGAATTGCCGCTTGCGGGCGTGTTCGCGGGGGCCTAGCGCGCGAAAATGAACGCGAGCGCCCCACCCCAGACCGACCGCACGGGCCTTGCCGCGGCGTTCAGCGCCTATGTCATCTGGGGCTTCCTGCCACTCTACCTGATCCTTGTCCGCAGCGTCCCGGCGTTCGAATTCGTCGGCTGGCGAATCATCTGGACCCTGCCGCTGTGCCTGCTGATTGTGCTCGCCCGCCGTCAGGGCCCCGACCTGCGCGCCGCGCTGGCCAATCGCCGGACGCTCGCCCTGCTGGCGCTGAGCGCGACGCTGATCGCAGTGAACTGGGTGGTCTATGTCTGGGCGATCCAGAACGGGCAGGTCTATGCCGCCAGCCTCGGCTATTACATCAACCCGCTGGTCAACGTGCTGCTGGGCACCGTCTTGCTCGGTGAGAAGCTCTCCCGCCCGCAATGGGCCGCGGTGGGTCTTGCCGGGATCGGTGTCTCGCTGCTGGCCGCGGGCGCGCTCACCACGCTGTGGATCAGCCTGACG
>CERH01064867.1_pt1 | contig 10417 bp, 1 predicted proteins | sample 530991 | NCBI WGS metagenome assembly CERH01 (sample SAMEA2621191, study PRJEB7988) | marine metagenome | biome: marine biome (ENVO:00000447); feature: mesopelagic zone (ENVO:00000213); material: "saline water (ENVO:00002010), including plankton (ENVO:xxxxxxxx)" | depth 800 m | reverse complement strand
GGTAGTAAAGAATTTTCTATATAGGTTCCAGGAACTAATGGGCAGCAATTCACAGATAGCAGCTCAGTTCTTTACTTTCTTCCACCAGGCACATCATAAGTTTTTGACGGTAACTAACCGAGGACCTGAGCTTGTTGTTCAACGTACTAACGAAGCTGATGATATTAGTTATCTAATCTCTACCTGGCAAGGGGCTGCAGAATACAGCGGGTTGTATCAGATAGTAGGTGAAGAACGTACAGTAAATCAGAAATATTTAGATAAGATCTCTAAGAGAAGATTAGACCTCATTGCTAAATACAATGAGGAAATGAAAAAACTCAAGAAACTTCCTAGAGGTACTAAAGAAACTAATCAAGCAATTGTAGATAGTTACAGAACTATCACTGGGGACTTCTCTAATATTCTTGCTGATATTGGAATCTACGTAAACCAGAAAGCCTGGGACGCAAAGCTTAAAGAATTTCAAGAAACTAATCCTAAAGCTTCCGTACTAGGGCTATATGATAAAGTAGTGAATTATTACTTTACTACTACTTTCTCCAAATTAAGAGAGCAATTAGAAAAAAACATAGACATCTATGATGAAGACACTAATTACCTAAAGAGATATGCAAGACTTCAGAAAGATCATTCTGATTTCTCTTATCTGTTTAACATGTCTTTCATGGGAGGAGACAACAAGGCAAAATTTGCACTTAATCACCATAATTATACTTCCCAGACTGTAAATGAAATCAAAACAGCTACTCAGTCAGAATTAGAAAAGAATCTGTCTGGTATGTTATCTGATCAATTCTACAATCCGGATAATAACCAGGGAGATCACATGAACGGTTTTTTGAAGTATCTTCTTAATCCTACTACCCGAAGAGAGTTTGATGTTTTCAATTTTGAAACTTACAAGCCGGGTAAGCATGAAGAAGGTAGAGCTTTTAACCGTACAGGAGTAGTAGAAAGTATTCTTTATCACTTAGGAGCTTATCATAATAACGGTAAGAAGCAAGGATTTATCACCATGGGTACTAAATCTGACAAACCTTCTAATTTGTTTGGTTTGCTCCCTAAACTAGATAACGAAGAAAATTCTCCGTACAATCGTACCGAAATGATCCGTTCCGGAATCATTCAGGAGATCTCAAGGATAGTTAAAATCCGCGAGAACATGGCTCTACCTAAAGAGATGCAAGTAAACTATTCTGAAATAGGAAATAGTAACAAGAACTATCAGGAAGTAGGTAAAAACTTTATCTACTACCCTTCTCTTAATGATGTCTTCCTTTCTGAAGATTCTGAATACACTCTTGAAGATCTCAAGTCTTTAGTTACTAATGTGCCTACTACAAAGAAAACCCGGGATGCGCTAAACAGCGTACTATATCAAGAGATTGAAGCTATCCAAGATAGGATAGTATCTAATAATCTCAAAAATCTAGAAAAATACGGTCTAATAACTACCAAGCGAGAAGAAGACGGACAACTTGTTATTGACAAACTTTCAGAAGACTTTCCTTCTAAAATTGATAAAAATACCATTAATAACTATGCACTGGATACTTTCATCTGGTACACAGAGATGAGTAAGTTCTTTTCTGGAGATGCTGCATTTAAGAAGGACCTGACAGACTTTTACAAAAGAGCATACGAAACAGTTACTCCGGGAATGACAGCTCTGACAGAAGAAGCAGGAGCTACAGGAAAATTTACCGGTACCCGGGCAGAATTCAAGCTGGCTATTACCAAAGAGAGGTACAAAGTCATTCCTTTACTGGAAGAAAATCAGAAAAAAGAAGCACTGGATAATCTCTATGGTATTATCAAAGCTGCTTATCCTTCTGCTACTAAAAAGTTATTAAACGAAATAGCAGATAGTTACAATGAGAAAACTGGAAAGTTTACCTACAAACTAGACAAGCAAGCTACAGCTACTGAGCAGGCTATTGTAGAAACTGCTATGACTTACATGAAAGTCAATAAGACGGACGCACAGTCTTATGTAGGTATTGATTTTTACAAAGAATTGCTAAGAGGTTATGGCATGTGGTCTCCTACTCATGAGCAGATATTTAATAACTACTGGTCGGATGAAGCTTATGAGCGTGTAGGTCAAATGACTTATCAGGAAGTACTTGAGTCAGTATCTAATCCTGATCATCCTTTAAAATGGGTAAACAATAATGGAGAACAGAAAAAGCTAACATTTGAGTCTGATGAGGACAGAGATATTTTTATTAGAACAGAAATGAATAAGTACAACAGGACCAAGTTTACTGTACTTAAGCCTTTCTATTACGGTCTCCACTCTTTTGATCAGTTTAACAAGACTAACCCTGAAGGCAACAAGCAGGTAACTAATATACCTTTGCAGATCAAAACATCTACTGTACCTATAACCAGAAGACTTGCAGAAACAGATCCTAACATTAAGGGTATGTATAATCTACTTCAAGACCCTAATGGTCCGGACATGGTAGCTGTAGAAAGTGCAATCAAAACCGGAGCGCATGGAATCAATTCCGAGGAAATGGAGAGTATGTCAACTGCAGATGTTCAGGTAATACCTCTTCAAACTAAAAACCTGAGAATGCCTCAATGGACTCCGGTTAAACTATCTAGTAAAAATAGAGCCGGTACCCAACCGATTAAACTAATAGCTCATGATATAGATGATTCTTTAGAGTACAGTGTAGGAGATCACACAGTTAAAGGAGACCAGTGGACTAAGTACTACAACGAAGCGTTTACATACAAAACGTTCAAAGCAGAGCAAAAACTGAAAGAAGATCTAGGTTTTGACTTTGTTACTAAGCCTGGAGAATACCCGGTTGCTCAATTGAAAGGGGCTGCCAGAGAGAAGTTCTTCAAGAAATTCAAAGCTTTACTTTCTAATGAAGTATTACGGCTTAACAACTCTCAGAATTTTGAAGATGCCTTAGCTCTTCAGAAAATAAACGATGAGATAGGTTTTGAAATACCTTTAGATTTTCCTGCATTCAGTAGAAGATATCAAAGTGTAATTAACTCCTTGTTTAAGAATAACATCATGAAAACTGTCATGAATGTTAGAGGTCTTGTACAAGTGGGTAATTTCAGTGCAAATGATGATCTGAAGTATTTCCGAGTAGGAGAAAACGGGCTGGAGTACGCTGAGACCATGCTTCCTATGGATGTTCTTAAATTTATACTTGGGGATGAAGTAGAGAAAAACATTGATAGCTCAGGAAGATTTACTGAAGAATATGCAGAAAAGGTTAAAGACGATCCTAGACTTAACATATTCAGTTACAGGATTCCGAATTCATCTAAGAAGTTAATGGCTCCTCTACGAATTGTAGGAGCTACTCCGGAAGAATATAACTCTATTGTAGCTATGCCACCGGAAGTAGCTATTCAGATGGGATCAGATTATGATGTGGATAAACTCTATATTATACACCGAGAAGTAGATGAAAATTTTAATGATGTAGTTTATGACATCAACAAGATATCAGAATTAAGTGAACCTCAGTTGAACAACTTAATTCTGGATTTAATGTTAGGCAGTGTAAGCAACACTAAAAAATTAAGTCAACTGATCACTCCTTTATCTATTGATAAACTGACTGATTTCCGGGATGAAATGATCAAAGCTTACGGTACTGCTCAAGAAGACGAGTTCTATACAGACGCAGTAACAAATCGTAAATATGAGCTACTGAACAAATTCGGAAAACGCGGAGTAGGTATTTTCGCAAATCTGTCCACTGCACACAGTTTCTTCAAGTTTTTAAATATTGAAGTCAATATTCCACATGTCTTGACTCAGAAAGACAACAATGGCCAGGAGGCTTCTTTTGACGGCAATCTGACAGCTAATAATACATTTACCGGTCAATTGATACTGGATAACATTGAGATGTGGGAGAATGGATTCCTAGATGATCCTAAACATTTAATTTCAGGTAATACTAACGTGAATACCATGACGGTAAATTCACTAGGTATGATGTTGTCCATGGGCTACGATCTGGATATTGTAAATAGGTTCATTAATCAGCCAATTCTAAGAGAACTTTTTGATGTTTATCAAGCAACAAATCAGAATCTGGATGAGGCAATAGAAAAACTTAAAGAGAAGTATACTCCGGTTGATAAGAGAGATAAGAAAAAACAGATCAAAATAAAAGGAGAGCAACTTGCAGGTAATATTAAACGTCTTGCAGGTAAAGATCTATTATCTGCGGAACAGAAAGACATTAACAATCAGTTAGATATTCTTGATTACTTTAAGTCTGTAGCTGATCTGGGTAATGATCTTCAATTATTGACCACTGCACTTAAACCAGAAGCTCAATATGATCTTTCCAGTATTAGTAAAATCATAAATCTGCAAGACAGACTAAATACTCTGAAATCTTTCAACAAGTTTAAAGAGTCTAATCTGACAATCAACACCGACGAATTGTTTCAGACCGGCGCACAATCAGCAGAAGATATTATTCAGAATGCACCGGTACCAAGATTAGCTATGATGTATCATGCAGGTATTCAGGGAAACACTCAGTTTTTAGATCAGTTCTTCCCTTACTTTACTCCGGCATTTGAATCAGCTCGTCAAGGTATTAAACGTGCATTGGGTAAAAATGCTTTAAGGGATAATGAGATAGAGACTATCAACATGTCTCTAAGCTACATGCACCTATACAATACATTACAGGAAGAGTTATTTGATGACTTTAACATTGAAACTGTACTATTTGACAAAGAAAAATCTTTGGCTAAAGAGTTAATGGATCTTAAGAAGAAGATGTTGACTGATAGTAAGTATACTTATTTACAGTCTAACTCACTTCTATCTGTGATCAAACCGGCCAAGTTTAACAAAAGCAGTACTCTTCAACGGATTGAGTACAACAACGCGAACCAACGAGAAGCAAGTGAAAAAGATCTAATCACAGATTCCTGGATGGATTTACTGGAAGACCAGAATCCTGAAATCAGACAATTTGCAGAAAAATTAGTGATGTACGCTATCTATACTTCCGGATTCCGTATGGGTAGAAATACGTTTACAGAATTACTTCCAGTCAGTTACTACAAGACTAATCAGGTAGGTAATAAGTACAGAGATCTTAAAGGATTCTCGCAAGTAAACTATAAAGCTAATCCTGAGTTGTTTACGGACAGACTGGAGAACATTATCAGATCTAATCCTTCTCTAGTCAAAAAAGTACCATATAAGAAAACCCAAGAAGGAAAATGGGATTTGACTGCAGAACCTTTAGATCCTGCAATTATGCCTCTCAAACCAGAAGATGTGGGTAATAATGGTAAGAGGATAAAACGTATCAGGATCAATAGATTTAAAGACAAATCTGGTAAGTATCACAGAAACGAAGAAGGTACTCCTCCTATTGATTATTTAGCTATTAATCATCCTGTGTTTACTAAACGAGGAAGATATAATCCTGAATTATCTACTACCCGATTGTATAAATTAGTAGAATCTACTGCAGGAGAAGCTGTTCATATTTATGAGGAAATCCCACTACTTGGTGAAGAAGGTGCTTTTTATGAAGCTTCTATGACCAGTAGCCAGTCTATTTATCCAAAGAACATCAGAATTCAGGAAGAGATAGATAAAGATGAAGATGTTATAGTTCCTGAATCTGAAGATCAGTTAGAAGAATTAGCTCTGCAGTCTCAAGGTAAAAAGACTAACAAACTATTTAATCTTGAACCAGGAGCTTATGAGGGACCTGTATCAGAGGAATTAGAAAACAGTCTTAGAACTTTTGCAGATAAACTGGGAATCAACATTGAAGCTATTGATACAATCAAACAGAGATTCAATGTAAACGCACGAGGGGTAGCTGATATCATGAATAAAACTATTTATTATTCTGGATCTGATCTTTCTGTATTGCCAGAAGAAATTGCTCACTTTTATGTAGCTGCACTTCAGGACAAACGAGAACTTAGAAGATTGCTTGAGCGTGTAGAAGAAACTCCAGAATACGCAGAAGTAAAAAGAGATTACAGTAAAATCTATACAGATGAAGATGGTAATGTAGATGATCGCGCTCTTCGTATGGAAGCTGCAGGTAAGATCATTGCTAAACACTTATTTGAAGGACAAGCTCCTAAAAAGAACTGGTTACGTAGAGTACTGGACAGGATCAAGAGACTGATTAATAATCTCTTTGGTACTGCAGATCCTTTTGTACTAGCATCAGAAAAAATCAGAAAGGGAGATGCTTCTGGAATGAACAAGTCTACTAGTGACTTCAACACTTCCAGAGAATTCTATAACATAGATGACAACTTAGATGATCTAGCAGCACAATCAGGACTGGAAAACATGAATATCTGGTCCGGCAATGAAACGGTAACTAATAAGATCATGGATGACATGATTAAGAGTAGGTACCAGTTTCTAAACCAGAATGCTGCAGAGAACATGAATATTGATGACATTGATGTGAAGATCATCAATAATATTAAAGAAGAATTTGTCAAAGAAAAAGACCTGGCCGAACTACGTAAAGAAACAAAACGTATTCAGGCAAGACTTCTTAAAACACTGAGTAACAAAATCCAGACTCTAAGAGTATCCGGGGCCCTACCTGATGTAGAAGTTAAGAAACTAAAGAATCTACGAGGTAGTCTCCGAAATAAACGTCAAGAACAGCTTGAAAGAGAGATGCTGGAGAATGTAGAGCTTAGTGCATCTCAAAAATCAAAACTTACTAATGATCTTAACTTAGTAGACTTTACCGGGTTTATTAATACTTTCACAAATTCCGCTACAGAAAACTTGAAGAGAGTTCAACTACAGTTTGAAAAGTCCAAGCCGGGGGAAGGAGTACTAGAAGAACAAGGTGAAGAAGCTATTAGTAACTACTTGAACCAACTCTCCGGATATCTTGAATTACTTAATGCTTATAACACATTACCGGCACTGATAAAAGTCATGACTCAAACTCAGACTCAAGTATTTGGTAAAAAACCCGAAGAAGATTTAACTGGTATAGAACAAGAACTGGATAAAATGTTCCAGGCGTTAGTTCCTACTCTTAGAAATCTGCATAGTGAGATGCAGTATACTGAAGATCGTATCCGGGAACTTCAAGAAGAATATCTAAAGAATTTACTTGATAATTTCTACGATAATAGAAATTACGCAGAGAAGTACAGAAAGGAAGGGGAGACTGAAGACGAAACTGCTCGTAGAGTAATCTATGAAGCAATGCGTCAAAGTGATGGAGATATAAATGGACTGGTCAGCTGGACATTATCTCTAGGAGAAATGAATGACTTCATGCTGAATTATGCTCACAGTAAGATCAAGACAGCAGAACAGACAGCCAGAACAAATCTGTATGATTATCATAATGGGAAAGGTAAAAAAGTAGGAGGTTTAGCAGCTAATGAAGAATTCATCAAGTACCGAAGAGAACAAGGAGCTAAATCTCTAGAAGAAATCTATGAGCCTTTACTGGTAAGATCAGGAACAGGTAAAAAAGAACATTGGAGATTCGTGTCAGATGTGACACAAGGGGGAGAAGTAGGAAGGAAATATTCTAACATTATGGCATTAGAAGAATCTCATCCGGTGAGACAATTCTACGAAAATGCTGTACGTCCTTATATTGAAGAACGTAGAAGACTTCGTAGTGAAGGAGCCGGTAAGATTAACAATACTGCACCAGAAGCCATTCCTGTATTACTTAAAGGCAAAAGGGAATTGCTAGGAGAAGGTAAGTCTATCAAAGATATAGCTGAGCATTGGAGAAAAGACTCCTTCATTAATCTTAGAGACGAAAGTCATAGAGGAGCTTACGATCAAGACGGTAACTTGATCAAGTATGTACCTTATTACTATAACTCTAAATCTATTCCGATAGCAGATACTTCTCTGGATATTTACACTTCTCTAGTACATTCCATGGATAATATCTATAAAGGAAAAGAGAATGAGAAAATCCTTCCTTTATTGCATACTGCTTTGAATGTACTTAAAGTTCGTACTTTCAGAGAAAAGAAAAATCTGATAGACGAATCTACTAATAAAGTCACTCAGCAAATACTGGAACGTAATAAGGAAAACCAGAGCAATGCGTTCAACGCACTAAATGGCCAGATCAACAGACTAATCTATGGCCAATCTGATACATTGGAAATGGCTACTGCAGAAATAGCAGGTCAAAGAATTAGTGCTGAGAAAGGAATGTCTGCAGTTAAGAAGTTCTTCACATTTAGAAACTTAGCTGGTAACCTTTTTGCGATGGTTGTAAACCCGGTAGTTCAGACAATCTTTACAATAAGTACGGCAATAGGTGCCAGAAACTATAATCTGAAAGATCTGACTAAAGGTTATAAAGTACTAGCAGCTAATTCAGCAGCTATGGCAGCAAGTTATGGCCAGGACTATATGAAGAAGAAGTCTAGAAACCGAGAAGTACTTTTACTTGAGCGTATTGGGGTAATGCAAGATAATATCCGGGACATGAAATATGGTCTTAAAGGAAATTTCTTAAAAAATCTACATATCAAACTGGGCTATATGGGCTATAAAGTAGGTAATGCCATGGTGCAACCTGCTATCGCTTTCGCAATGATGGAGAAAGAAACCTTCAAACTGAAAAGCGGAAAGACTATTAACTACAGAGAAGCCTGGACAGTAAATGATAAAGGTAATCTGGAATTAAACTCTGAAGTAGAAGCTCAGGTTAAAGAGAAATACGGAAGTGTAGCTCAGTTTGAAAACAAAATCAAGTATGAAACTACTAGAATCTCTGATATTCACGAAGCTAGTGATCAAGGAAGATTTGCTTCAACATGGTGGGGTAAACTAGTAGGAATGCACCGTAGTTGGATGGTACCATTAATGCTTAACTTCTGGGGTCAAAACAGATTTAATCCTGACACCGGTAAAAAAGAAGAGGGTATTGTAAGAAGTGCGTGGAAAGGAATTGTTCGTCCATTAATATTCGGACGAGATGCACGAGGAGAGAAAATTACAGATGGGGACAGACTGACGTATATCAAACACTTATTGTTTGCATCTAAGAATGCCATAAAAAATGAGGATGGTTCATATACAATGAATGGAGAAAGAATGTCTGCAGATGAGTTGGATCTTTATAGAGCAAACCTGAGACAGTTTGCATTTCAACTATCATCTTACATAGGAGCTTACGCTCTGGTCAACTTGACATTTGATGATGAAGATAAGAAAGACAGCTTCCTGTTCTACATCTATTTAAGAATACGAACAGAAGCAGCTGCAGCTGTACTACCTAGTGAGTTCCTGGCAGCTGTTAAGTCACCTACTGCTGCAATTGGAGGTGTTGATGATTTAGTAACTACTGCCTGGAGTGGAGCTTCTTATTTAGGAGCTGCTGCAGGTCTTACAGATATGGAAGATCAGATAATCCAATCAGGATATTGGGAAGGAAGAACAAAGATCAACAGAGAGATTAATAAACTAGTCCCTCTGTTGAATCAGTATCATAGTACTCAGCATATATATGACAAGATCAAATACATGCAGTCTGGTCTGTAAACTAAAAGCCCCCACTTCCCCGGGGCTTTTTTATTTCAAATTTTCAGTAGAGGGTAGGGGTCTCCAATAAGTAACTTTTGTTTCTTCCGGAATAACATCATAGTTATCAAGTTTTACCCAGACATCATCATGATCTAGCATTACAGAAGTAACATGATCATCTTCATCAGGAATAAATCCTATAATCCCAACATTATGATCAGGATCTGTAACTGAAGCATCATACCAACCATCTACTATTCTTACTGGCCTGGCTGAATGCGTATCAAAACTCCAGCCTATGAAGTAATCATAGAACCAAATGATCAATGCTTCTTTTGCAGATAGTTTTTCTCTATACCCATCTACCCAAGTAGAGGCTATTTCCCTAAATTCGGTGTACATATGGTTCCACCAGTACGCACTAACACGTACAACTTCATTGCCATATTCAAAACGTAAACCATTAAGAAACTTAGGATCAAAATCCCAGTCATCTTTCTTAGAAGCAAATGCTATGTTTGGATCTTTACCCTGAAGTTCTGCATAAACGTAGAACATGTGGCGGAGTCGCCATCTATTATTCATGTGATCCCATCTTGCCTGCCAAGGCTCAATGGTACGAGGTAACTTATTGTGCTGTACTTTTCTTTGGTCTTTAAGGATTTTTTGCTGAGCTGATATAACCTTGATATCAGATTTCAGATCTATGATACTTTTTGTCATTGTTTTAAAATTTGATGTTAGTAATAATTTTTAAAAACAATGAAAAAAGGATCACCTCTTGTACGTATCTATTTCATAATTGTATTGTTTAGAAGATTAAAAATAACGAATATTTTCAAAATTGTACAGGGGGCTGAGCTATTTGCCTAGCCGGTCTCATTAGTT
>CERH01058805.1_pt1 | contig 10430 bp, 12 predicted proteins | sample 530991 | NCBI WGS metagenome assembly CERH01 (sample SAMEA2621191, study PRJEB7988) | marine metagenome | biome: marine biome (ENVO:00000447); feature: mesopelagic zone (ENVO:00000213); material: "saline water (ENVO:00002010), including plankton (ENVO:xxxxxxxx)" | depth 800 m | reverse complement strand
TGTCTGTTTCCCAAGTTTTATAAAGTCTATGCATATCAATGATACTTTCTCCTGTATCTGCTTTGTCTTTAAATGTTTTAAATAATTTATCCATTTGTTGACGGAGACCATAATATTCACTAATTGTTCTACCACCTTGCACACCTGGTTTAATAATTTGATTTTCTAAAAATCTAATAAAAGGCTCATCATATTCTTTTGGAACAGCAGTCACTCCTCTACCATCTTCCATAGGAGCTTTTTGTTTCATCTCCTCTGCTTTATCAACTATTCTTTTTGCTTCTCTAACTAAATTAGTGTCATCGACAACAGCACCATAAGATCTACCAAGTGTTAATAATTCCTCTTCCATTTGTCTAGCAGCTTCAACAAAACCTTTTGCTCTTGAAACACTTAAACCTATAATTCTACCTCCATATTCCTCTACATTTAAAAGAGGAGCCATTGTTAAACTTTGAATCAATTTGTCTCCTAAATCAAAATAAGTATCCATTTGTTGTGCTTTATTTTTATATATTCTACCTCCAAGAATAGGAGCTCTACCAAAAACTTTCATTAATCCTGATAACAAAGGTGAACCAACATCCACCCTTTGAACTTCAGTCCCTGTGATTTGTTTTAAGTCAGGCCAAAATTTAGACTGTTTCATATCTGTTGGACCTAAAAAATTAAAAATTTTAGAATTAGCTAATCGAGTTAAGGTTTTTCCTATTAAAGGCATATCCAAAGCTATAGTTTGAGGTCTAGCTTTAACTGATCCCTCTGCCCATTTATATAAATCTTGTTCTGCTTTTAATATCTCCTGGCCTGTTTTAACACCTTTACCTGCTGGTTGTTTAAACATACCAAACAAATTACCACCTATGACTCTTCTTACTCCTAAATAAGCAGGTCTTGCGCCAAAGAAAACAGAAGTTATTGCACCGTCTATGACAGCATCAGTTACTGCGCCTTTGATCCTGGTCGCTTGATCCGGTCTATTAATACCCTCAGGTCCAAATGTTAAAGACTCAGGTATTGCTTTGGACATTAAATTATTTAATTTATTATCACTTAATCTTAAAAATTCTTTTGCTCTTCCTGCCTTGTCCATTACATCAAGCATCACTTCATAACCATAATCAGCAACACCTACAGCAGGAGAACCAACCATTATGGCACCTAATGCTCTAGCCCACCAAGGCCCCTTAACATTCATTGCTCCTCTTTTAATTAAATTTGCATATTTCTTTTGTGCTAATTTTTGACCGTACCCATAACCTTTTATGCTTCCTATCGTTCCGGCTGTAATTTCTGCACCTGCTTCTACTAAAGGATAAGGATTAGGTGTATTTGTAAACAATCCAAACTCATCTTCAAACAATAATCTTCCAGAACTTGGTTTAATGAAATCTTTATCTGTAAAACCAGCGGCTCTCATAATTTTATTTTTAGATTCTAATGCTTGATTTAAATATTTTTTGTCACCTGTTTCTTGATATTTTTTAGTGGCTGTATTAACTAATATAGCTATCTTATCTCTGACCATATCTCTTTTTTTTCTATAAGATTTTAACTGAGCTAATTCTATTTTTCTTTGATTAAGAGTTTCTTGATCTGCTATGAAAGGATTATCTTTACCAAATGGTTTACCTGGTAATGCTATGTTACCTAATAACTGAAAAGGTGCTTGAAAAGCCTCAACAAGGGGCTCCATTCTTTTTCTATTTTTTCTTATTATTTGTTCTGCTTTTGTGACAGGAATACCACCATCAGTGGTGTCTACATAATTTTTATCTTTTGCTGTTAGAGGTTCAGCAGCTTTTTCGTATTGTTTTTTTATATCTACCATTATTGAAATAATTCCATTTCTTGATTAAAAATACTTTCTATGTTTTGTTCATCTTCTTGTTGATCCATTTGTATATTACCACTAAAACTAGATGTCCATTCAGCAAGTGTTTGAGCTCCTCCAATATCATACATAGATTGAGATTTAATATTTCCTAATTGTTTATCTGATCTTAACCAGTTGTAATATCTGTCTGCTAATAAATCAGCACCATCTACAATAAATCTATCTGGATCGTATATAAGTTTTCCATTAGATCTATCAGCTTTATCTTTGTCATTAGTTAGTCCCGCTAATTCATACGCACCCACGGCATTATTATATAATGTGTTATATATTTTTACATAATTTTGAATAACCGCTCTGTCTGTGGTTCTGCCACCTAGTCCTGTTAATCTTACATCATCAAAAGATCTACGTAAAACATCTGCTAACATACGACCAGTTGGCTGTCTATCACGAGCTAACATTAAACCTAAAGTTGTTTCAAAAGTTTCAAGTGTACTAAACTCACCTGCACTTTCTAATAATTTTTCAAAAGAACCTTTTACCATGTAAGCTTGAGCACCATTTTGTTGACCTTGTATGGTGCTTCCATCTCTGTCTTGAATAACATCATTACCACCAAATTTATTTTCATAATCATAAAACACAGGAACTTCTTTTCCATCTATGATCATCATTCCATTTGCTCTTTCATTAACAGTAAACGCTCCGTATCCACCAGCAGGATCGGATCCAAAATCAAAATCATCATTTAATATGTCGTTTGTTAATTCTTTGTATACCTCGTTTAAAGGTGCTATAACTTTACCAAAAGCACCACTTGTACCTGTTAATCCAGGATCATCTATCAATAATGGAATTGTTTCAGCTAAAGTAGGTAGTGCTCTAAATACATAGTTACCATATTTAATTTGATCTACTTGACCAGATGACATTGATTTATCTACTACGGTACCACTTTGAGCTATACCTAATGCTTCGGTGCCTTCGCCTTGTTCTACAAAACTAAAAACATCTAGACCGTAAAATTGATTTTTATTATAAAAATTAGTTTCACCAGGAGATGTTCTTTTAACTGTTATAATTTTTTTAGGTACATCTAATTTAACAGGTGCTCCATCTTTTATTAATAAATCACCCTCACTATCAAGAGCATAATTTTGATAAACTGCAACATAAGGACCACTAACATCTCTTTGATTTTCTAATTCTTCAAAATATAAATCTAATGCCGCAGCATTTATTTCTCTTTGATTCTTACCTCTTTCTACACCCATTTCAAATAAAGTAGGTGCTACCTCCATACCTGTTCTACCTACTATATCAAAAAAACCTCTAAGACCCGGTTGGTCCGTTCTTCCTGACATAAGAGCAGATCCTATTTGTAATAATAGAGCTGTTCTTTGTAACTTGTCTCCTGACCCGTCATCATCTAAAAAATTTTTTATTATATTTTTATATGAGTTAATTCTTTTAACTGAATCATTATCTAGATAATCAGCAAATTCACTACTTTCCGTAGAATTTTTTGCTTCACCTAATTCATTATTAGAAATTCCTGTATTTGTTGTTGCTGCTACAGTGTCTACTGTTTCTTGATCTTGTTGATCTTCTTCGGTTACTACTTTTACACCACCAGGAAAGTTAGGTATTTCATTAACTGGCTCTGGTTCTGGATCTTTGCTAGTCACATCTATATCTGTAGATATGTTTTCGTTTTCATCTCCTAAAGGTAAAGGCAAATCTACATTGGCAACTGCCTCATTACCTTGATCAACTAAGTTTTGTTGCTGTATTAAATTATCTGTAAATAAATCTACACCGACTGGTAAGGTGCCAAGAGTAAACATTCTACCCTGAGGTGTATTAAACCCTCTTCTTGCTTGATTGAATAGAGGTCTAAGTATTGGCCTGACCATTTTACCTTTTATCCTTTAAGACCTTGATACGCAGCTAATCCTGTAATACCTGCACCCACTGCCTGTGCTAATGGATTGACGGCTGGAGAGGTGCCCATTGTGGTTGCCATACCACTAGATGGCATTCCTTGATATATATCACTAACGAAACCAAGTCTTTGATATGGTTCATACTTTTGTTGTAAGTCTCTTCTGTATTCTGCATCAGCTATCTGCTGTAGTCTTTGTTGTTGAACTGAACCTGCTTGCATTGCGGACGCTATGTCTCCTTGTTGTAACTGTTGTTGCTGTGATCCTAATCCTGCTAAACCTTGAGCAGCTGTTTGAAATCTTTGCATTTGATTTCCAAATTGATTTTGTGCCATTTGTTGTGCTTGTTGATAATTCTGTGCTTGTGCTTGACCCACTGCTGATGCTTGTTGTCTTGCTAATTCAGCAGAAGCGATACCTTGTCTTGATCCACCAAACGCATCAAACTTAGATGACTGCATATTTAATCTATTTTGTGCTTTTGCAAATTGATCTTCTATACTTTTAATTACCTCATCTTGAAAAGGATTCATAAATTGTTTGTAAGACATAGGATCGTAAGCCATTGTGCTTCCTAATAAATAATCTTGAGAAAGATTCATAAATGGTTGAAAAGAACCAAGACCTTGACTTGTCATATCAAAAGCCTGTTGTTGTAAATCACCAAACTCTGCTACCGGTTGAGCAGGAATAGTGACAGGATCTTGTGCAAAATCTCTTGCAACATCCATTAGTTGCAGTTTTCTTGCTTCTATCTGTGGTGCTTCTCTTTGAAACTGTGTTGCAAACGTAGTTCCTGTTGGATCGTCACCTGAACCTAAACCTGGGATACTCACAATGTCCTCCTATAACTAGTTCCTATATTTTCCATGTTTAATCTTTTAGCCATTTTATCAAAATTACCCATTTTTGTCGATACCTCAAAAATTACCTCTTTTGCCTTATTTGTTTTTGACCAGTCAATAAATTTTTTCATCAATTGTATACCTATCATCTTACCTCTAAACTTTGGAATTACATATAACTCCAACTGTCTAGCAAATAAATCTTTGCTGTAAGGAAATTCAAGAACACATCCTATGAGAAAACCTGTTCTTTCTTCTCCATTTAGCGATATAATACCAAACATGTTTGGTTTATTCGTTGCAGCAAGAAAGTAGTTTTCTACTTTTTCTTTACTGATCTCTACTTTTTCACCCCAAGCCGACTCTTTCAAAAAGTCTGAGCTAATCTCTTCAATCCATTTTAAGTCTTCTTTTTCGAAGAACTTCCAATTCATACTTATCTATTTTTACCTGTCTCCGGATAATCTCTTTGATGTTTTAAATACTCTGCACCAACATACGCTCCAAATCCTGTAGTAATTCCTGCACCAACACCAGCAACTTTCATATTTTCTTTTCTAAGTTTTTTCTTTTTTCGTGCCTTATGTCTCTCAAATAATTTTTGTCTCAGTTCCTGTGATTTAGATATAGGTTTAGATTGCTTTTTGGCAAAACCTTTTAAAGCAGTTTTTGCAAATCTTTTAAACATCGGATTTCTTTGACTCCGGATCTAAAGAGTTCATCATTGAATACATTTTTCTAGCACCTGCTATTCTATCTCCATCACCTAAATTTTCTACTGACTTAGCTGTCATAACAAATTCTCCATCACTTAACATTGCAGGCACCTTGTCTTCTTTTGGTCCACCTGGACCTTTTACTTCTCCTCCTTCTTCAAATTGATAAGGAATAAAACCAAAATCTCCTGGATCACTATCATAGTAAGGATTGACCATTAATTCATATAATTGTGCCATTCTTCTTTTTTCTTTTTCTTCTGCCATGTCAGCTGCTTGTTCATCAGTTGGTTCACCACCCATGTAACCAGCAAGTAAAGGTAAGGCTGCTTTCATATCAAAAGATCCAGCAGGTATTACTTTATCAGTAAACATTGCTGTTTTATCTGCTTGAGTTCTAAGTAAATCTTCTATTCCAAATGTTCTTGTAGATGCTGGGGTTATAACATTTTGTGACATGATAGGTGCATCTAAATTATCTACAAAAGTACCTGTGCCTGGAGCTGCCATTTGTTCATAACCACTTACAAATGGTTCTCCCATAACGGCTGGTGATGTGAATTGTGTCCCTCCTGGTGCGAATAATAAATCCATACCAGTCACTGCCTCACCCGCTTCGTTTAAAATACCTGTATTAGCTAAAGCATTTGCTTTCATGTATGCAAAAGGTAAAGAGGATACAGCACCATACAATGCTGCACGTTCTGGATTTTTTTGTCCAAGTAATTTTGCTATTCCGTAATTAGTTAATCCTGTTGTCAGTGGTGCTTTAAGTGCCATTGGTAATGCACCAAACCTAGATGCATATCCACCGAACAATGAACCTAAACCACTGCCTCCTAACATGGCTCCTATTTTAGGAGCAAGATAAGGAGCTGCAACCATAGCTGCTAAAGGTAGTACAGGTTTTACTGCCTTTACTACATTTTTTATTGCTTTATCAAATAAACCCATTATTCACCTACCTCCGATTTAATGATTTCATGAATGGCTGCTTTAATAAGAACATCTCTTCTTATATCTTCTGCCTTTGTTTCAGTTGATGGATCATTTACATCATCCTCTGCCTCTTTGTCAGAGCCGTATTCTTTTCCTGTTTTTATGTTTGTAATAGTTACTTCTGCTGGGACAACGATCTTTGGTACCATTTCACCGTTGACTTCAACATATTCTACTACTCCATCATCTTTTATAGGCATTTTTTCACCATATATCAATAATTATGTTATTTCAAGCACCGATAAGATAACATGTAATCTGTTAGCATTACCTGCTTGAACCTTAATAATTTCATTTTGTTTAGCAATCAAGGGTTGAGACAGTAACTCTGTAAGGGTTGCGGCACTTATTGTTTTTGCAGAAACTATGCTAAAAACATTGGCTCCACTGTCTGTTATATTAACTGTAATGGTGCTACCACTACCTGAATCATCTGAAACTACTATGCTTTTTATAATAGCAGTTGTTGCATCTGGTATTGTATACAAAGTGGTTAAATCTGTTGTTGTAAGATCTACCTTATGATTTGTATATGTGTTAGCCATTTAAGATAAATACCATGATATTTGTTCATCTTCGTTTCTTAATATTTCTGGTGTATATGAACTGTTTAATAATAATATTAATTGATCCAACGATCTAATTAAGTTGTTAAACTGTTCTGAATCATATTCTTCAGAAGCTGTCGGTAATCTTGGTATATTAATTCCTGCCACTTATCATACCTCTTAATTTTCTTGCTTGACCAGCATGTTTTCTAGATGCTTTGTTCAAAGCGTTCGCTATTTTTTTTATTTTCTTTTTACCACCTTTAGATATTTGATTTCTCATAGATGTTCTTGACATTGCCATTATCTTCTACCACCCTCTCTAATGTCTGCCCTGTAAGTTCCAAAACGCCAAGAAGAATCTAAAGTATTGCTTTCTACTCTCAACGCACCTTGACGACCCCGGGCTCTTGTGTCTACTTTCTCTGTTGATGTTGTAACTGCAAAAGGTCCATGACTTATTTGTGTTGTTGCAGGATAAGTTCTAAACTTTAATGTTACATCAACTGTTCCAGATAAATTTTTAAAGTCAGGTATAAATCTTTTTACTGACATTAAGTTTTCTCCTGCCTCAGGTAATACAAAGTCTCCTGATTCTACAAAAGATGTCATTGCAGTTCCATCATCATTTTTTCCAAACTCATGTGCGTAAACAAATGTTCTACCAGCAGTTAATCCTGTTATCGTGCTAATAGTTGCTGTCGTATCATTTGGATTAAACTCCGATGCATAAGGATATTGAAATACTCCTTTATCTGCCCAACTAGTTCTAGACAATGTTCCTACACTCCAAACTCTTTCTGCATAATTGTAGGTTACACATCTATCTATTTGTGTAGCGTTTTCTGTAGCATAAAACCAGGTAATTTCATTAAACTCACTATTAGCTGCTGCAAATGTATCTCTTTGATTCCCCTCTGATATATTACCAAAAACATGATCTTCAACCGAACAAGGTATTTTTCTAACAGAACCATCAAATTGAAAGAATGAGTCTTTACCCATCCAATAAGATACACCATTAACCTCTACAGCAGAGTGTAGTCCTATGGCTCCACAGTTAGATCCTAATTGAGAAAATCCAAAAACAAAAGGATCTCCTACTAATTGCATTTGATATAAAGCAGTATCACTCCATATTAACACTGCACCACGAGAACGTTTGGCTGTTATTAATCTACTGCCGTCTGTCAATCTTTGTGACCCTGAAGTATTTGTTGCAGTTGGTGTCCAGTCATTCTCATCTTCTTGAGAACTCCATCTAATAAACATATCATCTTGTGTTGTAGTGCCTATTAATTGAGTGCCAAAACATATAACATGTCTATCTGTACCAGATACTAAAACAAACCTACTAGCCGTAGGTGCATTAGAAACAGGCGTGCTTGATGCAACTGTTCCTGTTCCTGATGAAGTATCCCAATAATATAGTCTACCGTTTTGCTGTTGTGCTAGAACATCTTCCCCCCAAGTATCCAAAGACCATTTACCTGAATCTAGCTGAACAGCTTCTGCACCACTAACAGTTTCTCTTGATGTATTCCATGTGGACAAACCCCATGTTCCAGATCCCCAACCATAACCAGCTAAAGAAGTGGCTGGATTGGTATTGATTTGATATGTAGCATCGGCTGTACTACCAACAGTGCCTGTGCCTGTTGCAGCAGCTTTTGCTATAATTACATATTGAGAAGTAGAAGTGATTGATTGTATCTCAAACTCACCTTGAAGATTAGCTTGAGATATTCCGTTTACTGCACCTGACACACTAGCAATAGTAACAAAGTCTCCCTCTTTGGCACCGTGATCTGCATCTGTTATAGTAACAGAGGTAGATGTGTTAGTTGTAGTAAAAGCAGTTATGTTTCCTGTTCCAGTTGCGCGGACAGGAGTAATATCGTAGTACACACCACCAGTAAAAACATATAATTTTTTATTGGTGCCTAACATTGTATAACTAGCACCATTTAAATCATTCCAAGTTATAATTCCTCTATTAGCACCTACAAGGGCATCAGGAGTAATTTTAGCCCAACCACCTATTTTTTCTGGTAGGCCATATCTAAATCTAGCGTTGTCTGAATCTATCCATCGACCCTGCGCTCCATACTCAGTGTTTTGTTTATCTATACCAGGAGCTATTTGTATGTTTGCTAGAGGCATCTACTATCCTACACTGCTGAATCGTAAAATCTAATCCAACGAACTGTTCCGTTTATTTTAACTTGTATTGCACCAACTTTATTACCCGCAGTTGCTGTAGCAGAAGATAAACTCTTACTACTATCAGCTGCAGAAGTTCCAGCGAAATTTACAAAAGGTTGATCATCATCACCTTGATCTAAATCAATAACAGGTATTGCACCTGCTGAAGCATTTTGATCGACTTCTAATTTAGCTGCTGGTGTGTTTGTTCCTATACCAACTCTATCGTTACCTGCATCAGTAAACAATAAATTAATATCTCCATTACCCTCAAATCTTGCATCAACATCTGCTGATGATTCATTGAATGTAAATGTGCCACCATCAAAAGAAACATTACCAGTTGCTTCTAATGTTCCATTTGCTTTAACATTTCCAAAATCAGCCGACACATCAAATGCAGTAGTTCCGTCTGTGTAAATAATATGTTTAGATCCTGCTACCAAATCTACACCAGTTCCACCAGATGGTTTAAAAGTTAAACTGTGAGTGCTCATGGTAGTAGCATTATCTATGATGTACCAAGTCTCTACTGCTTCACAAGATAAGACTGTATTACCTGCTAATGTGCCAGTTAATTTTATTGCCACATTACTTTGTTCATCTGTGGTACCACCACTAGAAACACTTAATGATTGTGTAGTTCCTGTTATTGCAATTGATACATAACCTTTTATTGCTGATTCTAATTTTTGTAAATTTTCATTTGTTACATTACCCCAAGTTCCAGAGTTAGATCCTGTTGTTTGTAAATTTAAATTTAATATAGTTGAGTCTGCCATTATCCTGTATTAACCTCCGTCCATATTACTGTTTGACTATCATCCACACCATTCCATATTGTTAACTTAGGTGTGCCTACAGCAAATGTTGCTTCCACTCCAGTTGGGAAAACATTAGCATCACCCACGACTGCAACTGTTCCTAATCCAAATGTAGATGCAACACCAGTCACAGGATATTTTGATTCAATTACAACACTACCTACAGCAAATGTAGATGCAACACCGGTAACTGAAACATTAGCGCCACCAGAGACTGAAACTGTTCCTAAAGCAACTGTAGATGAAACACCTGTTGGAAAGTATCTAGATTCTATCGTTACAGATCCAACTGCAAAAGATGATTGAACTCCTGTTACTGCAACATTAGCTCCACCTGCATCTGTTGTGGTGCCCACAGCAAATGTTGCTGATACACCTGTTACCTCAACAAATGTTACAATTTCACCTACATCAGCGTAGGGTATTTGAGAAAAAGCTGTTGCGCCAAATAACATATTATGCTCCTGGTTTAGTTGGCCAAGTTACTGAGTTTACTTTTTCTACTGT
>CERH01046171.1_pt1 | contig 10449 bp, 22 predicted proteins | sample 530991 | NCBI WGS metagenome assembly CERH01 (sample SAMEA2621191, study PRJEB7988) | marine metagenome | biome: marine biome (ENVO:00000447); feature: mesopelagic zone (ENVO:00000213); material: "saline water (ENVO:00002010), including plankton (ENVO:xxxxxxxx)" | depth 800 m | reverse complement strand
ATATCAAAATCATATTAACGACTTTGTTAATATATCACAAAGAGACTTGGACAGAATACATTTTAATTTCTTTAAAGACATAGACATAAAACAAACTAAAGAATTAAATTCTACACAATTAGAAGAAACATCCCAGTATATCAATGAACACTACAATTTGGACACATGGGTAAACGAAATAACAAACACTATTTGGTTATCAGTATGGAGCATAGAACTAACAGATAGTTATGATATTGAGATGAGTAACAGACAAGCAAAACAATTTTATAACGAAATAAAACCTTTAAAATGAAACAGAAATTTTTATCAATGAGTATGGGAGAACATCTTGAAATCAAGAGAGGACTTTCAACAAAAGAAATAATAAGATTAAACGAAAACGAATGGGAAGTAAATTGTTTTGTGGATGGATGGACTACTTATTATTTGAATTTAACTGAATTATTAAACTACTTTAAAAACTAATAAAATGAAAAAACTAAAATTATTGATCTTGGGAAGTGTATTCCTAACATCTTGTGGGGTGGGACACCTCACAACACAACAAAAAAACGAAATAATAAAAATAAATAAACAAATAGATGATTTGTGGAACGAACACTATTATAAAATAGATAAATTGTATATCAAAAAAGATAGTATTATAAAACACAAAAACAAGCTAAAAGAATGTTGTATAAAAACTGCAAATGAAGTGTATAAATACGAAGGTATGTACGCTAATCAAGAGTGGGACAAAGAATAAATAATAATAATTAAAATTAAATAAAAATGAAAATACCAAAAATAAGAAACATAATTGGACATAGTGGTAAAGAGGTTAAAAACCAGTTTATCATTGAAACAGAAGGAATGACAATATTTCAGAGTTATGATAGTATTATATGTATGAATAAGAATGGTAAAATGTATTTAGATGAAAATTACTGGGACTATTCAACAACGACCGGAAAATATAGAAATATCTTTTTAGGAGAAAGTAAACAAGAAACCGAAAAAAAGATCGAGACAAAAGAATATAAATTGACTAACTTAAATAAATAAAATTATGGAAAACTGGAAAACACAATATAATGAAAGTGAATTTTTACAAAGTGAAATTGACTTTTTCAAAGAAAACAAACAAGAGTTTCTTGTAAGTAAATTATGGGATGAGGATAGAGAGGTTGATACTATAACTGATGAAGAAATTGAAGATTATTTTTATAATGATGAATTTTTATACGAAATACATTCAGAACAATTTTTATACGATTTGAATGAGGAGTTTATGGATTATGTAGATTGTGAGGTTCATGTTGAAGGAATAAATATGGGTTGGAGAAACCGAACCGGATATAAAGAATTTATACTTGAAAGGGGAGAAGATGTATTTTACAAGATTATTCCTAATTGTCATTTAACTTATAAAATAGAAAAGGTAAAAGAAAAAGAATATCAGGTTAAAATATACCACCACGACTCACCAATGGGAGAAGATTATACAATAAAAATAAAATAAAATTAAACAAAAACTTGACTTGTATTAAAAATTTATTATACATTTGCAAGTAATTACAAATCAATTAAAATTAAATAAAATGGGAACAAGATCATTAACAAAGGTTATAGAAACCTACAAAGGAGAAGACAACAGAATTAAAAAAGAAAACATTGTTTGTATGTATAGACAATATGATGGTTATCCAAGTGGACATGGAAAGGAACTATCGGACTTTTTAGAAAACAGAAGAATTACAAACGGATTTGGAATGGGAGACATGAATGAAAAAGTAAACAACGGAATGGGTTGTTTGGGGGCTGAACTTATTTCAGAATTTAAGGATGGAATTGGAAATATATATGTTCAAAACCCCAACACAAAAAGAGAATGGGAGGACTTTGAATATATTATAGAGGGAAGTAGTAGACATGGAATAAAAGTAAAAGTATATAACTGGGATAACAAAGAGGTGTTTAATGGAAGTGTTGAGGACTTTAAAAAGTTTTGTGATGAGTAAAAAATTAAAACCTATGAGAGTAAAAAAAGTTGGTAATAATACCAATAAGAGTTATACAGAATGGATGAAATATATCCATAAGACAATAAATAAATTAACTAAAAATAAAATAAAATGAAAGACAAGGAACTTAAAGAAATAGATATAAATGATAAAATAGATAATTATGTTAAGTGGTTCAGGGAAGATTGTTCCGATCCTTATGGAGAGTTAGAATGGCTCATCAAAACACTGGTAAGAAGTAAACATAAAAAGGACATGATGGATATACTTAACGAAACTTATGTATTATATAAAAACAATTAAAATTAAATAAAATGAAAAATTATAGTAAACAAGAAGTAGAAAAATACTGGACTAAACTAATATCAAAACATTTAGTTGGTAAAACAATAACAAAAGTAGAATATATTGGAGATGATGAAATGGAAGAGAATATGTGGTATAAAAAACCAGTAGCTATACAATTAGACAATAGACATTGGTTAATACCTATGATGGATGATGAGGGGAATGATGGTGGATCAATACAAACTACAATTTCAGAACTACAAACAATACCAGTGATATGAAAAAAGATATAGAATTTTACAAAGAATGTTTAAGAAGAGAATTAAACAAGCCGTTTCATAAACAAGACTTTATGTATATGAGACATTTAGACCAAATTATAAATCAATTAAAATTAAATAAAAATGCCTAATCATGTATTTACAAGGATTGAGATTTCTGATCCTAATAAAAAACAAAAAGAAATACTAAAGAAAATAGAAAAAGCCGGTGGGTTATGTAGACATTACAAACCTATGCCAAAAGAATTAGAAGACACGAAAGGTTGGTATGAGTGGTGTTGTGAAAACTGGGGTACAAAATGGGGGTGTTATGAGTTAGAGATAGATGATAATTTTATATCCTTTACTTCAGCTTGGAGTCCGATAGGAGACAATATAATTAGTATGTTTGCTAAAGATTTTCCATCTTTTACTTATTCGTGGGAAGAAGAACAGGGTTATGGGTCAGAAATGGATTTTGAGGATGGAGAATGTGTTATGCAATGGGATTATGATTGTCCTGAATGGGAAGAAATAGAAGATGTAGACACTAAAGATAACTCATGCTACACAATAACTAAACTACTTTCTGAACATCCTAATTTTGAGAATGGAGTAGGTTATTATGCAGATTATTCTAATGACTTTTTAGGAAAAACATTAGAAGAGGCAAAGAAAGAATTAAATTTAGATCTAACTATAAAAAGCAGTGCAATATGAAAGTAAAAATAATACAAAGGTCAGTCTATCATAAATACGCTGAAGTAGAAATAGACATACCGGATGGAATGGAGTGTAATGATATACACGAATACTTAACAGATAATGAAGACTTGTATATCGATAAAATGGATAAAGCCATAAGTGAAACAAACCTTGAGTATGGAAGTGGTATTGGTGAATATAGGGGTATGGATGAAGATGTTGATAGTGAGTGGAGATTTGAGTACGAAGGAGATGAAGAGGGAGATGGTTATGTAGGTGGACATTTATAAAATAAATAATATGAACTACGATAACTGGAAATTAAGCAACCCTATTGATGATGGGGGATGTGAAATGGTTAGCTCTTGTTGTGGAGCAGAGTATGAGGAAATATATAGTAAAATGTTTGATGAGGATAAATTATTATGTAGTGAATGCAATGAGTATTGTGAGGAGATAGAGGACTACGAATATAAAGCTATACAAAGAGAAAACTATTTAGAAGATATGAGAAACGAATAATAACTAAAAATTAAATAAAATGGAATTAACAAAAAAACTTTACGAAGAAATTATGAACGAATTAGAAGACAAAGATGGGGATCAGTTTTATGATAACCTATGCGAAATGTTGGAAGATGTGTTTGAAGAAGAAGAGGACTTTATAAAATATTTAAAAGAATATTTAAAAGATCGAGAAGATTTTAGTTGGGCTACAATAGAGTTTGAAATTAAAAAAATGCACGATGAAAAACATAAGTGAGATTATATTAAAAGAAAAAAACAAAAAACAACCTAACAAAAAGTATATCCAGTTTTTACAACAATTATTAGATAAACAAGATAGTGTTAGATATTTAATAAGTGAAATGAAACAAAGACAATATCTTGATGAATTAGAAAAACAAAACTTTATCAATATGGATGACTGGCTTGCTTATGATGGAGTTAATAAATTAAAAAAATATAATAATGGAAAAAATTAAAAAAGAAAGTATTATTGTGCCGGTGTTTTATTATGAAGATGAAAATGGTTATGTAATAATAGACACAGAAGAAATGAATAAATCTTTTAAAACAAAAATGAAAGATTTATACAACTCAACAAAAAAAGCCAAACATAAACACTTTAAAAATAAATACAATGCAAAACAAAAGTAAAGAAACGTCCGAACTAATTAAAGAAGTGGGAAGAGAAGTAGTAATGTTGTTGTTGGAAAAGAACAAGAACTATGGAGACACTGCAAACGATCCTCCAAAAATATTCTCTAAACTTTCTCCAAAAGAGGGAATACTTGCTCGAATAGATGACAAGTTAAGTAGGATCAAGAATACTGGAATAAATGATAAAACTGAAGACACAATTTTAGATTTAATTGGGTATTTAATCTTATATAAAGTCCAGTGTAAAAAAGAACAGAAATAAAAAAAACATAAACAAGATTTGGTTAATAATTGAAAAAGAATTATATTAGCCAACTAATTTAATTTAATAAAAATCAACTATGAAAAGGGAAATATTTATGGTTTATGCTAACGCTATTGCCGAACAATTTCATCTAACATTAGATCAAATGTTTGAAAAAACAAAAAAGAGAGAATGTGTAGATGCCAGACAGATACTTTATTATTTATGTATGGAACGCCCCATACGAATTTCTTATATCCAAAGATTTATGGAAGAGAACGGACACAATGTTTCTCATTCAACTATTATTCATGGATACAAAAAAGCAAAAGAACTTATCGACACAGACAAGGATTATAAAAAAATTTTAGAGTACGCTTCAAATAAGCTATGAAGTATTCATTAGAAGAAATATATGACCAAGCTACTAAAGATAGTTTAGGTATTCATCAAAAACACACCAATAAAACTATAGTTATAAACTACGGATATAAAATACAAAAGTTTAGTGATAAGATTGAAATACTTAATTGCTCAAAAGGTGGAGATTATTTTGTAGAATGTAATGATGAGGAGTATCTTAATTTTTATATTAAAGGATGGAAAAAAGGATCTATATTAAATAATATAGAAAACTGCAAAAGAAAGTTAGAGATGATTGAAGAAAAGGTTAAAACAGAGATAAACACAAGAAAAAACGATAAGTACATACAACACTTAAAAAACAGAAGGGAATCAATATTAAATAAATACACAAATCTTAAAAACAAATTAAATGGAAAAAAAGAAAAACATATTTAAAGAATTATCAGGAGTATCAATAAAAGGTAAAACCGATAAAAAGGGAAGGTTCGATTATATGTCTTGGGCTACAGCTTGGAGTATGATAAAAAATGTATATCCGGACGCACAAAGAAAAGTATATGAGTGTCAAGAAACTGGACTTAATTTTTTTACAGATGGTAAAACTGCTTATGTAAAAGTAGGGATAACAATAAATAATTTAGAACATATAGATTATTTACCAGTTATGGATTATAGAAATAATTCTATTAGTATGGAAAAAATTACATCTATGGATGTAAACACCGCTATACAAAGATCAACTGCAAAAGCTATTGCTATGCATGGACTTGGTTTGAGTTTATGGATTGGAGAAGACACTATTGAAGTTGTAAAACCTCAGCCAAAACAACAAGTTAGCAAAACATCAGCACCTGTCAAGGATACAAAGATTACATTAGAGATTGGAGATAATAACTGGGGTAAAGTTTTAAAGTATATTGCTTCAAATAAAGAGTTAGGATTACCCAAAATAGTTAAAAATTTAGAAACTAAATACAATATAAAAGCAGTAGTAAAAAAGGAATTGTCAAAACAAATTAAGTAATGGATAAAGACTTACAATTATTAAAAGAAGATCAGCATTATTACGGAAAGTTTGGTAAACAATTTTTATCTAATTCAGATATTATAACTTTATTAAACGATCCAAAAAGTTTTGGTAAAGATAAGCCAATGACAAAAGCTATGTTGATTGGTAGATATTTTCATACAGCCATGTTGGAGCCGGAAAAAATTGATAGTGTAGAGTACTGGACAATAGATGCTTCCAGTAGAAATACTAAAAAATACAAAGAAGAGTTATTGCATTACAAAAGATCTTTAATGATGCTGACCAAAGAAAAAGAGGATATTGATAAAGCTATCTCTACAATGAAAAATAATTTAGAGTTTTACGAGGCAGTGTATGATGATAATAATCAGTATGAAGTACCGGCTATCCATGAATATTTAGGCAGAAAATGGAAAGGTAAAGCGGATATAGTTGGGAAAGATATACTAATAGATTTAAAAACTACATCAAACATAAAAGATTTTAAGTATAGTGCCAGAAAATACAACTATGATAGTCAAGCATTTCTCTATCAAAAGTTTTTTGACAAACCTTTAGTTTTTTATGTGGTGGATAAATTAACTTACGAACTGGGTATCTATTATCCATCTGAAACATTTTTAAATTATGGAAAGGAAAAAGTGGAAAGAGCGGTTGAAGTATATAATAAATTCTTTAGTGAGGATTCTACGGAAGATATTGAAAATTATATTATCAAAGAAACTCTTTAAAAAAAATAGTGAAGTGTGGTTGAAAGTTCCAACCCACTACACTTCACAAGCTGAACGTGATCAAGTCATGGAGGCTACAATGAATAAGTTGGAACAAATAATTTATAAATCTAATTAATTATGGCAGACGAAAAAATCTATGTCGGAAGTGGAACTTCCAAATTTGATGGGAATATGATTTCCTGTAGTATTTGTTTATCAGACTTACCTCATGAACACATGTTTGAGTACAATGGTAAAAAATACATTAAAGTAAATGTATCAGCAAAAAGAGATGGTGCAGATGATTATGGTAAAACTCATTATGTTGCTATTGATACTTTTAAACCTGAGCCAAAAGAAGAACCTGCTCCGGCAGGAGATGATGATCTACCCTTCTAAATTGGTTTAATGATAAGGGGGTTTTAGACCGGGCAGTAACGAAGAACGGGTATCCCCCTTATTTTTTTGTCTTGTTGGTGTTAAGATGTTGACTTTATTATTGTTTTTTGTAAAATAAATTTTAATTTAGCAGTCTTTTATTTTTACTGTAATTTTTTACTTTAAACTTAACATCTTAACATCAAAAGGTAAAATATAAGTAGTAAAAGAAAAAATTAAATCAACATCAAATCAACATCAAATCAAATGGAAATAACAATATTTAAAGATATTAAAGATACTTCTCAACCTTTTTATAGAGATGTAGCAGTAGTATTAAAACGAATAGGGGATGGATCAAGCAAAGAATTAGTAAAAAAAATAAGACAAGAAAAAGATAAACACAAAAGAAATAAATTAAAGTCCTCATTACCAGCTATATGTTTTAGTGGTAAATTTACAAAAAGAAACGATGCATCAATCACGCAACACAGTGGACTTATATGTTTAGATTTTGATGGTTATGAAAACGACAAATTATTATTAGAGGAAAAAGAAAAACTAACTAAAGATAGATATGTTTATTCAGTATTTATATCTCCCAGTGGACTGGGGTTAAAGGTTTTAGTTAAGATACCATCAGAGCCTGATAATCATAAAAACTTTTTTAATTCATTACAACATCATTTTGATTCCCCTTACTTTGATGAGACTTGTAAAAATATATCAAGAGTCTGTTATGAAAGTTACGATCCTTTAATTTTTACAAATGAACAATCAAGTATATTCAATCAGATTACAGAACAAAAATATCAAGAGGTAAATAAATTTAAAGATGTTCAGACCATACCTATAACAGATGAAAATAAAATTGTAGAGATATTAATTAAATGGTGGGAAAGAAAGTATGGATTAAAAAGCGGAGAAAGAAATAACAATGTTTATGTTTTAGCATCAGCTTTCAACGACTTTGGTGTATCAAAGGGGCTTGCTGAATATATTATGAATAGTTTTGCGTCTCAAGATTTTCCTCAATCAGAAATAAGAAGAACAATACACTCGGCTTATCAACAAGTACAAAACTTTGGTACTAAATATTACGAAGATGAAGATAAAGTAAATGAAGTAAAACAAAAACTAAGAAGAGGGGTTAACAAGGGAGAGATTAAAACACAACTGGAAGAAGAGTCTGAAATAGATGAAAGTGTTTTAGATAATGTAATTAGAAGACTGGAAGAAGAACAAGATCAACAAAAGTTTTGGAGCAAATCAGAAAAGGGGGTTATAAAAATTATACACATATCTTTTAAAAAGTTTTTAGAAGACAATGGGTTTTATAAATTTAATCCACAAGGCAGTAAAAATTATGTTTTTGTTAGGGTTACAAATAACTTAATAGACCATACTTCTGAAAAAGAGATTAAAGATTTTATCTTAAATTATTTATATGATTTAGATGACACTTCAGTTTATAATTACTTTGCTGAATGTACCAGGTATTTTAGAGAAGAGTTTTTAACTTTACTTTCTTCTATAGATGTATTTTTTATTGAAGACACAAAAGACACCGCATATCTTTACTACACTAATTGTGCGGTTAAAATTACCAAGGATGAAATAACTCCAATAGATTATTTAGATTTAGGAGGTTATGTTTGGAAAGACCATGTTATTGATAGGGTGTTTGAAATATGTGAGGTTAATAATTGTGATTACAAAATTTTTGTAGAAAACATATCCGGAAAAACTGATAAGCGAATCAAATCAATGGAATCTACAATAGGATTTTTATTGCATGGATGGAAAAACTTATCTTATTGTCCTGCTACTATTTTAAATGATGAGGTAATATCAGATAATCCTGAAGGAGGAACTGGCAAGGGGTTGTTTATGAATGGTATAGGGCAAATGAAAAAACTGGTAGTCATAGATGGTAAATCATTTAATTTTGAAAAATCCTTTGCTTATCAGTTGGTATCAGCAGACACTCAAATATTATGTTTTGATGATGTAAAAAAACATTTTGATTTTGAAAGATTGTTTAGTGTAGTTACAGAAGGTTTAACTCTTGAAAAGAAAAACAAAGATGCTATAAAGATACCATTTAGCAAGTCTCCAAAGGTAGCTATTACTACTAACTATGCTATAAAAGGCAAGGGATCTTCTTTTGAAAGAAGAAAATGGGAGTTAGAACTAAATCAATTTTACACTAAAGAATTTACTCCTCTTGTTGAGTTTGGTAAACTAATGTTTGGAGAGTGGAATGACAATGATTGGTGTCAATTTGATAACTACATGATTGGGTGTTTGCAATTATATTTAGATAAAGGGTTATTGAAAAGTGACTTTGTTAATTTAAAAACAAGAAGATTTTCTGCTGAAACTTCACATGAGTTTGTGGAATGGTGTGGGGTTATAGGTGGACAGACAAATGAAAAACTAATTAAAAATACCAGGATATATGTAAATGATTTATACTTAGACTTTACTAATGAATATCCTGACTTTGCCCCAAAATCTAAAATGACAATAAGTAGAATTAGGTTTAACAAGTGGATCGCTTCATACTCACAATTCAAGTATGATTGCCCTGCAATAGAAGGCAGAGACAAAATAGGTAAGTGGGTTCAGTTTGTAAACAAAAGTTATTACGACAAACAAGAACAAATACAGATATGATAGAGTTTAGAGATTATCAAAAAGATATTATATCTAAAGGTCTTGGGGTTTTAAAAGAACATAGGTTTTTATATTTAGCTATGGAGGTTAGGACTGGAAAAACTTTGACGAGCCTGGGAATATGCAACTACCTTAATGTAAAAAATGTATTATTTATTACAAAGAAGAAAGCCATATCCAGTATTGAAAAGGATTTTGAAATGTATAATCCTAATTTTAATTTACAAGTTATTAATTACGAATCTTTACACAAGATACCAAAGAAGGGTTGGGATGTTGTGATTTGTGATGAAGCACATAGTATGGGTGCTTTTCCAAAACCTAACGGTAGAGCAAAAAAAGTAAAAGACTTTGTATTTTGGAACAACCCTTATGTAATATTGTTAAGCGGAACACCAACACCAGAGGCTTATTCACAAATGTATCATCAAGTGTACTTTATACCCAATAACCCCTTCAAAGAACATAGGAACTTTTACAATTTTGCTTCAAGATATGTTAGTGTAATAAAGAAAAAAATAGGAGGACTATACATAAATGATTACTCAAAAGGTAATACAAATATTATAGAACACATGAAGCCATACACAATATCTTTCAGCCAAAAAGAGGCGGG